>Ga0210036_1000929_pt1 | contig 33630 bp, 28 predicted proteins | sample CryGeymeta201515_FD_185469 | JGI IMG/M metagenome (GOLD analysis project Ga0210036, IMG submission 185469) | Groundwater microbial communities from Crystal Geyser aquifers in Utah, USA - Crystal Geyser metaG 2015-15 (SPAdes) (version 2) | ecosystem: Environmental > Aquatic > Deep subsurface >...
CCCAACTTAAGATATGACTATACAAATTTTTAGTACCCTACTTCTAAAATAGTAAGCTAAATATTTATCAGTACCACACAAATAAAACTTTGATAGGCCACCCACTGGCTAGAGTGGTTGGCGATAAATAATAATGTACGAGTATCTTTTCTTCATAAACTGGGTCGCACAGACGTTCGAAAGTATTGTAGCTAGTAGAATACAACACATCATGATTAAATTTTATTAGCTACCAGAGTCTCGGTTGCAAGCTCCACGCTTGATATGACGACAAGCAATATTATGGAGACCTGCGGCATGGAAGCACACTGACTCCTACTAGTGTAATGCAGCAGTAACATAACTATCACACCACGCAAAGAAAATGCGAGAACCAATCCTCTCATAAGTATATGTAGATCAAATGCAACTGCGCTAAAATTAAAGAAACACTTTCTTTCAACACGGTCCTGCATCTGCTTTCGAGCAAAACGGATGGTAGATACTATCCAACTGTGCGTACAGAGTAGGTAGTTCCATTCAGTTACTGTAGCTACAAAATCAACGACAGAGTTGGAACTTTACACGGCCATTGAGGCGGCCTTCTCCTTGACATCGTCAATGTTTCCAACCATATAGAAAGCACCCTCTGGGAGGTCATCGTAATCTCCTGCAATGATATCCTTAAAACCCTTGATGGTATCAGTCAAAGAGCAAAACTTTCCGGCGGTACCAGTAAAGACCTCAGCCACGTGGAAAGGCTGCGACATGAACTTCTGTACCTTACGGGCGCGGCTGACAGTAAGCTTATCATCTTCTGAAAGTTCGTCCATACCCAAAATGGCAATAATATCTTGCAACGACTTGTAATCCTGAAGAAGCTTCTGGGTGGAACGGGCGACTTCGTAATGTTCCTGTCCAATGACACGGGGGTCAAGCATACGAGAAGTGGAATCCAAAGGATCGACAGCGGGGTAAATTCCGAGTTCGGCAATGGATCGGGAAAGCACAGTGGTGGCGTCCAAATGGGCAAAAGTAGTTGCCGGAGCAGGATCGGTAAGATCGTCAGCAGGCACGTAAACGGCTTGCACGGAGGTAATGGATCCCTTTCCGGTGGAAGTAATGCGCTCCTGAAGCGCTCCCATATCAGTGGCAAGGGTAGGTTGGTATCCCACAGCTGAAGGAATGCGTCCGAGAAGGGCCGACACCTCGGAACCGGCCTGGGTGAAACGGAAAATGTTGTCAACAAACAACAGAACATCCTGTCCTTCCTCGTCACGGAAGTACTCGGCAATGGCGAGTCCGGTAAGAGCGACACGGGCGCGAGCACCTGGGGGTTCGTTCATTTGTCCGTACACGAGAGCAGCCTTGGATCCGTCGGTGGAGCCGGTCTTTTCATCAATCTTGATGACTCCTCCCTCAATCATTTCGTAGTAAAGATCGTTACCCTCACGAGTACGCTCTCCAACTCCTGCAAAGACAGAGTATCCTCCGTGGTTCATGGCAATGTTGTTAATAAGTTCCATAATGACGACGGTCTTACCAACACCGGCTCCTCCGAAAAGACCAATCTTTCCTCCCTTGGCGTAAGGAGCAAGAAGATCGACAACCTTGATTCCAGTGACAAGAATATCCTGGGAACGTCCTTGCTCGGTAAAGAGAGGAGCAGCTCTGTGCAGGGGAGCATATCGCTCTTGCTTCTTATCGGTGAAGATGGGTCCCTTTTCGTCGACGGGTTCTCCAATAACGTTGATGATACGCCCTAGAGTTTCGGGTCCGACGGGCACCTGAATGGGAGCTCCCGTATCTTTGCACTTTTGTCCTCGAATGAGACCTTCCGTACTTTCCATGGCAATGGTACGGACCGTGTTCTCTCCAAGATGCTGGGCAACCTCAAGGACCAGACGTTCCTGACCTTTGGGAACCTCAACCTCCAAAGCATTCAAAATTTGGGGAAGCTTGTTCTCGAATTGAACATCCACAACGGCTCCAATAACTTGGGTGACCTTTCCAGTGTCCATGAGGGTCGAAGTGCCATGGTAGGCGCGGCCTTTGCTCAAACCTAATTAATGTTCAAGTGATTTGAATACGCAAGTCATTGTGGTTTTTGTTACAACATATTAGAGACACAAGAAAGATACGCGAGAGATTAAAAAAGAAGGAAACAACGGCGGGTTAGTGAATCTCGAGGTACCACGGTAATAATCCTATGTTATCAGGGTTATGGGCTTGGCGGACTGCCGATGCAGCACCGATGAAGATAAGACGCAATGGCACCTTGACGATGATGGACGGATCTAGCAACATCTGTACCATCTCAAAACAATACTCTCGAATAACATCTCTGAAAGGATTCTGTAAAGGTATCAATCGATTTCTTACCGAGCTGTGCGATACGTCGTGCAGCAATCATTGTCAAAAAATGATTTTTTTGATATGGTTCGTTTGTCGTTGTTGATGCTGCTGCTTGCTGCGGCTTGCTGCTGCTTATCACTACTACTACTTTTACGGGTAGAGAGTACTAGCGTATCGTAGGTTCGCCTATCGCCTGCTGCAGTGCGTGTTCATTATCTTTCCCAAAGATTTTTTCCTGCTACGAGTAAATTCTACGCGTCACCCAGTACTTGGCTCGGCATGCGTGGTCCTGCGTCATCAATAATCCTGTCTGTCCTTTTGTCCAATCGGCATTTTGATTGAGAGGTAGAGTAGATTTTTGCGATCCTTTTTTGCAGCAGCAAGCACCCTCGAACGAAAGCTACCGGCCGACCCATCGTGAGAGAATACGATAGCGGAGGAAAAGAGATTTTTATCTACTCTACGAATACGTAACATCTGACTGTCGCTGCTATACTTTTTCGTTTTGAAAACGTGTCTCTATTCTAGTAGTAAACTAACATTACACTTTACAAAACAGGCAACCACACTATCATTCAAACATGCTCTCGAGAACTGCACAACAATTTGTTCGTCGTACTGCTGCTCGTGCCTTTAGCAGTGAAGCGTCTGCTGCACCCACACAGGTCAAGTTGAATTTTGTTTTGCCCCACGAGACCATCTATGATGGAGCTTCTGTTCATCAGGTCATTATTCCTGGTTCAGAGGGAGAGTACGGTGTTACCGCCAATCACGTTCCCTACGTGGCCCAACTCAAGCCTGGTGTGTTGCAAATTCTTCACGACGAAATCGGAGGAGGTGAACCCGAGAAGTACTTCGTGGCGGGAGGATACGCCTTGACCCACGACAATTCTACTACGGTACGTTAATAAGTGGACATGACATGACATTCTAGAAATGCGGCTCGATCTGTGCGGGAGGATGTCTAGTCCGTGCACTTTCAGCTACTGTATTTTTTTATTAAGTTACTGTGAAAGAATGGTATTTCGTTTCACGGTAATTTTACCCGCCGCACAATACTCAATACTCATCATCACACCTACAAAATTTATAGGACGTTGTTTGCCCGGAAGCTGTCAAAGTGGACGACATAGATCCTGCCGCAGTTTCCAGTCAATTTGAAAAGGCCAAGTCTGCATATGCCAGCGCCGCATCAGGAACTGTGGAATCAGCAGAGGCACAGATCCAAATGGAAGTCAACAAGGCCATGGGACTTGCCATTGGTATCAATCTCAGTTAATGCTGGCGCCTAAAAATCCCAACGCAAGACAGACGAAAGTATCACGCTATACTAACATCAAAAGGATCGGACGGAATCGTGTTCTGACCATTCGTAAACTAGGTTATTTTTTCTTTGTGCTCCGCCAGTGGGCGTTTTCCGACTATAGTATAATCTATTGCTCAGTGTGTGTAGTCCTAGGCAATGATTTCTACCTACACTAGTAGAAGCAACTATCTGGCTACTAGGCCCACAAAATCAATCCGCCCTTTCGATCGACAGACGCCACTTGCTGTCCACTGCTTCCTCCTCGTCCCCATGCGAACCCACAAACACCGGATGTATGGCCCTCCAGTTTCGCCTTGAGAACACCACTAGCGACATCCCACACAAAAATGGTGCCATTGGAACTTGATCCAGCGCCAACGTAGGCTCCTGTAACAAACAATAGATAAATCCAGTCAGCACAAACAAAAAGATCAGGTAAGGAAACTGAATCACTGTGAAACGGTCCTTCAATCATGTGAACGTTTTTTTAAAAAGGAAGTCACATACCGTTGCCACTGAAAGCAGTTGCGGACCAAGTGTGAGACGTTGAAAATGCCGGGTCTTGAAAGGTGTGCATCGGTTCTCCCATACGCACGTCGACAACTTTTAAGCACGAGTCTAAACTATTGGTCAAGACTTGTGTACTGTCCACAGGATTGAACTGTACCGACGTAATGGCATTGCTGTGCACTCCTAAAGTATAGTTTTAAAAAGGAGGAGAGTCATCAATGATAAGTGGAATATGAAAGAAGAGGAACGAGACAAACGATTGAAGTACACAAAAGAGCGCAGTAAAACACGTTACCTACCTGGTAAATCCATGGTTCGTTCCCCGCTTCTTACATCCCAAAAACGTAGTGCACCGTCGTGATGTCCTGATACCGCATCAACACTATTCGAGCCAACGTCAACGCAATTGCAAGTGGAACTGTGTCTTAAGGTGACCGTCTGGCGATATGTTCTAGCCCGAATGTCCCAAACTTTCAACGATCGATCAGCGGATCCTGAAATGACGGTGTGTCCGTCTCCAAAGAATTTTACACAGGTCACCTTTTGTGCATGCCCTACAAGGTGGTGGATCTACAAAAGAAGATGTAAAAGCATTAGCTGATGAGAACCATGACACGCTGGACGGCCAATCAAGTGAAGGAAAAAGGGAAAAAAGAACTTACCATTCGTTCTGTTTTGACATTCCATACGCGGCAAGTCTTGTCACTGCTAGCACCGACCGCGAGGTTGCCGCATATATCAGCACCAATAATAATGTGGCCGCTGGGTCCTCGAAGAGTCGCCCGTAGAGTGCCGCTGCTCGTATCCCAGACCTTGACCAAAGAGTCTGCGCCTCCTGTGACAACAAGATCGGATCCCATCGAGTCGTATCGCACGCTCGTTGCCTCGGCCATGTGAGCCTGAATGGTGGTTTTTGGCCCAGAAGGGACAATGACACCAAAAACTCCAAACTTGCGCTTTGAATCCTTTTCTTTATCCGCCTGATCTTTGTTCGTTTCCTTGCCTGGCTGTGGACTGCCTGGCGATGATGTGGACATGCCAAACCATCCACCAGCACTTCTCCGTTTTTCTTCTTGTATTTTCAAAGACCGCAACATGTCTACCTCCCGCTTGAGGCCCTCCACCATCTCGTTGAGAACATTCACTTGATCTACCATTTTCCCCTTATCCTCTACAAGCCTTGCCTCTATTTGCCTATTTTCTTTCTTCAGTTCGTCATTTTCCTTTTGGAGTATCCGAATCGTTTCTTTCAAGCCTACGTATTGTTGTTCTGCCAGCTTAGTTCTTGACTTGGCATCTTCAAGCTTTTCTGTTAAATGTTCAATGGCTTTTTCTTTGCGGTCGTTTTCCTTTTTGAGGTTTGAGATTGTGGATTGCTGTACTAGATTATGGTCCTTCATATCGGAAAGCTCCTTGGCAGTTTTCAACGCATTTGCCTGGTCTTCTGAATGCAACTTGAGTTTAGCATTCAGTTCTTCCTGTAATTTCTCTAGCTTGTCTCTCAGCCGTGTTTCGTTCTTCAAAAATGCAGCAGCGGCACCGTTGCCTTTTTTGCCATTGTGATAACTCCCAACGTTGTCATCCATTTGCTGCTGCAATTGAGAAATTTCTCGTTCATATTCCTCACATTTGCTCTGCAAGGCATCGACTTGATTTAAAAGAGTAGCATTTGATTCATGAACTGAAATGAAAGGCAGCGTCTCTCTTCTATTTCGTTCCAGAAGTTGCTCGTATACTTCCATCATTGTTTCTGCGATAATCGTTTCGTACTTTGTTCTTAGCTGCTGGAGAGGCGGGGTTGTTGTGGCGTTGAGTAGACCCGCGCTCAAGGCAAGAGGGCAGCTTTCCAATCGATTTGCAGTCTTAGAACGCGTGGTAAACAGCGCTATTGACTCTTTTGGTGCTTGAGGTCATGTATCGGAGTTTGCACGGATTTTGGATTGGTTTATGCTTTTTCACTGAACTAAATAAAACTCGTAACTCGTATTAGTACCACTTTGCTTTGCAAAGCATGTACGGAGCATGTATGCGTTCCCACAGTTCTTGTTTTGGCGGCTTCTGTGAAAAAATTTATTTGTAATATTTGTTACAGTATTACTATTACTAATATCCTTTGGAAGCATAGACACATCACTGCACTTCAATTTGCGAGATGGCGCTAGAGTTGCATCATCAGCATTATCTTTTCAAGAATTCAATTGCTGCTGGATAGCTTTGACTGCTTCGCAGATTTCATTGCGGCTGGAATTGGCTTTCCCTCGCTGATCTTCCCTCTTCCGCGAGCAAGCAGAACTGTACTGCGCGGAGAAAATCGATATGAACCTGAAGAGACATGTCTACAGTGCAATGGGCTTACGACTACAGTATGATTCTTTTGGGAAAACAAAGTGAATGAACAGTTCTTGAATCCTCGCTCGGTCTAAGCAAACTCGTCGTCGCTACTGTCGAGTCCATCATCGTCATCCGGGTCGTTTAAGCTCTGTTCCATGGCTAGCTGGAAATCTTCCATACTGATTCGGCCGTCACCGTCGGTATCCAGGTATTCAAAAATTTCTTCGGCTTCGTGCTCGTTAAAAATGTGTTTAACGTCGTCGATAGCCAAGTGTGACTTGGATCCTTTGCTGAATCTCCGCAAGACTTTCTGAATATTCTCTTCGCGCTTCGCAATATTCTTGTCCATAAACTGAACAACAAATTCCTTCCAATTGACGGTCTTGGCTCCCGATTTATCCACAGCGTCGCGTAGGGTCATGAGATCATCCTTTACGTTGACCGCAAAGTCCCCCTCCTCGATGGCATATTCCAAGGCCTCCACTGTGATGACGTCCTGGTCGTCTTTTGTTATTTTCTTAAATATCTTCAACAAAGGCTCTACTTCGGCCTCGGTTAAATCATTGGCAATAAAATTGAGAGCCGCCTTTTTCAATCGTTTCTTAGCCAAGTATTCTGAAAAGTTAGCTACCATACGTCTACTGTGGGCTGATATAGCATGAGAAGATTGTGTGCGAATTGTGTTTTCATCGAATTGTTCTTTGAACCACTTGTGATTCAGCGCCTCTTCTGCTGTCATACTATTCCAATGATGTTAAAGTAGGAATGACGATGAGTAACAGTCCCCTGTTGAGTTTCAAGCCCGAAATTTTAACGAATAGCTTACCGACGCTCTGGATCTACTTGCAACAAATCCGCCACGAAGCTTTTTCCAGCATCTGAAATCTCGTCCCACTCTGGTGAAGGAAAATCGAATTCGCCGGTTCTCACAGACTCGAAGACCTCAGCATCGTCGTCACCGGCAAATGGAGGATAACCACACTAACAGCAACATAAGAGAGGAAGCAATTTTTTTGATGAAGCATCATTAGTCAGGTTTATCAATGAGGTGACAGTAATGCTTGTTGCAACATTTATATACAGGATTTCTTACCAAAAGAATATAGCATATTACTCCAATACTCCAGCAATCACATGCTTTGGTATATTTTTGCTTTAGAACTTCGGGTGCCACATAGTACGGAGTTCCAACCCGAGTGCTCATCACTCCGTTGTTTTTATTATCGCGACGGGAAAGTCCAAAGTCAATGATTTTTATTTTGCTATCCTCGGCCGATGTTTGAAACAAGAAATTTTCTGGTTTGCAAAAGGTACCAATGACAGTAGGTGAGTCAATGAAAGCTTTATAGGTCAACAAGCGATCCATGAACGAAAATCAGAAAAAAAGGCCCTTACCTGGTTTTAGATCACGATGTACAATGCCCAAACTATGACAGTATCGAATGGCATCCACGACATCGTAGACCAACGTGGCCGCCTCATATTCAGAAAAGTGTCCTTCCTCGCTTTCAAATTTTTCAATGATCCTATCGAATAGCTCCCCTCCTGTGCACAGTTCTGTCACCAAGTGCAGATAGCGTTCGTCCTCAAAGACATCAATTAATTTTATAATATTGTTGTGTTTGACCTGCTGCAGAATTGTGATCTCTCGTTTGAGGGCTTCAATTTCGGATACTTTCTTTTTCTTGATGGATTTGACGGCACACCATTGACCCGTTTCGCGATGTCTACATTTCCGTACTGTGCCATAGAGGCCAGAACCAAGTTCTTTTTCGTCTATATGATAGCTGCATCAGATGAATTCGATTGTGGTCAAAGACAGCAAGGTCGTTGTGTTGTGATTGCATGAAAAAGGGTCAGGAGTTAGACAGCTGGCCAAGTCAGTCAGAGACACTCGCTCGTAGTATCGATTCCGTGAACTTACTTGACGCTAACATCCATCAGAGATTCTGTGACCATAAATCTAGCACCCTGACTCCGTCGGCTCCGACTTCGGCCGGCTGTAGACTGGGAAACATCCCCGCCAGTAGAATTGCTGTTTGCGTCCATTTGCGTTTGTAGTTTTTGGTTTTTGCCGGCGAAGAACAACTCTGTGGTATACAATATAGTGGATCACAGTTAATCTCAGTGTTCTACAATACAAGATGAAAGGTAATCATGCGGAGTATCATTCAACTGACAAGCCAAGGCTTGATGGTGTCGTAACTATCTAATTGGTATGCCAAGAAGCTTATTACCTTTCTTCAATGAAATCAACCTCTTCGTCTTCGACTCGAACTTTGCATCTCATGCAGGTCTTTTGTCGTTTAAATCTAACGAAAATGACTCGAATCAGTGACTCAAAAGATGACCTACCTGATCTTTTCGTCCTCGAGTTGGACTAGGCGCGACGTACTGGCGAGTTCTGCAATACTGAGCCCTCCTTGCACTGCGAAGCACTCTACTAGTAGGGTATTGTAGTTAGTACTTGGTACGGTAGTCCGAGTAGTCTAGTAAAAATAGAAAAGTCTGAAAGAAAAGAAAGGTCAGCACTATTTACCAGAAATCAACCAAAACACTATTCATGTGAACAATTCGTGGATGATGTTTGAATGTATAGCAGCCTAATCGTCTTGGAACGCCACCCAGCTCAACTATTTTCACGTGAAATCAAGACATTGTTAGTTTCGAAATCATTTCAATCGAAGGAGGCCACCAAACGCAGAGACAAATTCCTCCTGGGACAATGTGCCAGATCCATCCGAATCGAGGGCGCTAAAGGCAGAGGATGCCAAGAACCATGGAACACCAAGCTTGGCAAGAAGAGCCTTGCATTCATCCTTGGACACTGATCCAGAACCATCCGTATCAAATTTAGCAAACATTGCATTAAAAATAAAGTTTGGATCGAACAGACCTGCATCTTTATCACCATCGGGATCTTTTTCGTAATCGTCGAATTCCTCTTCTTCGACTTCAACGTCGGGCACCTCTGGTTCAGTGGTGGTATCAAACAGATCGTCATCATCTGGCTGATCCTCGGGCGTAAAATCGTAGTCCGTCAAGCCACGGCAAGACCACATTCCTCCCATGTTCAATTCGGGGTTGCAAAGATAATCGTAGGGCATGTAGCAGTACCCCTCTACGGAATTTATTGGGAGAAAATGATGTAAATAGGCCAATGAGCTACAAGAATACTGCAGACTGAATTAAACTTAACTATGACACAGATAACACCATAGAATGTCAAACAACACGACTTACCGTCACCCCAACGGGTTCCCCAACTATTGCGGACAATAAATGTTTGATTTTGGTCGCTGTATCCCACGATCAACATGGCATGTCGCCCGTGCTCGGCGCTGTCCGGATCACTCGGATCCGGAGTCTTGACGACTCCTTTCGGGGCCGTAAAGAATGGTTTGGTCAATTTGCACCCAAAGACGATCGGATAGCCTTCTGCCAAGCATTGCTTCATGGCTCTTAGATCCACTGGGACATTTTTCACTTCGCTGGCTTTGTAGTTGCTGGCTTCATCAAAGGCTTCAGCCGGTGGGCGTTCGTTTACTCTGTCCAAGTCAAACCCCCAAGTGGATTCCAAACAGGCTCCTTGAGCCTCCAAGGCATTGGCTGCTCCACTCAACGTAATTCCTTCATCCTTGACTTTTAAACCCTCTTGTCCGCGGCGGACCATGTCATTCTTTCGGCCCACAAAGTAAATGAAGAGGCGACTAATATCGCCAACCTCGTCACCATTCTTTGCAGCCACGCGCTTGCAGAGGTACTCGTAGGCTCCAGCAGCAGCGTTGGCACAGCACGAGTTGGATTGTGACTGATCTTCAACCTGGGTACAATATGGTCGTAAATCAACCCGAGCAGGCGGCTCCACGTCCGAACTAAAGTCCGAAGATCGCATGGGAGGGCCCAAGTCCTTGTCTCGCTGAAATCCATTTGCCGCAAACCATGTTCCATCACCAAGTCGTACAATCTTCTTATTATGGGGCATATTCTTGTCTTTCTAGATATCAATAATTGATACGGAACTAACGTTGTTAATCAGCAGCTGAGCTCGCTAATGAATTGTGCCGTTGCTTGATGGTAAGCTGTTGTGTTGCTGCTGCTCTGTTGTTATTATTATCTTTGGCATGCAGAAAAAGTTCGTGCGGCTTTTGGCCACTATCAAGACATTGTCTCGAAAAAGATTTCAGACAGGGGCAGAAATTGGAGCGATTTGATTGGGCCTTTTTATGTAAAGTAAGTCACAGGTAGAGTGAATCTTCGAAGGGCTTGAGAAATTCCGAACACTTTTAAGGTTGGGGAAGTCTGTGTGCATCTTAGCTCATGCGGGCTTTTGGCAGCTGCCAACCGGGATGTAATTTCCTTGATCAACTGCTATTTGAATTCTCTAGAGAGTAGCTCTAGCTAGTTGACAATCCTTGGTACCCCGAAGGGTGACAGAGTTGTGATCCCCGTAAATTAGATGTTCATTTTTTTATTTTATTTTTTTAGTTGACAATTTTTGTTCGCATCGACGTCAACTACCGCTGCTTCAAGATCTTGATGCTCGGTAGTTTTATGACCAACATTAGGTACCTTATCATACTACAGACCGAAACAACGGTGATTTCCGAATTAGGAATTGCTAGCTACAAGAGAGATCACTGCTTACTTTCTTCCAATCTTCTTTCCTCCGGCTACAGAAAGGTGTGCCGTGCTGCGACCAGTTGCAGTAGGATCCACTGCTCCTGTTGCCCTAGCCATGACATCCAATTTGGCTGCATCATTTGCAGACACACCGCCCTGAGATGATTTGCTTTGCTGTCCTCCCCGTCGGCGGCGTCTGTGTCGTTCGTGCTTGGGAATCCAGCGTTCGGGGTCTGGTTGCGTGGGCCGACTGGAATTGTATAGACCCTTTTCTTCGAGATTTTTTAAGTATTCCTGTCGCTGTTTGGAGCGACGACGAAGATTGGCGTCTTTTCTCTTTTTCTTGTTTCCCACGACTGGTCCAACTACAGTAGGACGGCTGTCGACACCTACCAATTCGGGCACTGCCACTTGTTGTTTCATTCGTGGCAACGCGCGTAGCTCCAAAGATTCACCGTCATCTTTGACCTCATCGTCTGAATCATGTTCATTGGCACCTTTTACTTCCAATACCTTCCATTCTGCCAGAGCGCGCTTCGGATCTACGTGAGATAGTGCTTCAATGAATCTTGCCCGAATGACATCGGTCTCTTCCTCCGAAGCCTTTTGCAACGCTTGTTCGTATAGACTTGCAGCTTCAACATATTTTTGTTGCGCCAAAGCCATGTCGGCAAGGGCCATGTCTTTGTTGTTACTCTGGAAGTCGTTCCTGAAGAGTTCCTGAACTTTTTCATTTTCATTTCGTTCTTGGTAACATTTGACAAGCGAAGCAGTTAGAGCAGGAAAGGCCATCTTTCTCGATTGATGTTGCTTGTGCATTTTTTCCAACCACTGAATATCGTGCTCGGTTGTCAGATTCGAACCCGCCGGTTCTTGCAACTGTTGTAAATGCAGCTGCAAATAAATCAAGTTATCATTGTCTAAAGCACTTTCGACTACTAGTTTCTCTTCAAGCTGCTTCAACTTCTTTATGGATTCGTTCAAATCTGATTGCGGGCCACGTGACTTGTCTCTTTTCTTGGCATTGCCCTCGTCCATTTCATCATCGTCGTCGTCAACGGTATGCTTTTCATGCACTTCACAAAAGTACGAATATGCCAAAAGGACATCAACTCGAATCTGCCACCAACTCATGTCCATAGCACTAGTAGTTGTTACGTTTTTCTTCTTCTTGGCATCTGCTCCCAAGGATTGTCCTAATGTTGCAAGCACTTGTCGGCATTTCTTATATTGACGTATGTGCAACAAAAGTACGGCTTGGTTGTACTGACAAAGATATTCTTGAAGAGGCGTGAGACTCCTACTAGGTCCTCTTCCATTATTCTTGCTGCTATTGTGGTTCATTAACAAGAGTTGCATCAATTGAATGGCACGCTCCAACATTTTAGTTGATTGTGAGGACGGCTGAACCAGTACTGGATGAATTTGTTCCAACATTCCGTTCATCGAGGTACTGTCATCACTAGATTTCAATAAAGTCCCTCCATGTTCTCCCCACAGGGCCCGTCCCCAACGAGCATTGATTGCCATTGGAATCAGTTCTTGCGGAAGTTGTTTGGATGATGTTTCGCTCGCTAACAGTGCTTTAGCATTTTTTATTCCAGAGTTCATCAGTTCCAGTGCCTCTCGTCGGGCCCGTGCCGTCCTAGCCTGGAACAATGACAGTGTGGCCACATTGTAAGCCAAATCATGAGACTCTTCCGAATGATTTTCGTAAAACTCTCGCGCTTGTTGCAGTAACTTAGTGGCATCATTGTCCTTGATGTCCTGGTAGGGAGTCGCCGTGGCAACTAACACCGCCATGGCATTGGTGTAGACTTCAGCCAACACTTCATTATCGTCATTCTTTGCTTGTTGTTTTTGAATCATATCTTGGTAGACTTTCAAAGCCTCTTTGGTTCGATTGGATTTGAAAAAGGCTTGTCCTCGCAAGTATTGCTCCATGTTGCTGTTGTTGCTAGTGCTGTTCTTCGTGGCATCGAGGACTCTGTCGTACTGTGCAAGACGATAGAGAGCGTACATCTGGAGTGGCTTTAACTGGGGTGCCTGGAAACTAGGACTACTACTCTTCTTCTTCTGATCACCATTACCATCAAGATTGGTCATTATAACTTTTTCGTAATCCTCACATTGTAACAACGATTTTAGATAAATTTCCAACACTACATTTTGAGAGGCACTGTCACCATCATCCGTACTGGTAGTCGTTGTTGCGGTTGTGTTCAAGTAGGCTTCACAAACTTCCACTGCTGCCTTGTAATCGTCCTCCTCCAATGCGGATAACAGGTCGGACAGCTTTGTTGTTGCGAGTTCAACCTTGGAGTCTGGCATGTTGCCGTAGTTGTGTGTATTGGGTGACACCGACTCAACGAAGGAGTACTACTGTTGAATGTTGTAATGTTGTATGTACTCGAGTAGAGGAAATAATGATACTCGTAACTCCTCCCAATAATTGTTTGAGTGATCGATGAGCACGATCATTATCACGCACTTTTTGGGGGCGCTTTCAGACGATCAAAAATTTCAAGGTTAAGGACTTGAAAGGTCATGAGCCAATATCTTTCGAACTCAGTCGTGCATGTCGAATCCAACCTGGAAATGCACGTGCAGGATTTACCACTTTTGATTCTTGCAACCGATCGATGCCAACTGACCCGCAAGATTGGCAATTCAAATAGACCAAGTAGTACAAGCAGCTACTCACTAAAAGCGCATAATAACGCTGACTGCATCAATCTGCTATCTACTACTCTAGCTAGAGCTACAAGAGCAGTGATGGATAGAAGCACTCGGCGATTACAGTGCAAGCTATATATATCTTTGAAAAATCGAACAGTTGGAGAAGGAGATTTCACAGCTTGCCATGGCCGAGGTGACAGATAAGAAGGACAACGTTGCAGCGACAGCGACAGCAACCAACGAGAAGAAGAAAAAAGGCACGTCTCAAGACAAATCGTTGTTGGGAGCTCCGACCAAACTACTTCGCAAAAAAACGTTGGTACGCGCCACTGACATATCCTTGCCTGTGCATACCTTAACGTTTGCAATTCCTGACAAAAATGGGTTTTCCGGCAAAGCCTTGCATCATTCGGAAATAAATGTGAGATTGGGCGACACCGTCAAGATGGTCATTCCCAACTACAAACCAAAATCGTATTCGGTCAGCGCTTTGCGAGACACGGAATTCGATATTACCTTCAAGGTCTATCCCAATGGACGGGCCAGCGTTCCCCTGGATCGATTAGAAATTGGTCAGACGATGCGCAGCTTTGGAAAATCAGCCAATCGGGTACGCAATGCTCTATCTGGAGGGGGGGAACTGTACGTGGGCATTGTCGCGTACGGGGTTGGCATCACCGAGGGTCTTCCCGTGGCGCGGGCAGAACTCAATGACGAGGACACTGCCAAGGTCGTCCTGTTGTGGGCCTCCCGGACAGAACAAGATACTTTCTGGAAGGACGATATTGAACAATTGCAGCAAGAATATCTGGACAAGTTTGAGATGAACCACATCTATTCACGAGAAAAACGAGAGGGGTGCTTACACGGACGAATCGATCTAGATATCTTGAAACAAGTCTTTCAACCTACCAATCCTGATCAGGCACGATTTCTTTCGGTGGGGACCAAAGAAATGATGCAACAAACCGAAGCCATGTGGGTAGAATTAGGATACAAGTTGCCGCAAAATTTGCTATTGCCCAAGCAAAAAGATTTGGATCTAAACAGGCAACATAAAGAATCATTGGAAAAAGAATTGGTGGCTTGTTCTTAGCTGTTAACTCTCCATCCGACAAAGGTTGATCTATTTTTTTAATGTTCAACAAATAATACAATCTGAACCGCATTATTGAAATAATGAATATAAATTTACTTGTAATTTATATGTGTAAGCACAAGAAAGGAGGCCCTCTACTTCAAAAACGTTTTCTGGGTACGAACTACTCCTTCTTGGCAATTTTCCGAGGAGGCAGAGCAATGGGAGGTGCGTTCACCTTGATTCCGGCTTTTCTGCTTTGATCGTATTCGATCATATATGTAAGAGCACCACATTGATTCGCCAATAAGGTTGCAATTGCTTCAGTTTGAGCATGAGTCAACGGTCCGATTCGACCACTACCTCTCGTTCGTAAAATACCACTAAAGATAGGGTCGTCGTCTTCTAACGGAGGACATTCTAGGCTCACACGAATACGAATTTGCACAGGGAATGGTGAGGATGTTGCCTTTGGGTTTTTGGAAAAAGCCGTTGGTTCAATGTTCATAATGGCAGGTGTCAAGGCTTCAAAGATCCCAAACAAAAGCCGATCAGTCACGTTGAACAAAAAAATGGACGCTCCTGGCTTGATGCACGAGGCCGCGCCTTTCATATGCGCCGGTAGGCCGAAAATGCCTCTCCCCAAACATTCGTCCATGGTATCACTACTACATCCAAAAATGAAACCTAGAGGAAGAAAAGCAAGTGAGAGCACGAAAAGTAGCTAGCAGCAAACCGCATGTTTTCAGGTTGCAAACAATGTTTACAAATTAAATAGTACCCAAACAGCAGCAGCAGCAGCAACAACATACCTGGACCTGGCATGGTTGGCCATGCGATTTCATCTTCTGCAGGGGCGCGAAAGTCGGTTACAAAGGCATCAAGGGCCGGTGGTTCCTTGTCCGCTTTCCAGGACTCGTAGAGAGTCACCAGCGGTGAATTCCAAACCGCTTTCATTAGACTTTCTCCCGTCTGAGGCGACATGGTCTGACATTGGCTTGAATCCTTCGATGGAAGTACCAGTTCAGGTGCTGCCTTTTTTGCCGTGTGTGTTGGTAGCTCGGTAGTTCGATACCATTCGACCTGCAACTTAAAGCAAAATCCATCCGGATTATTCTTGTGGTCTGCTACTTCTTGGTAGGTTGCTTCAGACGTCATCAATGCGGCTCCTTGAATGTGTTTGGAACTGCTTGTCGTAAAGAACAGCATAACCTGCTTGGAACCACCTTGATAGGCGTGATTTAATTGCTCTGCGTGCCGTTTTTTCACATACCATTCACCCCGTGCGGCACTAATCGCCAAATCTCTTTGCTTTTGTGCCAGTAGGATAAAAAAATGGGCTTGCTCCGGTTCCACAATAGGACTGAGCTTACCACCTCCAGCCGATCCACCTTGGAAGTAATCCACTGTCGTACTATCCTGATTGGCAAACATATTGTCTCCCAACTCCAAATTCTCGGCTGGTTTGACTTGTTCTTGTCGTGGAAATTTTCGTAACTCATCTTCTCCGTGAGCAAAATGACAACCCTCTCCGAAAGGACATTCTCCCGCCATAAAATGTTTGCACATACTAATTTTATAAAATTCATTGGGTTTGGGTGCTGGTCGTCGTTGTGCTGCTCCGTCTTTGCCTGCCGCTTGCATTTGACTCAACCCCAGTGTAAAATCTGCCACCAGGGGAAGATCGATTCGATCCTTGTGCAAGTGCTTGTACCGACAAAAGGGACCATGGATACAAAATCCCTGACTATAAAAGACGCATTCGAGTCGGTTTTCTTCACTGATGTGTCGAAAGGGACAATCTTTAATTTTGCATCGGTCGCCCTGTACAAAATCATGGCATAGTGATAATGTGTAGTGGTGGTGTAGAGGAGGAATTGAATCACACGGTGTGAGAGATATTGCAACAACACGTCTCAGTAGCAAGTCCATATATATATATATACATATATATATATATATATATATAACATAGAGAGTCCTACGTACATGTCGACATAGCGGCATCTTTTTCAAATCATACTCGTGCAAAAATTCGCACGCATTTCCCTTCATGCATAAATCTCGAAGCCAATGGCGGCAAACCACGGTTCGAAGCCTAGGATCGTGCTTGGCACTGGTTAGTACCGTCTCTCCTTCTTCGCCTGTTGCAAAAACAGACCCAGCCTTCCGGTATGGTAAGGGATCTACCGTTTCGGGAATCCCGTGAGTTAACGCGTAGTCTTCAAAATCATACTCTATGCTTTCCACAGTAAGAGGAGCCTTCGGCAGAAGAGGCTTGGGCGCTGAAGACATTTCAGACGTCATCTTGGGTCTTCGATTTTCGAATGTTGTTGTTTGTATTGTTGATTGTGTGAAAGTGAAAGAGGATTGGTGAGAGCCGTCGCCGGGATTGAAAGAGCGGGTTTGCTAATTTTTTAAACCACATCAATCTTGATCTCATCATGGCCAAACTTGAGTGTTAAAGGGTGCAGGCAAATTTTTTGGTCTATGTTCAAACGCCCGGGTGAACGCAAAGATGGTGTCTATAATAGTGCCCGGGTGGAATTTTTCTTGAGTTCAAACCTGCTCCATTCGTGTAAATTTGCACCGTGCTCTTCTATCTCTTTCCAAATCTTCCGTCCACGAAAAAAAAAAACGATCACAAAATATAACTACAGTACGAGTAACTCGACCTACTTCAAAAGTAAATAGTACTTATTGTTGAAGATGTTAGCGTCTTCTAACCATGACCCATGCTCAGACTTGGGCGCCAATACCAAATCCACCCTAACCACGGACTCGGATGATTTCCTTTCCAGGATGGATCCCGCGTTCCTCCACCGTGTATTACTCACCGATCCATCGGAGTTTTCATCGCTAGTATCCTCCAACGATGAATACACATTATCATTTCCAGAATTCACGGAAAGCTTAGATGCAGCAGATCCAAGTAGCTTGGATCCAGACATGGTGGTGAAAAAATCAGTACGGGATTATTTTGTGGAAAACATTACCAATCAACAGCAGCAGCAGCAGCAGAAGCCGCCGCCAACAGAATTAATAGACCTGCTCCTGGAACTCTACCAACAAATACGACTGCTGATCCCAAATCGCAAGGACTTGCATGAGACTTATTTGTCAAGTGATATCCAGGCGAGGAAGGACCTGTCAGACAGAAAGGATATGCAACCGTTTGTGGCAAACGCTTCCAAAGCACTACTTCAACTCGAATCAGAGAGTCGAGCAGAAACGACACGAGCTTTCCTTCAAAACTATCTGAATAACAATTCACAATCAAATGGAAAGGAGGACAAACACCTTCTCATTTTCTGGTTCACTTGCATCCTATATTTGATGTACAAAACGGAACTTTGCCAGAAGGATAAAGAACAATTCTACATGATTCACGTCTGGGCACCACGTATTCATAAGGAAGGTCCAGCATTCCTAAAGAAATTATATCAAAAAGAGCACGGGATATTTACAGATCCAAAGTCATCTCCAGCTACACGACAGTGGATTGCATCTCTCGTCCGAGCTCATCGGTCTACTCAAGGTTCGGAACCTACTTTGGATGAAAATATTCCTCTCCACAAATCTCCAGAAGAATACAAGAACATCATTCGGGTGGCGTGGATTGAAGATATCGTCTTTCGAGGATCTCCTCCCTCAAATCATACCCAGTCATTTCTAATGCCAGAAATATTTCACAGAGATCAACAAGCCTTGCAAACGTTGCGGGAAATCACACGGTTGGCTGTTGCAGGATGTGCCTTGTTTTTACACGCCTGTAATGCAGCAGGTGTTCCGCTGCAAGAGTTAAAGATCAAGGAAGACAACAACAGTCGTTACGATTCCTCCTACGATCCGCGGAATAATCTAATTCGGGCTATGCGAGAACGCAGTGGATCTCAAGAAAGTTACGAAAAAACTGTTGCTGATGCAGTTGTCGAGCTGGCTACCAAAGGTAGATCATCAAAACCAATGTTAGCGGGCTCTACAACAACAGAATTTTTTGACATTGAGAGTCTCCGGAGTCGCACGATTGCTGTCCTCCGAGGGAAAGATCCAGTGTTGGAAGTTTTGAACAAGCGCATTCGAATAGCAGTTCGAGATATTCTTGCACAAGGATTGCATCATAAAAAGAACGATACTGCTGCTCCATTGAAGATGCGCTCTGGACTTGCCATTTGGAACGTACCAAGAGATGATCATGAGTCTGGAACATTGACTGCCGAGCCCAAAGATATCGTGGAAAAATTATTTTGGGCAAGAGGTTTCGGTGCCTTTGCTCCGGAACTTGCTCTGGTGGCAAAACATGCTGGGAAAATAGTCGATTTGGTCATTGGACTATATTGGGATGATTTGTTGGTCAAGTTCATTCAGGATTTGTAGAAATTGCATGATGATGAAAATCTAACAAGATTATTTGCATTGGAATCAGTTTCAAGAAATAGGAACGCTTTTATTTTGCACATAATTTTTATATTACTTCTAGTGTACTTTATATTTGATAAAGTGCAAAGTGTAACCAATTGATGGCAGCATAGGTCATAATCATCAATTGTCTTGCATCGAATGCATTATTTCTTCCTCAGGATCATCAATTAGCATGCCTCAAATTTGCTAGCAAATATTCAGCCCTCTACACTCTACATGCTTAAATCGGGATCCGTATCGATGGCATGTTCTACTTCTGTCAACAGAGAATCATGCATGTGTTTCTCCTTCTCCATGAAATTTCTGTTGACACGCTTTTTCTCCTTTTTGGTTACAATATTGGCGAGATCGGGATCTGTTTCAAGAGCGTGCTCAATTTCTGAAATCAACGAGTCATGGACGTGAGCCTCCTTCTCGAGAACAATCTTGTTGGTTTTTTTTGTGTGCTCAACCAAGCCATCGAGATCGTGATCCTGATCGATCGAATTTTCCATGGCACGTAGATGCTCTGCTTGTTCCTTCCATTCTTTTCGTACGGTCTCGACATCAAGCGAGACCTTCCCTTGCACGAAGCGTTTCAACGTCGAGTGCTGACCGGGAGGAGAGACCACAAAAGCTTCAGTAGCCGTAGCAAGCAAGAGGAGAGAAATTGTGTACTTCATCATTATTATTTGTATGGCAGTGTTTGTGGTTTTATGACAGAGGGAAAGCGAACCTGCCAACTGCGAGGGTTCTTGATGATCCCCCAACATTATCGATCGATCACGAAACAAAGAACAAACTTGGTTTGACACGAAAGATACTGCAATATTATTGGTTATTTGAATTAACTCTATCCCTACAGAGGCGTTTCGAGCGAACAAGCACACCCCACAAATAATAATAATAAGAATAGTAACGGTACAATGCTTGCCACAGCAGTTTGCAATGATACGGTGTAAAATTTATTTTGGTCTTTCGAACAAGGTAGGAGCTGGTGTGGCACCAAGGAAAATGTCAAGAAAATTAAAGCTTGGTGGGATCATAACAGACCTCCAACGTGTCTCCTGATGGGCCGCAGTAGGCCTTTCGTACATCGTAGCCAGCAGCTTTGAGCTCTGGCTTATGAGCATCTGCGCAAAGAAGTTGCGAGGCACAATCGGAGTCCAAATCGCAGTCTGATTCACATTCTTCCATTCCACCACTCACTGGTTGATGCGTCGGCTGTGGAGTGGATGGCTCGATAGGAGCAGACGTTGGCTTTGAAGTAGTAGGCTTGACCACGGGTGCTGGAGTTGGCTCGGGTGTAACAGGGTTAAGCGTTGGCAGTGGAGTGGTGGGTGTAGAGCTGCGACGCAGCAGAATTACCCAGTCTTTGGTTCCGTTGTTAGGAGCGTTTCCCAAAGCTTGTGGACTACTGGAAGATCCAAGAGTGGTAACACTACCATTCTGAAGTGTTCCTCCATTCCGTGGATCGTACCACTTGACCGTCCACGTATCGCCGCCAGGTCCGGGAAGGTTGATATTGGCAGATCCTCCGTCCTTTAAGTACACAACAAGGTGGTCACCGCTCGACTCGGCTAAACACCAACCCGTTGAAACACAGCTACCAGTCGCCATGTTCCAGAATGGAATGGCATTCAGATTAAAGAATTCTAAAGCATAACGGGATTGATCCCACATGTTGGCTCGACTGCGAAAATCTTGGCAAGTAAGATCACTGTTGGGATAGCCATAGCCAAAATAATATTCTACTCCAGCTCCTCCTGCCATGATGTTGCCCCAAAGCACATTCTCTCGGATAACATCATGGTTGGGATCAACACTATCAGGAACCACTCCCGTTTGGGCATTTCCTTGTTCATCACATGCCACAACCCAGGAATGACCCCCAACTGCAGACCTGTCCCTCCACTCCAAAGTATCCGAGAATACATTGCTTGGGCTGCTTTGCAACGAGGCGCCATCGAGATTAGAAAAACCAACAAGAGGCCCATACACCGTTTCTTTCTGTCCCGGGAAGGTATGGACAACGATGGGATGATCGTACGGATCAAGTTCCTTAAAGAAATTAGCAAAGCTCTCGAGTTGAGCAATAGAATTGGTGTTTTCTTCACCAAGGTTCCAATGCAATGCCAAGTGATGACTAAATCGGGCAATCAGCTCGCGGTAGTAGAGCTTTCGCTCGTTGCCTAAATTTCCGCCATCGAGCAACTGGTCGTTTTCAGTTTCTTGAGTTTTGAAGTGTAAGTACATGCCAATGTGATCAGCATGTTCAAAGAGGACTTCCCATTGCGCCGTTTTGGAAACATCAATGCGCTGTCGGTCTCCACCGACATTGTCTGAAATATACGGAAATACATTCTTATCGTCTCCGCCAATGTTCATTGGAAGGAAGCTGAACGCATTAGCACCTCTCTCAGAAAGATAGTTGATTGCTGCGGGCAGAAAAGGAAATGAGGACTCCTTTCATATTCAGTGCTACGTACAGTACAAGAAAAAGACAAAACTAGAGAACACTCACCGCCAATGATCTCGAATCCTGTCCCGGCAGCCCAGGTTGGGTCGCCAGCGTTGTAGTCGCCAGCATGAGGCGACCAAGACTTCCTACGTCCGCCATTGTTAGGGGTGTTGTCAAACCCATCATAAGCGAGGAAATTCTCAGGTCTGGGGAGATGAAAATTCGGGTCAGAACGATTTCCAGTTGAGTTGAAACAACAAATTATCTATCCAGAACTTACGCATCTGCGCCAGCCTTGAGAAAGTATTCTCCTGTTTCTGCAAACTGCAGATGGTGCTTGCCAACATACTGGAGGCGTCCCTTGCCACGATGGTCTCGTCCTGTTTTGTTGGTACTTCCAATATCGAGAGATCCCGAAATCCCATCGAAGAATCCAGCAGAAGAACCACCGCAATTCTGGGCCACATTGTTTCCTTCCTTGAAGGATGCAGTCCAAGTCCATGATCCAGTCCGATCAGCAGCAAAGTGGACCAGCCACACATTGCCTGCAGTCGCCTTTGTGTTTGCCGCGTTTCCGTCTGCAGCAAAGTAACCTGGAACGACAAACTGCGCCCCCGATGCATCGTGACGAAAGGTTACATCCAGACGATAGTATGTAAATGGGTTGGGGTTGGCATTCTCACTTGTCTGTGGCCCTTGGAAGCCAATTGTGATCTTATGCCACTTGCGTTGCTCACCAGACACAGTACCCTGAACACTGCTTGGGTAGGCAGGGACATCGGTAACAAATGGGGGAAGTGTGGGGGGAGCTACTGGAGAAAGAGTTGGTTGGGAAACCGGTACAGGAGTGGGACCACCATTGTTACCTTGAATAGTCTGAATAGCAATACTTGCTGTTTCAAGTACAGAACCGGAGCCACTGCCACCCGAGTAGCAGGTGGCAATGATTTCATGGTTTCCTATCAACGCCAAGGCTGGAACTGGATTGTAGTCGGATCCAATGTTGCCACCCAAGGCATATGGAGCTAAGTTCTCCGTCTGCGTATTCCCTCCATCCACGGTGAATACAACAGAGCCAATAGGAGTGGATCCCGAAACATCCAGCGTCATTGAGAGCTGAGCACTAAACAGGCTTAGATCGATTGTGCCGCCATCAGCAATGGGTCCCAAGGCGGTATCAGCGGCAGCATCAACGAGCGTAAAGCCAGTGACCAGTTGACCTAAAGCAGGAACGGCGAGGCAGTGGCCGAGAAGAGTAAGCAAAATGAATTTCATGGTCATTTTCGTGGAGGAACGAGTTACCTTTTCTGCCCAAAATTAGAAGATTTTGAAGATTATGGAGGCTCGATGCAAGAGATTTTTTGGACCTGCCAATCGATCAACATGAATGAAAGATCAAGTGGCACCATTATTACAGGTGAACAGCTGTCATTCTTCTAAGCTCATTGGACATTTTACTGGTACTATCATTAAAAACTTGAATCAAAGGCAGGACTCGGAGACAACCAAGCATATTCTGTCATCGCGTCTCTCGGCAAGATTGTCATTAATTATTTTTATTCGGAACAAATAAGATGATCTCAGAATCGACTCTTCATATTCGAATGGACTACTATCACATGATAGTATATCCGCTCAAAAGTGTCAGTCAAATGCTCCCCTCGTACATGTGCTGTATTTATCCCTTCTGCCTCCGCTACCGTACTAATCAATAATACATGGTACCAGGTAATATCGTAATTGTACCAGTCAGTCATTAGTGAAAAGGTCACCTACAGAGGAATAAAAAGATCACTCGACTCCACGCGATCGAATTATGTACGAGTAGGCGTAGAGAGAAGTGTTTATTAGGGTCCACAAATGAACAAGTCCTTATCTCTACCAGGTAAGAAATTAGCTCTCTATTTTTATCTATTATTGTAGCTAGCCAGCTACGAGTACGAAGGTTAGAGACCGCCCCAGTCACAGTACTGCTTTACTAGTAGTATCTGCTTCAGGCAGCAGCAATTGCTCCAAGAGCACCGTCACGTCCCTACAGTCAACATTCTTCAGAAATCTACCTTGTCCTTCGCGAACAGTTCCCAGCAAAAGCCATCTGGCGAGATCTTGGATAGCATCACGGTCGTTTGTTTCCTCCATGATTTGTTTAACAGTGGCCTCTACCAATGTTCCAAGTTCCCACTCTGCTTTGTGTGATCCACCCCACTCGACAAGATCCGGAGCCATGAGAATCGATGGGGCGTGCATTGCCAAAAAGTTATTCGACAGAGCTCTGTTTTCCAATTGTGTTGCTGCATGAGAATCGGTAACGACAGAACACAAATCCTCGGCGATAACTGTCGCGGTTGCCGAACTCAAATATTTATCACCAATCCATGCATCAAGCTTCAAATCCTTCGAGATTTGTTGTGGGACATACTGAAAAATGTAAGAAGGGTTGCGAAGTTTCGGCAAAGCATCATACCACTTGCGAGGGCGCCCTACTACAGTCTTTGTTGGCTTCTTCATTTTTGACGAATAAGACGCAGTTTGTTGCAATTAGTTGTCCATCTTCGCCTCCGACGGAGTGACAACACGTTGACGATCGTTCCACGCTCAGTCCTGGAGTCGTTTGAGCGTGCTAATCATATTACCGAGAAGATGAAAAGGCAACATCTCTTTTCCCCACGATGGAGGGGGGTCATCGAAAACATTAAAGAGACCGTAAATCTAGCTTATCAGCTACTCGTACATAATAATCAATCATATGGTTGTTTCAAGTGCCGTGCAGTCTTCTCAGTAGCCGTTCTCTCGTAGTCTACGTTATAACAGTAGGGGCGTCACGACCCGTAAGTTCTTTCATGTTCACAAGTTGCAGGGCTCGGTCTGCCAGACTCTTCAACGCCACTGGTGCAGTTTCGTCGTGTTTCGACGCGTCACCTTCAAACCGTTCTAGATACATGCGAACGGTAGCACCCGCAGAACCAGTACCACTCAATCGGAAAACTACTCTTGCTGGATTTCCATTCGGATATTGGAACTGCAATATCAGACCTTGGTTGGAAGTCTGAGATCCGTCGACTGGATCAGTGTACGCGAATTCTTCAGCATCTACAAGTTTGATACCGGTATCATCATCCTCGACATTAGAAAGATCACCACTAACAAATGCATCGCGAATTAAGTCCATGACCTCATTGGCTGAGTCGCTTTCCACAGCTGAAACCGAAGAGCAAAAATGAGATCACAATGTGTCATGTGCTAGCAAAATATCAGTTTGAATTCAAATTCAAATTCAAATTCCTTCATTCTTGGACAATCAAACGTACCTTCGTAATCGTATCGGCAGTAGTAGTGGCGCCCATATTTGGCCCAGTGCCTGGCAACAATATCTTTTACTTGTACAAGAGGCTCCCCATCGGCAACTTCTTTATTCGCATCCACCAGGATCGACATCCAAGCCAAAACAGCCCATAAACCATCCTTCTCACGAATATGATCGCTTCCGGTTCCAAATGACTCCTCTCCGCACAAGAATGGAGTGTAATCTCTTTTACCAAACAGCTCCTTAGAGCTCATAAGATTTCCAAAAAACTTCCATCCGGTTGGCGTGCTGAAATGGGGAATATTGAGGGCCTTAGCGACAACATCTAAAGCAGCAGAGGATGGCATGGATCGAGCTACTCCTTTGGGACCACCCGCCTTGGAGAAGTGAGGAATAGCCTTCCAGTTGTCGCATATAAGAGCCATACTATCGGATGGGGTAACAAAGCACGCAGCTCCTGCAATCAGGTTTCTGTCTCCGTCCCCATCATTGGCAGCTCCAAGAGTTGGCAGATTCTCAATATTCGCGCTTGGATCTGCACTGCCATCTGCCAGTAACCCCATTTTCTTTACAAGCTCAGCTGCGTAAGTGAGATTCGGATCTGGGTGGCATTTTCCAAAGTCAGGTTTTGGGTCGCATCGCATCAGACATGACTGTTGTGCAGTATGAAGTATGAACAGCAAAAGTGAGAAACAAAACAGTACTGGCATCGCTTGAGAATTTCAGGCCGAGGCTGCCTTGCTCTTACCTCATCCATACCAAGTTCTTCCAGAAATATTTTGCGAGCAAAGGGTCCACCTGCACCGTGCATTCCATCGAACAAAAGTTTAAATCCTGGCTTTTTTGCAAACTGTTTCAATGCTTCAAAATCAAAGCACCCTTTCAACACCTCTACATATTCACAATATGGATCGATGATTGTCACAGTCGAAGAGCCTGTCAGCTGGTACGTGGTTCCAACCTCTGCTCCCAAGTCTACACTGTTGCCTCCTTCGATGGTTTTGAACGACTTGAGTTCCAAACTTTTTTCGTAGAGTTTATTCGTAAAATCCTCCCCGGCTGGCTGGCCCACATTTTCGTTGTACTTGATGCCAAAATCTTCTCCAGGACCTCCCGGATTATGACTTGCTGTCAAAATAATAGCACCTGAGGCACTTCCTCCATCTCGCGTGCGAATGGCGGCCGACACAGCAGGTGTCGACATGATCCCACCCTGAGGGATCCAAATATCTGCGACGCCATTGCCCGCCAGTACGCGACAAATGATTTGAATCGCTTCGTCATTGTAATAACGGCCATCTCCTGCCACAATAATCCTGTTGATGATATTTTTGTTTTGTTTAGAGCTACTGAAGTGTCTAGCATATTACGTTTCCACGTACAAAATTATTTACAAACAAAACACACAATATGCTTACGTGCTCGGAACCTCTCCTCCATTCTTTTCGGTGGCAGTATCCAAGAGGCTTTGAATAAAGTTCTCAACGTAGTGCTTGTCGCCTTCTTTACCTTGCCAAACTTCAACCTTTTTTCGCAATCCAGACGTTCCTGGTTTCATTCCTTGAATGGGTTCTGTGGGGACTTCTATTAGCGTTGCCGTGCCTGACGTTGTCACAGTCGTTCGCGATGAAAACGCCCGAGGACGACCACCTTTGGGAACAAAAGCATCCGTCGAGGCACTGGGAGATGACAATAGTGCCAATGCAGCCGTTGTGGCAAAAAGGGTGAATCTCATGTTGATTTTTACGTGCTTTATTCTTCCGTCTTCGCGCATTTATTTAGTGTGGTTGATGCGTATCTTTCGGCTCATCGTCAAAATATTAATAATCAAATGTACCGTATCATTATTTACTAATGAAGATCTTTCAACAAGAAGTGCGTGGCGGTGTCAACATCAGGTCATGGTAGAGTTAAGGATATTGTCGGCCGCTACTACTGCTAATTACTCTTAACAGATTGTGCCAGTTCCTGCGAACGCATGGACCACCCCCAACAGACAATCCTCCCACGCGGACAGCTCGCAACAAAACCAAAGGTGAGAAACAAAAGCAAGCGTACAGTAGTTGGACTTTCGGGTGGGCCGAACCCCCAACAGCGAATCTCTATGTTCCAGTCCCTACCGTAAGCTCCTGTTCGTCGAATAATCCAAAGGAAGAGAAAGTGAGGTCGTTCCAAGGCCTGTGAAACGACGCCCGGGAATACGGCTGCAATATCGCACCTACGGAACAGATGAAGTTTATCTAGTAGCTTAAATAGTAATGTTGTACGGTCGTGCGTTCTTCTCATCCTCCAGTTATAGAGTAGTAATATCATTTATTATTCTGCAAATGCTTCGTCTAAATCGGGGGCAGCAACCACAGTTTTGTGCACATTGCCCAGCTTGACATAGCGCTCATGTTCTGGATCAACGACGACGGCCTGTTGTGCAAAGCTACAAGTCACTCCTTCCGTGACATTCATTCGAATCTATGTTTTGATTTCGCAGGTGAACAAGATTCGTAAGAATAAAATTATAATATTTCTTTTCCAACAAGGATACATCATTCTTACCTCGGCCGATGGACTGCCATCTTCATTGGGCGGACCTTGCAACACCAAGACTGTCTTGCCGCTTTTGTATACAACCAACTTTCCAAGACGCCCAGGACTGGCGTTTCTCATGGTATTGTCAAAACATCGTGTATCAACTGGAGCTGTTACGACATCCGCGATTGGTTGTTGTTGTGACGGCAGTGTCGAGTCATTGATTTTTGATTCTTGTTGTTGTGCGTTGGCGGCAAAGTTGGCGGTGGTATCGCTGTTTCGTTCCATGATGGCTGTAGCAGGAGATGCTGCTGTCTTTTGGACCAAATCCGGAAGACGAGTTGGCAATTGTACTAGGAAAAATGACTCGAGCTCTTGTCGCAAAGCTTCCGAGTCGTTCGGGTCGACGAATGGAGATGGACAATGTTTATTGGAGGCCGCCGCTGTTGCTTCTTCTAATTCTATCATGATTGCATCTTGCGTACTCGAAGTTTCCTGACTGAGGTACATCGTTGGTCGTTTCTCATCGTGTGCGCCAATCCCAACGGGAAGAGGCGCCACGGGAAAAGGCAATCGACTGGGAAGAACCAAATTGGAATTGGGTTTGGGTTTGGTCCCTTCGGCACTGCTATCACTGTCGTACATACATTCGTCTGGCAACAGCTTGCGACTGGGCCCATCCGTATCATAATTCGTGCTGGTTGCTGGTTCTGCAATATAGTCCTCATCCTCCATTCGTGTGGAGGCGTTCCTGGAACGGTTCTCCTCGTCGAAATTGGATCCTATTCCCTTTTCCATCTCTCCGACAATTTCTTCGCCATCATCCGCTTCCTTCTTTTTAACTAACTTTGTTTGGCTAATACTAGCTGCCTTGGAAGATCCACGTATCGTAGTACCGCGACTACTACTGCTGCCACTGCCTTTGGACCCTTTGGCAGCACTGCCAACGGGAGCCGCCGTGAAGAAGGCTTGGCCTTGTGGCTGAGGGCCTCTGCCTCTTCCTCCTCCTCGGCCGCCCCGACCTCCACGACCACCTGATCCTCGTCCTGTAGTGTCGTACGCGGAGAGGACAGTAGCGGAATTACGTTTCCGGTCGTTCGCAGCAGCAACTTGGGCGGCCGTGGCAGCACCCGAGCCACTTTCGGCTGTTGGGTTGTTGGAAGAGGCATTGGAGCCGGCTGCATCAGGAACCCCTGCGCGGGCCTTTTTCACCGGCTTTCGGGGCTTGAATTTTCCTTTTTGTGATGGTCCTGGAGGTGGCATCTCAGATTTGTAGGCTGTATTCTGAGTACTATTAATACAGTAGCACTTGCCTGTTTTCGGCTGAGCGAAGAACAATAAAAAGCAAGATTTTACTTGGTTGTTAATCTTCACATGTTTTTCTGTTGAATTTTTTTGAAGAATCATGTGAGCGTCTCTAAGCGTACGATGCCAGACGTCCACTGTCTATTGCACACTTGCTCCTAATAGATTCTAAGAGTCTTTGGAGGACATACCCTCTGATGAATACTACCTGGTACTAGTCTAGTAGTAGTAAAGAAGTCAAGTGTCGTCACATAGCTAGCTAGTCTACTACCTGGTACACAGCCACACTGCAGAAGTACAATCTATTGCCAATACAAATGGAGAAGAATCAAAAGACGACCGGAAATCAGTTGATGCGTATGAGAAAGAAATTTAGCTGTACGTTTATGAAAATTCAGACAGAGGAGGTCGGATAAATTTCTTTGCAGCCTTCGACACCTTCAATACAAGGAGCCGGAGAAAATCATAGTAGTTACGCCAAACAAAGCGCCCCTTGGTCAAGGGATCTATAGAAAAAGGTGCTGAGTACCGGTAGTCGCATCACTGCTAGCTAGAAATCTCAAGCCCGTGCAGAGAACTCTACAAGTAATAATAGTTACTGCCAGATCAAGAGAGTGGTCGCTTGACACCGAAGCCGAAAAAGCAGCAAGCATGTGTTCTGTCGCACATTATTTTCAATCACAGTGTTGTCGGCCAAAGGTGCAATTGGCATATGTTGACAACGAAGTGGCAGATGCTGCCCTATCGACCAATCATTTATCTTTCATTCCGCGATAGTACGTATGAACGAAACCCGCACATCAAACTGTGACGAAGGCACTCACAAACCAAAGGAACCCGGTCAACTTGAACTATCAAATTTAAAATTGGTTCAGTGGACAAACTAATTACATCAGGGCGATAGCAACCAAACTACGCGTACAGAATACATTTTTTCTTTGTTATTTCAAGCTCCATGGATTTTATTCAGTGGACAAACATCAAAGTACGCAAACGTCAGTACGTCTCAAGTTCATCCTCCAATCTGAATCATTCAACCACAGAAAACCCTTCAGATCTTTCCCGTTAAGTTCACCGCATCGCTTCTACTCCAGTATTCTACACAAAGGTCTCACAATCTCGATCTTTCCCGAAAGTGGTAGTTGTAAAATAATAATAGAGTAGTGCATTACCTCCACCCATCCTACGCAATCAACTTGTTTGTTTGTCTTCAGTCAATTGAATTAACTATGACTACCGCCGTTGTTTCCCTCCCTTTGCCTCAGCCACACGAGCATGTAGTCGGCGTGGATAATCCCGCCGAAGCACGCAAGCGACGTCGTGAAATCTTGGCCTCGCAGCGTCTTGCGACCGCGACGCCAGATGCATCGCTGTCCGTGTCGGCAGCTGTAAATCCTATGGTGCCTGTGAGCTCGACCGAAGTCAACGCTGCCAATAAGAGACGCCGTGTTTCTGCTTTTGACAGTGAACTGCCTTCAATCGTGTCTCCAACTGCACCTCCCAAGGTCATCACAACATCAATTGGTAATACCAAGAAACCTCAAATGAAGTACGACCCTGATGTACCCATGACCAAAGAGGAAGCCGCTGCTTGGAGGAGGGAGCAACGGCGCAAGAGAAATCGTGAAAGTGCCGCCGCTTCTCGGCAGCGCCAACGGGATCGTATTGTGGAACTCGAAGCGGAACTTGAAGAATGGAAGGCTAGCTTCGACACAGTCATGAAGAAGATCCAGGTATTGGAAGGTGAAGCCCCTATCTCTGATTGCTCTGACCTAGAAGGCGAGGAAGAAGTGAATCCAGAAGGATCCTTCGTTCATTTTCCTGAAGCCCTGGTAGAGGAAGTCTTTCGAGACACGACTTTTCTTATTTCCCCAAGTCAATCACCTCGCAGCGTTTCTCCTGCAAGCTCGCCAGCAGATTATTCTCAAGACACCAAGGTAGTGTCCAGTGTTTCTACCAACCAAGTATCATCATCCGCAAGCATCAGTTCCTCGGACGATGAAGAAGATAGTGTGGAGCCCAAGCCGTCTAAGATGATCTCTCGACCAGCACAGTCAAGAATCATTCACCCTGTACTTTCATGATGAGGAGATATGAAAATACAAAATCCAGTCGTTGCGGGGGATCACAGTTTTGCTAAACGATTGTTTTGCCATATTGAAATGTCAAGTATTCTTGAGGAGCATGTCCCACCCCTATACAACACAAAGTTGATTGTAAACATTTTTACATCTCTCTGTTTGTTCTAAGCACAGTGGCTCTTTGAGTTTATTAAAACACTGGCATCCCCCGGGACATGCTACAAGAAATACTTGGACATTTGATATGGTTGCAACATCTTTTAGCACAACAGCCCGCAACAAGGTCATGATGGTGTAGTCCATCGCCACGCTCTCATTGTTAGGTTTTGAAATCTTGACCAAAACAACTTTAATGAGAATGAAATTTGACCTGTAAGATCACCATTCCAGCAGTGAAGATCTCTACTGGCTCTACGGCTCCACTTTTCCCTCTTCTTCCCGACCACGATTCAATGATGATTCCGGATACATGCTCGTCTGCGACTACGAATGCCAGCATTATGAAGATCGCACCCATCGACTCTGCCTTGTTCCTCCGTCCCAAAGACGAAACCGACATGGAGACGATACCCATGCCCGTTACTAACCTCGCGGATGCTGATGAAAACGAGGAGGAATTTGGTGAGTTTCTTTTGGATGCCGTTGATTGGCTTTAAGGAAACACCAGCAATCATTTTCTGGTGACCAAAATTGTGTGCGCGTGTGTATATGAAAACTTTATGGGAACAATTTCGAATGCAGCTCGATTAGGTAATATTATCATTGTGACGCCTTCATACCGATCTACGATATGTCCTTCCAACTTCTCTTTAGATTGAATGAAACTAACGGTATTAAATTTAGGAAGCTGCGTAAATTGCAGTCAATAGATCTCTTCTCAATTGGAGAGATGATAGACTAAGTGCTTTACAGAACCGCCGTCTGACCTTGTGGTGGCAGATCCATCGTTCGACCGATCTCAAACCCGTACCAGCTATTTCCAGTGGAAAATAACAACGGCTCATCTTCTCGTTGGCCTCAGATTGGCTTTTAAGCTTCCCGCTTCAAAGGAATGTATGCGATCCCGCTTTAGAAAAAAGAATCATCTTTTGATGAATAGCGATTCAGGCCGACAGTTATCATTTGGTATCCCCAAATATGTCATGTGGTCATCTGGATTCCAACGCCAAGGTTTAACAGAGTTGGAGCAACGAGGATCTTCTCCTGCTCCCATGTAGCAGTGTTGCAATGTACCAGTAAAAACCTCGTACGGCTCCCACAGTTCCATGGCGACATGATGATAAGGTGGCAAGACATGTTCCACAATACCCTGTTGAAACCGCAAAGGATAGTGCGGCACGATGTCTTGGAAGTGCACGACTCGAAAGGAAGAAAGTACATTTGCTTGGAACAAGTCCACAAAGTCTTGGTAGCCTGCACGAGGCATGCCAAAATTCCTCATTCCCACAATTCCATTCCACGGCAATGCTAATTTGACATCCAAAGCCGCCAAGGCGCTGAGGGCGGCTCCCAAGGAGTGGCCTGTTGTTACAAAGGTAGAACAAGAAGGGCAGTCCTCTTCCTGAATGTGATGCAACGCTTCAAACAGCTGTTCCCGCAAAGCTTCATAGGCGGTTAACCACCCCTTACGAATTGTAACGTTGTGAAAATCGTGACTGATACCAGGCTCAAGATCCAAAATCCAATTGACGTTACTTTCACTGCCGCGAAACGAAGCAACGATGAGACCTTCGGATGGATTAAATCCTACAAAGCCTCGTGTTTGAGTCGTTTTGTTGAACAAGATGGATGTTACTCGAAAATCTTTGCTTAAACACCACGAACAGGTCCAGTTTTGAAGCGCACTGTCGGGACAAAATGCTGCATAGGAAAAATGAACGTAGGATTTGAGCTCGTCGATAGATGGAACTGTAGTAGTCGTAATAGCGGCAACAGTAGAAGATGATGACGATGAGGAGGAGGAGGAGGAGGAGGAGGAGGAGGAGGACCGGGATTCTGTGATACAGCGAAACAAGGGAGCTCCGCGCGGAAAATTTGAGGCAACATAGAGCAGTGCAGCCAGAAAACTAACGTAGCAGAGAAAGCATCGCAATCCGTATCGTTGGTTGTATGAAGAACTATTTCGTTCGGAGTCTGTGAGGGGTTCTTTTAGCTTTGCATCGGAGGCATCTGTTTCATTTGATGAAGCTGCACAACCTTCCTTACTGCAATTCCCCATCCCTGATCTCATTGAAGCCATAGCTATGAATATAGGAGCAGCGGTTTTTGGCGGTGCGATTTGTATGACTGATAAAGCAATTATTGATCCTTGATCCATCGTTTTTTTTTTCCTTCTTCTCGATGAAATAGGAGGAAAGGTTTGATGTTTTGGAATCTTGTTTTGGTATTCTTTCCATAGTAGGGTAGGGTTTCGAGTTTCGAGTCCACAAGAAAGCTGAACAGATGTGCATTCTAGTTTCAGGCAAAACATTTGGTCGCACACTCATTAAAGTTGATACGCTTCAATTTTTTTGTTTTCGATTCTAATTTCTGAAGTTGGGTTTTTACCCCGAGTGCTTATTATTACTTCATTGTGAGATTATAGAGCAAGCACCTCAGTTGGTTCAGCAGGCTTGCAGTCTAAATACAGATAGTGGTAAGCATGCCCTGCCTTGCCTGATCTGTCTTTACCTAGGCGACACTGTTAGTACTTAA
>Ga0210036_1000932_pt1 | contig 33603 bp, 22 predicted proteins | sample CryGeymeta201515_FD_185469 | JGI IMG/M metagenome (GOLD analysis project Ga0210036, IMG submission 185469) | Groundwater microbial communities from Crystal Geyser aquifers in Utah, USA - Crystal Geyser metaG 2015-15 (SPAdes) (version 2) | ecosystem: Environmental > Aquatic > Deep subsurface >...
TTACTCTATTAGGTCGTGTGCCTATGCCTGCTCTGTATCCACACACTAGTCTAGTTTACTCTCCTATTTGCCATAATATTCAATATTTACTCTAATATTCATGTAGTCTCCACACTAGCTTTTTACGATAATATCAATAATAGAATTCACACGGTTTAGAATTTTTCAAAATTGAAAAAAACGATGATGCCTCCTCCGTTTGCTGCCGGTACAGGCAGATACGAATATGCAGGAGCTGCGCTACGATGAAATATAATAATATTATTAAAAAATACTTGGATACAAAAAAATTCAATTTTGCATGTTCGGGATATGGAGACTGGGCTGATACGTACGGTTACTCTCTCTACTGCCTCTCTAGCTACTAGCTACTAGTAGCTACTAGCTAGTAGTAGAGTAATAATGAATACTTGATGAATACTACTAGATCTAGTAGTACCGTACTCTGTAGAGTAAACAAAGTTCAATTTCCTGGCTGGCAGGTAGTCTACTGTGTAGTAGTTCGAGTTTTCTATCCCGAACTAAAAGAGTAGATTATAAGTATCGAAGACTGCAGTACTACCGTGCAAAATTAAAAACGATGACGATTTTCAATCTACAGCCAAACAAAAATACTACAATTGGACGACTCTACTAGACTACCAGGTAATTCGTGTGTATGCGTAAGTGTGGACGCGTGGACGCGTGAACGCCAGCACTCTCTCGGTGATCACACGTCAACCATGGTTCCCTTGTTTTTTGTCTGCCTACGAATGGGATTTCTTTTCGTTTGTGGACGAGCGATCAATCCATACTACAGTACTACGGTAATTGGTACTCTAGAGTACAGGACGTGCTGCCTAGTATTCTCGACGAATCTTCAGAACAATACAATAGCACTCAAGTGCTCCAGCACATTCTTACGCTACAACACCATGCCGTCGACAATCAAAAAATAAATACTGACTTATTACTTGGTGTAGGTGTGGGTACGTAGCAACTACTTCTCACTCGTAATACTCTAGATACTCCCGACTATGACTGCGTAGACTAGTCTAGTTTTATTATTTTATTTTCATTTTTTATTATCATTTTTACGATCCGAGATCAACGCTTGGTCTGATTACGGACGCTCACTTGTAAAGGTACTCGAGTACGTAGATAACAAGTCAGTCCTCGCTTCAAACGGTTGCCGTCAGCGCAGTATTACCTACGGTAGTGTACTAGCTACTAGTAGTAGTAGTAGAAGCCAAAAATCATGAAACAACCAAAAAGTTTGCTAAAAGTACGTTGTCTACTCTAGCTAGTACTACTACTAGTACTAGGTCTACACTAGCTACTAGCTACTAGTAGTAGTACTCTGCACTCTTCTTCTCGACGAGTATACTACTAGCGGGTACTCCTACATACTAGACCTACTGCACTACATTACAGTCTCCATGCATGCTCCAATACTCAACATTTGACTGTTTTAACAAAGCAAATATAATATAATACTATAATATAAAATAATATAGCATTATCATGAATTCAATGCCATCTCGAACTTTTCTCATCTTACTACGAATCTTTGCCTGGCTGTTCATCCTTTCACCGTCGTTGTGCCAAGCACTATTTGTACCTGCATCCAAACGACGACAACAACAACAACAACAACAACAACAACAAGAACAATATGTCAAGGCATCCTTCAAGTTGCTACCTAGCATCACTAGTACCACCACCAATACTGCGATGTCTCTCAGCATTCTTGGTCTATCAGCTAAAAAAGATGATGACGATGAAATAATAACCACGAGCAACAATAGTAAAAACAACAACAACAACAACAACAACAACAACAAGAGCAGTCGAGACTTTTACGAACGAGAAGAAGAAAGTTCTAAACGAGTGATACGTAATTTAACTGCTGGAAGCAATCTTGGAAATCTTATTACGACAGCAGGAGTGGCGTTTCTGGCGTTCGGGTTTGCTTTGAACCTTTTTGGATTGGATTATGTCGTCAAGAATGGTCAGTTGACGATTGGGACCGTAGAAGAAAGACAATTTCAAATGGAAATGAATCGAGTGTCCAAACCACCAAAGAATACACCACCACTACAATCATCACTACAGTCATCATTTGTAAAGCGTGAAAGTTAGTAAAGAAAAAGTTATGATAGAACAGAAACAGGAATGGTTGTTCGGTTTTGGCAGAAGTGTAAAGAATGGGTGTGTTTGGAACTGCGTTGGGAACGCATCATTTACTTACTTGTGTTTCATCATGCAGTATCGTTTTCTACACGTTCTACTACCCCATTACATATTTCGCTATTATTTGTTTGTTGGGTAAAAGCGTAAGGTCTTAAAAGAGTGAAGAAGAAGAAGAAAAATGCGTATAATTTTGGGACTGCTACGCGACGACAGCTCCCTTCGCGTAGTGGGGACTGGGGACCCCGATTGATGGATATACATCGATTGGTGGGGTCGATAGATGGATTTGACTGATTTTTGTCGAAATTTTGTTCCAAGCAAAAATACCGAGCAGGGGAGAGAAGAAACTGATGGTTGTATTGTACCGCCTAGGCCCAAGAATAATAATAAGGTAAAAAACTTAGTACTGATGTAAAGTGCGCAGAAATCCAATAGTGTGATATTATAATAATATAGAATATATTATTATAATATCATAACGAGAACAACAAGTAGTACACTTTTTATGAATCTTTTTCTACTACTTTTTGTTTTACACATACAAAGTGATGATGCATGTGCATACACAACCACACACACCACAGAAAACAACTGCCACACACGTTTGTGCACAACGAATGCTGCCAAAAAATAAAACAAAAACTCCATGATGTTGATGTTGTTTATCAAGAAGGGAATGAATGGGAATGGGAATGGGAATGGGAATGGTCGTTATAAGTCAAGTCGAACAGGTACGACCATACAATTTTCGTTTTTGTGGTGGCTTGTCGTTTTTTGTTGTTGCTGTGTCGTGTGCCACTTTTTTATACATTTTTTTCTTTGTTACTAGACTAGTAAAGTTTGGCGGTGGCGTACGGTCCTGTTCCTCCAACTGGAACAGCTTGTGATGTTGGATAATTGCCATTGCCGTTTGCTTGTTGAGTTGTTGGCGGTGGTGGACTCCAATTGGGATTATTAAAACCCGAAGCAAATCCATCATCTGCTTGATGGTTAGTATTAGGTGGAGGAGCCAAAGGAGTCAGTGATGCATACGGAGTTTCATCATTGCCGTAGGAACTCGTCGTAGTAGGTCGTGTATTGTTCATTTGTGCTGCCTGTTGTGCTGGTATTTTGTTATTCATCATTGTGGACGAATATGACGATGCTGCCGCTGCTGCCGGTGCTGCCGATTCTGGTGCAAATTCGACCGTAAAAGTCATTCCTGGACCAAATCCTGGCGGAATGATAATTTCGTTGAGTCTTCCATCGGGTGCCTTGACTCGTATGGTTTGTCCCGATTCGACTCCCTGTGGCAGTGTGACTCGAATAAACTTTCCTCCTGGTCCTCCGTGCTGCGGTTTGGACGATCCATCCGGTTGTACCAGTGTCAATGCATTGCCACCACCGTAACTTACAAAATGAGCCGTTGCCTGTCCGTTCTGAAAGGCAGAAGCTGGAGGTTGGTAGGCTGCATGTTGCTGTCCCATTTGACCAGGATATGCGCCTCCCATTTTCTTTTTCTTTTTAATTTCTCCCGTAACGGGATCTGTAACCACCTAACAGTGGGCAGTGGGCAGTGGGCAGTGGGCAGTGGGCGGTGTGCAGATACAGTGGGCAACACAGTGTATCAGTGTATCAAGTGTCAAAGAAAAAGGGACAGAAAAGATGTAGTATATGTTTATTGAGCACACTCGGTACATGGTACCTGGTACATGGTATTGCAAGAAGGACAGACATTGGTCTAGTAGTAGCTGGTCTATCTGCAGCCAGCTAAGTATAATATACAGTACTGCACTGCAACTACTACTGATACCTACTACTACTAGAGTCTACTAGTACTACCCTTCCTTTCCAAAATAATAGAGTAATAAGAAGCGCAACTACTTTTTGGACTCACCTCGGTCGACGATACGCAGCCCATCTTAACGTTGATTTGAATTTGTTGTGATATAACACTGCAGAGTTTCTACTGAATATAATAATAATAATATTACTAGTAGCTAGTAGGGTCTAGTAGTAGTAATTATTGCTTCGTCTTCTGTGCGAATGGAGAATGGCTTGAGTTGAGGTGGACGAGTAATACTCGCAGTAGAGAGTTAACTACCTGGTACCTGGTACTACCACAGACTTGCTTCTTAGTATGACTACTACTATTATTATTATTTAGCCTTTGGTGTGGCCGGCAGTGTGCTCGGAAGACTTTTTTAGTCTTGGTTGAACTCATGTATGTAGTCTACTTCTAACTACTACCAGGTACCTGGTAAGAATATACTACTATTACTACTAGTAGACTAATACTAGCTAGTACCAGGTAGTAGACTAGCTAATAGTACCTGGTAGTTTCAGTATTCTATCCTCGTCCTGCTGGTGACTGTGATGACGTTGATGACGGTTTGATGATGAATGATACCAGTAAAATATGGTCGGGATGAGATTTTAGATAACCAGCAGAACGAGCATAGATACATACGGATTTGCAAAATCCAACAGCCAGCTGTAATACATATACACCAGCAAAAGAATCTCGTTGGCAGCTCATGAGTGAGTCGTCACGGGATTCAGGCAAGAAAAAATTGGAAATTTGCAGACCTTGAAGCCACGAATTTTTTTTCTTTCTTTCCAGTCCCGCTCTACTGGTACTACAGTAGTAGCTACAGTAGCTAGTAGTAGAGTAGTAGTAGAGTAGTAGTAGTAGTAGTTTGCATTGGTGGGTGGTACTAGTGAAGACTAGTACGCTATAGCTACTATCTATAGTACTAGCTACTACTCTACCAGCTACTAATCCGAGTACTGTACTAGCTAGCTAGCTCTAGTACAGTAGTAGTATTAGCTACTACTAGCTAGAGTAGTTGTAGTAGAGTAGTTGTAGTACTATACATCAGGCAGTAGTCTACTACTTAGAGTAGTATTAGTAGTAGTAGTACAGTAGTATGTACTACCGGCCGTAGTAGTAGCTCTACTACTAGCTACTCAGTAGTAGGCTAGTAGTAGACTTCTTCTCTAGTAGTCTAGTAGTAGCTACTAGAGAGTAGTCTCTAGCTCTACTAGTAGTAGTTCTGGTACTACTACTAGACTACTAGCTACTAATAATAATCGTCTACTATTCGAGTACTCGGTTGGTCTGCTATTTGCCCAACCAAATCCAAAAGCCAAAAGTATGCAGCAGAACAGCAGCAAGAGAGAGTGTAAATAATAATCACTACTCGAGTACATACCACTATCAGTACAGCGATCGCCAAGTTTCAACCTTTCTCTCACAGATTAAGTCAAGTAGTTGATAGTACGGTACGATATTATAACATTCTATTAGTAATATCTACTCTTCATGAGTTCTTCCTGTTTGTGAGAAATGGAAACATCATCAACTTTTAAAAATAATCATAACGATAATAATAATGATTGCCCATCTTTAGTGGCAGTGTCGGAGACGGGAACGGAAACAGAATCATTATCAGTTCAGGGGACAGTCAAAGTTGCAGAGTATTCATTACGTGAACCCTCTGTCATCGGTTCCAATGGTGATATTGTGACGACGAACGCAGAAGAAGAAGAAACGATGACAGCTCCAGTAGAAACATCATTAACACCACCACCGCCAAAGACCCGTCAGTATGCTATGGATTTGAACGTCGCCTACGAAGCATTGGAACAGGTTCGACAGGCAAATGTGGCTATTGAATTTGGACGTGAGGTACTGTCCAAGGAATGTGTTCCCTGCTTACGAGAACAGATCAAGTCCCAAAAGGCTGCACTTCAGATACGAGAAACGGATCGAAAGTCACGTTTTAATAGGTTCGTAGCAGCCAACAAAATGGCCAACCTGCGTCCTGCAGCACCCTGCTTAACTTGTGGGACACCCGTTTGTCCCCGACATCGCTGCAAGGAACTTAAGCGACAGAATATTAATATCTGTACCGATTGTAGCATCTTTTTCTCTCTCGAAACATATTTGGCCCGAGTAAATCGAAGCGAAGAAGGAGACGAACACGTCGGCGGCGACAATGGGGATAATGGCACGAACAACAGCAACAATGACAGTATTGTCCAGGAAACAACAACAACAACAACAACAACAACAACAACAATGGAGCCATCCAGTAATAATGCTATTGCTGTTGTTGTTGAGAACAGCGACGAGAAGACGAAAGTCTTGAGCTACAGTGACCGAAAGCAAAAAATGAACCAAATGCTCGACGTTTACGATCGTGTCTTGTTGGTACTGCAGTACTCTAGTCGATTCATCGATGATATTGCCACTTCTCTCGAAAACAATACCAAACGAAACAATCAGATTGGATTGGGGTCCAGTGCGACGGGGTTCGTTTCAGGAATAGCTGGTGTGGCAGCTGCCTGTACCATATTTACACCGGTAGGTCCACCCCTGTTGATTGCTAGCATCCTCTTTGGTGGAGCTGGTACGGCAGCCTCGGCAGGAAGCGAAGCAGTTAACTATCACTGCTCAGCCAACAAAATGTGTGATACAATTATTGCCTTGCATGGGATGCTCCATTCCATCGCTCGATTGACCATTTCATCACCGACACCGACACCGACACCGACAACAGCATCAAAAGCAGACGAAGAAGAGACTGGAACAGAAACTTCCAACGACGAAATTCTCACTGGCAGTAGTAGTAATCACAGCAGTATGGACAGGAATACCGACTCGAATATCTCTCGCGACAATCCTCCTCCTACCACTATTACTGCTTCTGAGACTTCTAATGCAAGTGCTACTACTAGGAATGGTCATAACAGAGCAACGTCGCCAAAACGAAGAGATGAGTCGAGAGAGGCATCGGTGCGAAACTGGACAAGAGCTGCGGGAAATGCTCTCAAACCTCTGACGTTTGGCGCTTTGTCAGCAGTTTCGGTGGTTGCCGAAGCAAGAGAAATGAGAATAACTCTCGACAAAATCAGTGCAGGAAATCCATGCGATAAGGCAGAAACACTCCGAGAAATCGGAAGAGAATTCGACGATTTGCCGTCGACGACAATGATTGCAGAAGCTTGTCCCAAGTTCTTCCAACTGTAGGTGGGCAGATTTGATAGCAAGCGTATGGTTATAGCAATACTAGCAAAACATTTCCTGGAGTAGATGCAGAGTGAAGAAGAAGAAGAAGAAGAAAACGCGAGGGCAAGATGTTACCATTAAATAAATATGAATATTTTTAGAGCCAGCAACTGTAGCTACATCAGGCATTCTACACGCAGTAATCTTTGACTAAATCAAAAATAGTGCACAACATTTGACTGTTCTCTTGATTGGGTCCGTGTAGGGGAGAGCTCAAACGTATGAGCAAGCTTGCAACAATTGCTTTTGAATGTTAGGATCTAGTATCTATTATTTTATTTGTAACGCTATTTTGCCTCTGTTCAATCGAAATGAAACGTTTCATCACTCTCGACTGTTCGGAGATGTCTGTAGTTTGTGTTTGTAGATTCTAGATGTTCATCCACTGACGATGCGTCCAGCCTGGACAGATCTAGGTAACTGTCCAGGTTCAGGCCGGTTGTAGAGAGGTTCAGGCCCGTAGACGACACCTCTCGTCGTAAGTTTTCGCTCATCTCTAGGAATGGCACAAATGATTTCGTCGCAGTTCTCGATTTTTTCAATGCACTGCGCAATGGCCCAACTTGATCATCTTTTTCGTCGTTCACTAAATGTACGCTCTGATCCACGGAGCTCGATCGCCGCAACCCTCCAGCTGCTTGGTAATCATTGAAGTTTGGATGTGACATGGTCATGGCATAACGAATATCGGCACCAGAAATGACGGGTAAAATTGCCATACTTTCCGTATAATGAAGCCATTCGTCGTCTTGCATTGGCCGGAACAGAAACTTCTTGATGGGGTCAACAAGAAGCACATTGGCTGCCGGGACAATCGCGATTATCCACCGAATCATTCGGCTGTACCCTACATACCTAGCTGCGTTCAGGATGTAGAACATAATATTGGGCAGCATATCCGGTACCGTCGGATGATCAAGGACCTGTACCAGTGTTCCGGGCAAAATACAGCGATAAAAAAACGGTTTTGGAACTACTTGTCCTTGCACATCCAATTCTCCAGTAAAGAACCAAACGTAAATGTCGATAAAGCATACCAAATCAATGGACATTTCGTAGAGCCCAGCAAATGACAGTAAAATGTTGGCAAGTTTACCACCGTGCAACTTGATACTTGTTGTGGTGCAGGTAGTTAAGAGTTGTTCTTTTGGCAGTTTCACCAATTTGCGTACAATCTTGCGGGTGAATCTACCAGTGGCTGTCAAAATATTCCCCCGGCCGTGGTCACACCCGAGAACGCTCACCATCATGGTGGTGTACGAGACATCTACTCTTCCGTAGAGCTGATATGATGTGCAAAGGCGAGAAAATTCGGAAAGGAGAGCACAGGTTACAATGATCCTCCACGAGAAACTGAAGCGAGTCTGGGGAGGAATGAGGTTCGCCGTCCAGAGACTTTTACCGAGAGTTGAGGTGAATTCTCTCGACAAGTCTGCAATTCGATCATATATTTCCGATGTTGGAAACGCTTTGGGACTTTTTCGTACTTGCTTTTTCAAGTCCTCGAGCTGTCGCTTCAGCTTGGCACTCTGTCGTTTCTTGTCTTCCAGAATGCCACCAACGTCCGGAGGCAGCTCTTCTTTTGCGGCATGAAAAATGTGCCACGTCGGTACTTTTGCCCAAAACCTGCTCAGTTTGGCGTACGATTCAATCTTTTGAATGTCTTCGAACAGCATGCTTCTGCGCATTTCTCTCTTTGTCTTTTCTGCTTTCAATTTCCAGGCCTGCTGTTTGGTTTTAAAAATTTGTACAAATTGATCGTTGAGCTTGAAGAGGACGCGGAGTAGAGGTCCAGCAAATCTAAAGTACCGAACCCACCGGAGCAGCTTGAGTACTCTGGCGTATATTTTGTGGGGTTGCCAGAACGAAAATGGCAAAAGCAAGTGCCAGGCAACTGCGGTCAATTCATCGACCATCCAAGATGAAATCGTGCTCAATTGTTCTATAGCTCGCGTCATCCACACTGTTGCAACGGCTGTATCTACTTCGGAGCCGCAATTTTTGCTCGTGATGGTTCGCCAAGGCATCAAGAGACCCCAGAGGAAGAGTGTGGAAAGTACCGGAGTCCAAAATCTCAATGTCTTGCGTGCCAGAATATCATCCTGTTCGTAAGTAGTTTCTTCTTGTGAAGAGGAGGATGCTGCTGCTACAGCTGATTGTTGCGAGTCTTGCATATCATTGTGATAAGCATTGCTGCTCATATTGTTAATGCTCAATCTTCGTGTGCTCCCGTACAAACGGGACAAGTTCTTTTCGAAATTGTCTAGGGCTGCCATTTCCAGCATATCTTCGCGAGCTTGCTGAGCACGTCGTACAGCTTCAAAGATGCAAAGCAGGGAAAAAAGGGGTCCCATCCAAAGCAAAACGTTCCTAGAAAACGATCCCAGCATATCGTAGTAAACGTAGTAGGTAGCACAGGTTACGTAATCTTCGTCATGTTCTGGCTTAGAGCAAACATCCTGATTCCTCTCGTCATCATCATCATCATCACTGCCATCGCTCTTGAAAAAGTCAAAGGCCGCGTGACCGTTGCTTTTGCTGTTGTTACTGCTCATTCTCTGATTGCTTTTAACTTGAGACACGGCGGATATCCAGCCTTCGACAAAAATAGGCCAACAAGCCATGGCATCGGCAATGGCAACGAGTGCCAGAAAAATCTTCCATATTGCACCCCAGTGTACGACAATGCCTCGTCGGATCTTTTCCCACCAGACATTGGTCTGCTTCTGCTTCTGCTTCTGCTGCGGCTGATCCTCCTGAAAGTGGATGGTGGATTTGACCCGCATACTGCTGTAAATGTAACTGCGAAGATCAAAGAATATAATATTTTTATTACGTTTGAAGAGAAGAAGAAAAGCAATTCAAAATTCCAGGTCCATCGTGCCTTTCTGGACCAACTGACTGATTGACTTTCTGATTTCTCTTGTAGAGCAAGTAAAGGGTTCCGTGCGGATTTTGTTGATCTTCTAGCTGTAGCTACTAGCCGGTAGGAGTAAATTAGCAGCAATTTTATGTTGCCATACACTGTATTTGTATTTATGTACTACAGGTAATAATTGGTTATTATTATTTTTTCCTTTTCCTCGTTTGGGATGTCATGTGTGATGTGTTGATTAGGTGTGCGACTACATTGTCTGTCGAATCAACCGTTGTATCCAACAACATTAATTACTACTACTACTGTACTACCTACTATGTTTCTTGTCCGCTCCCAGCACTCAAGGGTGGGTACTGGTAGCAGCCTCTGGTAGGGCGCGCTATATAGCATCATTTTTACTGAAAGAACAACTGCTAGTATGGCATTCTGACACGGGAGTCCAAAATTAGCGTGTTGAATTTCAGCTTTATACAGTTACTTGTTCTTGTTTCCACACTACTATGCAAAACACCGCACTTGATCCGTAGATATATTTTTTGTTTGGCTGTGTGCAATTATACGCTTCAATCTTGGTCCACAGGTTTGACACCAAGTTGTTTTCTAGACTCATCGATCAACTTAGCATTGCAGAGAGTTTCTGCATGAGTGAACTGTGGTGCTTCCGTCTTTCCAGCAGCAATGCACCTCGCAACAGCTGCTGCCTCGTAGGCGAATCCAGCACTGTTGGGGTACACGAATCCACCCGCATTTTTAATTTCATCCGTATCATCTGGCAGTGGATAGTAAAATACGGTTTCACCGTCTATCTGTCCTCTTCCCGTGGCCTTGAGAGTCAATCGTAATTTTGTGGGGCAGTGTGCAGGTGTATCGATGACAAGGCGGCCCTTGGTGCCAATCACTGTGGTTTGCTCTTCGCTTTCTCCCAGGAATCCGTAACTGCACATGGCCAATCCAGAACTACGTAATATCGTTACCGAAGAAATAAACAACGGTAAAATGTGTCAATGGAGGAGCATATGAGCGGGCAATATGGGAAAAAAAGACGGAATATAACAAATGAAACAGACTGCAGTTGTACTTTTTACAACTCAATCGTTTTCGTATCCTTACCCTGGTAATTTGGCCGTATTTTCTGTTTCGTTGTTGGAGTCCATTGCTGGAGGAATACTGCTGGTAGGAGGAAAGGTCATGATGAGGGCAGCTTGCAAATCAACTCCAGTTTGTTCGTCCACCTGACCAACTACCTTGATGGTATCTGGTTCGGCGCCGTTGAAGAATAAGGTAGCAGCTGCAAAGGGATATGGTCCAACCAAGTAACTAGCACCGCCGCCAAGTTTTCGATTGTAGAAGAACGAAGTTGGGTATTCATCTGAATCGGATGCATTGAAATTGAATTCCGAAATCACCGAAACGATTTCTCCAATAATACCGCCACTGCTACTCCTGCCATCACTATTTCCTTCTTCACTTGCCGTGATACTTGTTTTATCACTGTTACTTCCCAATGCCAGGCGTCGTGCTTGTTCTACTGCAGGAAAGAAACGTGTCCACATACCCTCCATAATAAATAAATTCTTTTCTTTGGCCAGATTGATCAGGTAGAGAGCATCATCGTACGACATCGCAAAAGGTTTTTCCAAGAGGACGTGTTTTCCTGCGTTCAAACATTTTTCACCAATTGTTCGACGAACAACGTGAAGATTTCCAACGTAAACAATCTGAACATCTTTGTCTTTCAGCAAGTCATCGTAATTTCCATCTAGAAAAGCACACACAACAACAAACACAAAGACAACCACAAAACAAAATGGGAAAATTTCATTTCGTACAAGAGAATTCTAAAATGTATGAGTACGAGCCGTAGGAGCTTGTCATTGTGTTTGAAACGAAAGAGCCAGAGCAACGAAAAAAGAAAGAAAAGACGAAAGAAGAAGACGAAGAAAAAAGCACTTACATGATGTTGGAATTTTGTGTTTGGTAGCAAATTCGGCAGCTCGAATTGGATCGTTTGCTGTGGCGCATGCCACCACTTTAGCTGTTGGTAAGTGTTTGAGAGCTTGAACAAAATCGTGACATACTCGTCCACATCCGATCATTCCCCAATTCAATGGAGGACAAAAATTATTATTTTCATCACAATCATCATCGAACAACAGCAAAGGAATCGAAACAGAAGGATCATCCAATGGTGGCGGCAGTGGCTTTGATGATGGTCTTGTTGTTGCTAATGATGATGATGATGATGATGATGGTTGTGCAGAAGAAGTCATGGTTGCTATTTGTTGTTTTGGTTTTGAGTTGTTGCGTATCTTTCGTTTTTTTTTTTTTAATTCCTCCGAATAGCAATAATTTTTATTACAGTAGGTCTAGTAGACTACATACATGTTCTGTTCAGTGGCTACTAGTAGTAGTACTACTAGTAGTACTATTTGGGACTACTCCTGCTAGCTAGTAGTACTACTATTTGGTAGTAGTACTACTAGCTAGTAGTACTACTAGCTAGTAGTAGTAGTAGCGTAGTACTACACAGCAGCACCTCCAAACTACTACTGGTTACTAGTGGTTAGCCCAATAATAACGAGGCCAAGAGGGCTTGTTTGGTTCCAGCCAATCCAAACAACACCAACAAGAACAACAAAATAATAATAGTACAATAATAAAGGATAGGAGAAGTACAGCTTTTGTAGAAAGCAACTTTTGGCCGAGTCAATAGACAAAGTAGTGTGTGTTCCTTCGGTCAAGAAAAAGGCATAAAGGGTGCATGTACGGTACGGTAACGAGCAACGAGCAACGTAAAATACTGTAGGCACACACAAACACACGCACACACACACACACGGATTACTACTAACATAAGCATCCTTATTTTAGAGAAATAATGTCAACACTTTCCTCTTGCGATGTTGATGATTGCAAAGTAGCAACAGCAGCAGCAACAACAGCCGTTGCAGCGTTGACGGATGCCCACTGTTGCTCGTCCAAAGAAGAAGAAGATGATGATGATGGCAGGAAAAACCACCATTATCAGCACAAGCGTTTGGCTCGGAATCATTTGCGTCCCAATGCAGAATTGACAGACCAAGAAAAAGATGAAAAACGTGCCCTCAAGAGGCTCTTGCGGAGGCAAACGCGGCGAAGGTCTCTGGTGGTACGACTACAGCAAGCACTGCAGCGGAGGGATGCCACAACGGAAGCCAAAACGCGATTGGATTTGGCGGAATTTATGAAAGCGGAAGAAAAGGAAGTTTTGAAAACAAGTCCAGTATTTTTGAATGGTCCTGCTACCAGCGTTTCGGTTTCGCTACCAGCGGAATCTGTAGAAGAGCAAGATGATAATAATAATAATAATAATCACTGCAATAATAATGCCAACAACAACGACAAAGCCAAGCTCAGCCGCCAACGAGAAGCCACGGCTCGCTTTGAGATTGAACAACTGTACCAAACGTTTTATTTGACAATCAAGCGGCAACAGCAGCAGCAGCAGCAGCAGCAAGTGCACACATCTGTTCCAACAACTTCAACGTCCGGTGCCAGTATCTCCAACGGTAAAGTAGCAGTCAAGGAGGAGCAGACTGCCCAAGCTCGATTATTGCTACGCAGCATGACCAAGGGAACTCAAACGGAACACATGTTTGAAAATTACAATGCACTGGTAGGATATACCCGACAAAAATTTCAGGAACGAGCTTGCCTTGCCATTTCGTCTCTGAGCAAATTAGATCCGGCAAGAAGATGGGGGAACACGACATTAACAACTACAACAACGACGACAAGGGAAGAGCAGTACTCGTCAAATGACTCGATCAAGGAAAAAATGTGGAATCGCTTGACGATGACAACGAAAACGACAGGAAGCATCAGGTCCATTTGTAGCATTGGATGCGGACCAGGTTGCGATGGTACGGGATTGTTAAAATTCTTGGAACATTTTACGGATTGGAACAAGCACGAAAAGGAACCGCTCGTGGATCGCGTCTTGTTCTTGGATTGGACCATGGACCGTTGGGGTGAGCACTTTCTGGAACCACTCCGAGATATCCTTCAGAACCAGGCCTTTATCCGGACGGCACACTTGGAGATATGCAACGTCCTTCAGCCTCTTTCGGGCGCAAGCAATGCCAAAACGCGACAGTTGTTGGTTGGAGACTCTCAGGAAGATTTGTGTCATGTGGACCTTTTTGTCACGTCGTATCTTCTCACAGAAACGAGAGACAAATGGTGCGCTTTCTACGGTGATCTCGTACAGATTGCGAAACCAGGGACACTCTTTTTGTTCGCGGAACCAAAAGCGTGGCAGTTGCACACGTTCATCGAGCAAACGAGAGCATCCATCGACTTTGTTTGGCTGGATTCTTCGATGAATTCTCCAATCCTGCAAGCTTTGGAAGGCAGAGTTGGTCCTGCTGTGCTTCTTGGAATGAAAAAATAGCTGAAGCTGCAACTTTTAATAAGTCTTCTACCAGTACGTGGTACTAGTAATAGTAGATGAGACAGAGCCCGTTGATTGACCCTTAACTTGCCGGCGTTATCAAGTCTCAGTCTACTACTGGTACTGGTAGTGTTTAGACACAGCAATTACTAATGGTGTAGTTCGCTTTGAGAATTATTTTCACACTTATTCACAGTCAAATTTGAGTTGTGTAATCACTTTGATTTGGTTATCACTTCGCAATCGCTTTGATCTTCAAGTTGTAATCGATTTTGATTGTATCACGCTACTAGCCAAATATGACAAAAAAGAAATAATAATAATAATAATAATGTAGCAATCGACCTCCATTCAACCCTCGACTTAGGTTGTACTGTAGTGCTTTTATGAGTAATCGCATTGAATGAGTATCAAAGGAAATCTTGTTTCTTCGGCCAGGATGCTTTCTTCGGTCAATATGCTTTTTTTCTTTGGTCAGGATGCTTTCTTCGGTCAGGATGCTTTTTTCTTCGGCTAGGATGCTTTTTTCTTCGACCAGGATGCTTTCTTCGGCCAGGATGCTTTTTTTCTTCGGCCAGGATGCTTCCTTTCTTCGGCCAGGATGCTTTTTTTCTTCGCCCAGGATGCTTTCCGTCGCCCACTGGGCCTCTTTTATTTCGTATTTTATTCGCCCACTGGTCTTTTATTATTATGTAGTTAGTCAAAAAAATTCTCGAAGATTTTGACGAGCACACAAAATTTGACAAAAGTAACACGTCTTATTATTTTATTCGCTCACCTTTTTTTTATTTGATTCTATTCGCCCAACGGTCTTTTATAATTAATACCAGGGTATTTATTTTATTCCCCCTCCGTTTGTTTGTTTCTCTCTACCAGCAGCGAAGTACGGCTACTGTTCTTCTTGTACGGCTACAGTAGTACTTGTCTTCTTGTACCACTAGTACGGCTGCTGGTCTTCTTGTACGTACGGCTGCTGGTCTTCTACGGCTCCAGGTCTTCTTAAACGGCTCCTGGCAAAGTCTCTTTTAACGGCGACATGCATTTCTACGGCTACTAGTACTTGTTTTTTTTACGGCTACTTGTTTTTTCTACGGCCACCTGCTTTACAGCAAGCATTCCATTAAAGAGTGCTAACAGACTTGCTTTCCGTATGAATGGAAGTAATAACGGTTAGCAGTCGCTCTTGATTGTGCCTCTTTTGCATCATATCTGTAATGTCTTTAACGTCAAGATGCTGAATATCCTCGCCATCAACAGCAACTTCAAGATACAAAGATACAGCACAACCGAGACGTGAGCAACAACATAATGAAGCATCCGAACAAGATCGACGCCCAGCTATTCTCAAATTACTTACCGAGCTTGTCTCCAAGTGAGAGTATACCTTTTAATGAACTGTCAGGCCGAACTTCGCTGACAAAAGTGCCCTTTCCATCATTTCGATTCGCCAGCACAACCCCGAGCTTCCCCCGCGGAACCTCCACAATAATGCGTTTCCTTTTTACTAATCTGGCACCGGTACGTGTAAGCTTGGAGGAAAAGGTTGAGCGTGACTTGGCACCGGCACTGGAAAGAGTAACCGAGGAAGCTGTCACCTGATCAACCACAGGCTCGTCTTCAGCTTGATGGAGGGCTGCAAGTTGCCTTTCCAAACGGTTGAGATCGTGTTGCAATGAAGTAGGTTTAAAAGGTGCAGTGTGGTTGCTCTTGTAGCTCGCGATGCTTGCAGCTGCACTTCGGATTCGCCCTTCTCCCCTCCCTTTGTATTTCCCACTTGCGGGAACATTGTAGGAACGGTTAGAGTGATTGCTTTTAGACGAGCGCTGGGACTTGAACGAGGTATGGGACTTCTGGGACCTTTCGGAGCGACCACTGAGAGATTCAATGTCAGCTGAAACAGACTTTGGACCCAACGTCTTTTCTACAACATCAAACAGCCATGGATTAGACAAACCCGTTGAGCTTGATTCGGCAGATCTATTCTCAACAAGGTCACGTTGCTCTCGGCGTGGCTGAACTCCAAGGATGCCCAAACCATCATCTTTGTGAGTGCTAGGTCCAGACGATGCGGTCGCCAAGGCAACAACCGGGCGGAAAACAGATTCCTCGTCTTCGCTAATGCTGGTTTGACTCGGCAAAGACCTAGACTCAACTGAGAATCCATCTTTACTGATTGGACGAAAATGATTTGGAGACGTCTTGGTCGCTTCTTCACACTCTAGAGGCTGCACTGTTGAACCCCTCCAGGATGACGGAGACACAGATCTATCAAGAAGTTGTGTGTCAGCGAGCAAATCTACAAGGGGATTTCTTGCGCCTTCACGGAGACTTTCGCCGTCTATTTTCTCAACCTCGGCGTCGGAGTCAACTTCTCTTTTTTCCTCGTCAATTCCAGAGGCATAAGACGAGTCCTGAAGTGTCGAGGTACCAAGAAGGTAGGTTTCTACTTTTTTCATCAAACTCGAGGATGAAGAGTCCGCAGACCGAAGTTTGACGTTATCGGTGCCATGGAAGCCTGTTATACTTCCTCCGTTGTCAAGATTTGACTGTGCTTCGGCATCAAAGTGAAACTTGAGAACAGGGCGTTCTTCTCCTGTAACAAAGGGAGCGAAGGCAGAAACTGGCATTGTTTCTTTTTCCAAGGCTTGGGAAGTGAGCATTGCTTTAGCCTGATCATTCGTCTTTGTCGTCTCCACCAAGCGGCGACCAGAATCGGCAAACAAATCAACACCAAATGGATCATCCTCTTCTTCTTTTTCCTCCCTGTTGCCTTCAGTGTAGTGGTGTACGTCACTCGTAACATTATAAATGGCAGTGGCGCTATTAGAGCGTGTATGGTTTGTCTCTGACATCACAAGAGAAGACGACGTGACGCTATCGGAATACAAGGAGCTCTCGACAGCTCCGCTCTCGGCAGCCGTGCTGCAGAAGCTGCTGGATACGGACCCATCCATATCTTGCGATGGAAAGATAAAGCTGTCCTCGTCTTCGTAAGGCAAAACTGACGGAGGGAGCATAAAGGAACCAGAACCAGCAGATGATGCTGCTGATGACATCTTTGACATCGCCATGCCTTTCGCGACATTTTCTCCTGCACCACTTGCGAGAAAAGACGGAGTGAAATGAGAAGTGTAGAGCGAGTTCTCATCAAAGCTGTTGGGAGCCTGTAAAGGCTTCTTCTCTGTGTTCCCAGGACGCTCCTCTTTGATGGTTCCCACTGGTTTTGGTGGTGGTGGTGGCTTCCGGAAACCACCTGCCGTTTGGTCGCCCAATGTGCTGTTTGCAAGGGAACGGCTGTCTTCGTCGAGTAGAACCAAATGATCCGGGATATTGCTGTTGGTAGATCCCTTGTTTCCTTCATTAACGTTGGTACGGAGATGAAGTCTCGATTGTCCTGTTTCTTCATTCTTGCTCCTTGATCGTCGTCGCCAAATGAAACGCAAGCAACATACAACGATCAGAAACAAGATAACGCCGACTGCAATAAAAATTGTTATTAGATCCGCATTTGAAACCTTCCGAGATTGTTCAGGGGATTGCGCGGATGAGTTTGGAGATGGAATTGTAAGAGTTGGTTTTATAGTCGTGGTTGGAGTCGGTGTAACTGACAGAGCTGTCGGTACAAAAGTGATAGCAATTGTGGGCTCACTTGATGTAGGATCAAATGTTGCAGAAGTAGTTGATGGCGAATTTGTTGACGGCCTTGTTGGCTCGAGAGACAGTTGCTCGATGAACGTTGAAGGCTGCAGCGTTGGAGCGGAAGATGGCTGCTTTGTTGGGGTATTGGATGGACTTCTTGTTGGTATAGCAGTTGGAAATCGTGTCAGCGCTCCCTCTGTCACCTCGACATTCTCTACAGTCGCAAACTGAGTATCTTCTCGCAGAAGAGATCTAAATCGGACCCGCCCGCCACTACCTCGATTAAAGCCAGTTTGTACGATGCCAGACACTTCGGCTAACGATAGCGTACGGTTTGCCATCACGTACACAACTTGCTCGACGGTAACATAAAGAGGAAATAACGGACTACCCACCTCCCCACCAGGAACAGTGGTAATAATGTCGCACTCATAGTCTTGCTCGTCCAGGGTACCTGCTATCGTGGTGCTTATTGAAACTTCAGCTTCTTGAGCGTTTCGTTCGACTTGATTTCCTTCTGCCTGCAGTGCGGAAAGCTATGTTAGAGGATCACGATCGAAGTGAAATTTACTATACTTTGCTTCCACAACAAATCACCGAAACTATCAGTTTCTTACCTGGTTGTTGACAGCCTCACAAAAGTGCTGGACGGCATTGCTTGTGGGATCAGCAAGTTCATATGCAAGGTCGTCATCGACTTGTTGGAGCACAAGGTGTAACAAAACGAAATATTTCGTTGTCGTTTGTTCTTGGAGGGCACGCTGCTCTGTGGGCGCATGGTAGTGAGAGATCCGATTAGATACGAGCACTTTCAGAGATATCCCAACTATCGCAAGCCACATAAACCGACTGTGATGCCAACGCTGATCATTATTGCTTGTCTTCGCCATGGTTGTTTCCCGAAGAAGAAACAATAATATAAATATAAATAATGTGATTTCGCTGCACTTCTTTTTCTCTTGCAAACTTTCAAGGTTGTGCCTCTCCCGGCTACCTTATCGTGGAGACTCCTTGAATCCCAACTATATGTCATGTTCGTTCTTTTTCATTTCTATGTTTATGAGATACACACGCCGAAAGTAGGAGGCTTAGGTACGTTGAGGTTCTGTTACTTTGGTTCCATTCCCGGACGATTGAGATGTTGCAGGAACGCGCACATGCCAAAAGGAGTTTCAACGTTCATCAAGACACACGACCGGACTGCCCTCTGTCTTGTCGCGCCTGGGCAGTAGAAGCTTTGCTGGCTCTGGGCTACTTTGTAACACAAAAGAGGTCCAGGGTCGGACACTTCACGATATACAGTAGTTGATTTTTGCACCCAAGTAAATGCCCGAAGCGTCGTCCAATCGAGCAACTCCATGTGCGCAAAACGATGGCAATTTCCGGGAGCTCGTCTTGGTCTCCTCGCCACATATTGATGCTACACATACCTCAATCATTCGGTTTTGTTCCTGACTTCATCGTCGTGATATTCTGAACGAAGACATTTTTGGACTTCGCCCTTTCCGGCAGCGCAACAAAGCCCGGCACCAACTGCTGCGCCGGTCAGATTCTTGCAGCAGTAACGGAGCCAATGCAATGTCACGATAGAGAGTACTTTCTGTGTACACCAGAGATTGTTTAAACGGCCATTGGAATTATTGTTCAATAGCTGACTAGTTTATCAGTTGAGATCTATTAGTTGATCACTGCAAAACAATCGCGCTATAATCAGTCGACCCAGGCGTAATTTTCGTATCGCATATTATTAAATTTATTATACTGTAGTTTGCTGGAATTCGTCATCAGGCAACCCGAGTTCTCTGTTGGGTGAAGTCGCCGTTTGAACTCGTACAAGCTTGACTCTGCGTAATTATATTCTGTGAGTAGTTGTTAAGCGAAAAAAATGTTCCTCTTGAAGCACTACAGGCTAGTAGTTTTCGAAGTTCTGACTTCATTCTTCGCTTCCATTATTCAAAACAAATCAGTGCTACGCAGCCTACATTGGACGATTGAGCGTTGGTTCACGATTTGGAGGAGGTGCCTGAGCGTTAACTAACCAATTGGAAGGGTTTCCTTGGCGTCTTTCAATAGACGACCAAAAATACCCTCCCCAGATGTCTTCTGTAACAGCAGTATTTTCTCATTGGCAGGTTCCTCCAATTTCACATGCAAATTCATTTCCCTGAGGCAAACTTCTTCCACCATTTCCTCCAATGCCTGAAATCGCTTTCGCCGATCAGTGGCAATGAGTTCCAGACGAGATCGGATCATCGACAGAGATTGAGTAGAGGCCGCTGCCAGGCTCGTTTCCATCTCTGCCGCTCGAATCTTAGCTTCCAATCCCTCCATGATATCATGACTCTCCATGATCTCGTGCTGGCGTGCCACCACTGCAAAAAAGTCTTGAATGTGGCACTGAAACATTTCTGCGTCAAAGTCTTCAATGCACCCTCTAAGTACGGCAGCAGGAAAATCCACGTCGTTACGTTTTTCTCCACGAAAAACCTGTTTGCTTTTGGGTAGAAGGGAACCCAAAAGCTTCAAATTATGGACGAGTTGCTCCAGCCGTTCCAAAGAAGCAGAGTCAAGTTCAATATTGTTAATACATTTACCAGTGAACGACAGAGTAAGTAGCAAATCTTCGTCTCGTGGCATGCCTCGAATGTCAAGCAACAATGGACGTATTCCCGTGGAAGTTTCTGGTCCCGCCAGTCGGCATAGCACATGTTTCAATCGCTGTGGCGATAAGAGTATATATATTTTGAGAAGAGGAAAAAACATGAGGCATAAAAATGTTCTCGTGGCCACGCTCACCACACAAAAAATTACAAATCCCCCACGGCATGCTGCAACGGCGGAGGTGCAACGACTGTACTCACCCTCAACAGTTCTCGCAATTCTACAACTTTTGCTTGTTCTACAATGCCAGGTACCGCAACAAGGCGACATCGTTTCTGATCCAAAATACGCCCCAGTTCCGTAAAGGGGAACAATGCTCTAGCAATGTTGATTTCGTGTTCTTCGGCGGCAGTTTCCAAACTCAAGGCTTCGACAAAGCCTGGGGAACTCTCCAATAGTTGTTGCAGTTTGTGCTGACTTTCGTTTCGTTTCTGTTGTAACTGATTTTCAGGCATTTTCAGATAAGCATCGACTTGGTCTACTGTAGGGGCTCTTTGGACAGATTGGTGCGCTTCAAGAAAGGCGCGAAAAGGCGCGCGGTATTCGCACTTTACCAAGTAAAGCCGCTTGGACACCACACTATCGGCTTCCGTGGCAGCTCGAAACTGGTACAGACGCATCGGAACATCTTGTTGGACGAGTTGAAGCAGCATGGAGAGCAAGCGTTCACAATTAGGCGACAATATCTGGTGCTGCGGTGTACTACCCGATACCAACAGGGTTGTGGATTGATTGTCCAAATCTCGGCTCTGCTGATAAAAAGAATGTTTATTCAGTTGTTTGAGAATGCGCTGATTCGTCAACCAAACATCATCTGCCCAGACGTAGTCTGGACAAAATAGCCGAGCCGATTCCCAACAATCCTGGGGTCGCTGTTCGCTGGTATATCGACGACCGTACTGGGCTTTGGATTCCAAAACGCCGTTGGCAATTCCCTGCTGTCCCACGCCACTCAGTGTTGTGGCGTGTCCTATGCCACTGCTCTGCTCGTACGGGTCGCTTAGATTGGCCGACTGAGCCAATTTATCTGTACTTATTCGCTCAACGACATCACAAGCCGCTTCCAAGCACAGTCGACAAAAAGATTCAGCTAGTAGGTGGCGTTGCTGCCGCACACTTTCAGTCGTAGTATTCGCAGCTTGGGCGCTAATTAGGAGCGACAGTTCTTTCAGAATTAGCTGTGACTGATGTTTGACGTCTAACCATGCTGCCAGCAAAGCGTGTCCGGAACAGGTAGTCGCCGTCAGCTGTCCTTCGACGGATCTGTAAAGGGCAACATCCAAAACGGTCATGAGACCAGGCACAGCTAACAACTCCAACGGATATTCTCTGCTGTCGCCAGGTTCTGGTGATGGAAGAAACATACGGGAAGCAAAGGACAGAAGAGATTCCATTGTGCTTTTGTAGTGTATGGAGTACAGTAGAATAGCAAGTACAGATTCAGGTACCTGGTACAGGTACGTGATGATGGAATCTATCCAAAAAGGCTAAAAGGACGTAGAGGCTGATATCTTGATATCTTGAGACAACAAACCTGCCTCTCGCACAGCATTTATTTAGGAGGAATTGAAGACAAGTTAAGCTCCCTAAGCTAAGGCTCTATCTTGGTGTGAACTATGGGCACTACTTTACCCAACACAAAAAATTAACTTTGCAAATACAGCAGTGTGTGATTGTTCTTCCTCTCGTCTAAAATATTCGAGAGTAGTACCAGGTAGTCTCGTCTAGTACTAGTAGTACTACTAGCTAGCTAGTAGCTAGTACTACTAGTAGTAGTACTACTACTAGTAGTAGTAGTAGTAATAGTACCACGAGTGGTGGTAGTAGGACTACTACTACTACTCTGATAGTAAAATGGTAGATGAGGATCATTATTTTTTAATTTTTGCAGATAAGCAAGTAATTATGACGCACACCGTCACAACTGTTTGAGCATCCTCTTTGTCACCAGTTCAGTTTATTCAAGGCCCGACTCGAACACTGGGTATCTACCTGGTATTAAACTGCAACTAAACTACTCTGGCTGTAAATAGTCGAGTGTGCTAGCACAGTCACGATGGGAACATTTCAACCAGCATTTTTAAAAATAAAATTACCTTGTTTTTTTTTACGACTGCACAGCTGCTCTGGCTTCCTCTTCTTGTTTCTTCTTTTCCTGGGCCTTTTTCATCATGACCTGATTCCATTTTTCGAATTTGAGCTGTTGCATTTCCTCCTTTTCCTTTGCTCGCTTGTTCATCCAGTTAAGGAATCCACCACCCTGGTTTTGTTCAGAACTTGGTGCAGCACCAACCAAATCTTTCGCCGTTGGCTGTGACCGACCTCCTCCGTGCGAACTGTAGTCACTTTGGGGCGCCAGTTCTGGTTCGGGCAAATTCAATCCTGCGCCACGGGCAAATCCTCCCAAACCTCGGTTGGCCAATCTTTCTCGGTCTTGACGGTAACGATCAATTCTCCTTTCTTGTTCGTCGGCAATTTCATCGGCGTCCATTCCTTGGTACTGTTCCAAAAGAGAAGGAAAGTCGTCATATCCTTCTCTCACAATTTCAATCAAAAAGGGAGCGATGCGCGCCAATGTGGTATCGGTTCGATCGGTGGCGTCAGTATAGGGCTTGACACGGATCAAATTTTCTGGATTCAAAGCCACCTCGGTTGGATCGTCGTCCAGCACGATCATTCGTTTCACGTTGCGATTCAAGCGATTGAGATCCTTCACGTGCACGCCGTTTCGGTAGTACGTGGCATCACGGTACAACCGGTGCATGATACACCCGTCCTTATCCAGGGACGTAACGACAGGATCGGCAATGCCATCAATGCTTGGACTGTACAGAACAATTTCGTAATATTGGGCCATATCGTGCAGGAACTTGTCAACACCCGGCCGCTTGGCAAACCTCCATCCGTACTTTCGATCCCAGGTCGAACTGACCAGCGTATTTTCCAAATCTAGTACGAGGGTTGGTGGAATGGGAATATCGTGCGGAACGTTCGGCATCTACAACAGAGAAATAGAGATCAAAACAAAAAAAAAGAGTTAATAATCAAGTCAGTACCACTTACAAATACTTTTCATGTCGATTTCATATTCCGTTGTTTCTCTCTCTCTCTCTCTCTAACTTACCTGAGACCAATCCGGCAACAATTTTTCGTGCGATGGCTTGGCAAAATCATCAGAAAATTTCTGAATAACATTTGTCAATCCAATCATATCGGCAAACTTTTTCGGTGGACTATTCTCATCGTTCATTCCCCACACTAACAGAGCCGACGGTAATCCTACACCAATATACCAGACCCATCTAGAATGTTTCGAAAGAGATGTTGCCGAAGACTGTTTAATAGTAGCCGTTGTAGCACTATTTGCAACAGCTGCAGCATTTGTCGTAGCTTGCAGTTGTCCTCCTGCTCCTGCTCCTCCTTGAACAGCTTGTGCCGCTTGTAATTTTCGGGCTGCACGAATTGCTTCCCGCTCTTCTTTGGTAACCGTTTTACGAATGGGTCGACTAACTGTGGTTAATGGTGGTACTGCTGCTGTTGGTGCGGATGTCGCATCCGATGCAATGAAACGACGACGTCGACTAATAGACGTTACCAGACAGGATGACCTCCTCCTGCTCCTGCTCACGACTACAGAAATTCTGGAAAGCATTATTTTGTTTGTTTCTTTGTTTGTTGCTGAAGGTAGTAGTAAATATTGCGTGTTGGAGATACGTACGCTTGTTGTGTATTACTCGTGTGTGTGTGTGCGCGTGATACGTATGCCGTATGCTATTTATGTTTTATTATAGAGTACTTTAATATCCTTGGCTTGGGTCAGGTTGACAACAACGAATGCTTGTTGCTTGTTTCGAATCAATACGGTTTACTTCGTCTCGCGCAGTCACACAAGATCTGCCTTTAAGCTGACGAATAGAAATGAATGATTGTATAGTGTTCTTATCAAACAGACTGCCATCAGTAGCTGGTTCGGTTTCCCCAGTGAGTTACCTGGTATTATTAATGTTTTTGCTACCAGTATGGTACAACTCACGCCATTTGATCCTACGTACCAGGTACCGTAGTAGAGATAGATAATAAACATGGGATTTTTGTTTCTGTTATCAGGTCATGAGCACATATTCAGGAATAGAGGTAGTAATAAAGAAGTACCTACTCTCTAGCTAGTAGACTAGTAGTATTGTTAAAAAAATATTAGGGGGAGCGATACTCATGAGTCATGAGGCGATCTTTTACCTCCTCGAACTGAATAGAAAGATCCAGAATCGTAAACGAATGCACTGGCTCTTTCATCATCGCACGTGGTACCTGGTAATAGGTGCTGAGAGTAATAGTCATAGTACAGTAGTAGTACCGCCGTAGTATGGTACTACAATAGCAGATCATGGATCGTGAGCTTGTGGAATTCTGTAAAAGTAATTGAGAAAGGAATCAAACATAATAATAATATTTTCATCTTACAAATTAATTCAAAATCGAATTGTACGGTCCACCACCCTCATTCCCAGCTACACAATCTTGCTTTGTCATTAGAGTCATCATGACAGTAACATCAGTAGCAACAGAATCAGAAGCAGCTGCAGCATCGCAGGGTACTGGTACTACGCTCCTGTTGGTAGATGTTCAAAACGACTTTCATCCGGGCGGTAGTTTAGCAATTCCTTCGGCCAACGAAGATGCTGAGCGCATTGCCAATATCATTAAAACATATCCTGCAAAAATTAATCGCATCGTAGCAACGCTTGATTCTCATCACAAACTCCACATTGCTCATCCGTACTTTTGGGTAAAAGGGGAGGACGACGGCGGCAACAACAACAACAACAACAACAGCAAAGACGGTTCCCAGGAAACGTCAGCAACAAGACCCGAACCCTTTACCATTATTTCGGCAGATGATATTGCTTCTGGCAAGTGGAAACCCCGTTCCGATTTGCGCATTGCTGCGAATACGGACGAAATAATGTCGTTGGATCCTACCATTTTTGAAAATGTACAATCCGTACAAAAACCTCAACAGAAGGGAGAATTCGATTTACAAAAATACTGTTTAGAATATGCACGTCGATTGGAACAAAGAGGACGGTTCCAAATTTGTATCTGGCCTGAACATTGTCTCATCGGATCGGAAGGACATGCCATTGTACCCACCGTCCGACGAGCCATGGAAGAGTGGAGTGCCATTACGGGACGAACGGTAGAATTTGTTCACAAGGGACAACATTTACTCACGGAAATGTACTCGGCTCTAGCAGCAGATGTACCAGTTTCGATCGATACAACCTTTAACAGCAAACTTCATCGATCGCTCTTGCCACAATCACTTTCACCAGCAGCAGCGGGGGGTTGTGGTGCCGGTAACGGAAGTACGAAATTAGTGGTATGTGGTCAAGCCATGAGTCATTGCGTCAATTACACCCTTCGGGATATTGTAGAACACTGTACCACCAAACATGACGTAGACAGGATATACCTTTTGAAAGATTGTGCTTCGGCTGTGCCTGGATTTGAGGCGGCTGCCGAGACGTTTCAAGAGGATATGAAAAAAGCCGGCGTTCATCTGGTAACATCATTGGATCTAGGTGATATTTTGTAATTGTTTTTTGTGGCGTGTCGACGAAAATCGTAGATTTTTTGTGTTGTATTTTCGCATGTACTGCTGTAATAGCAGAGTGACTATCTAGAGTAAAAATTATGGCAAAGTGAAGCAGGAAGAATTTTTTTTAGTCTAGTTGGTGCAGGCCAACAAATAGTTTTAGTTTGTGATACAGTTTCCGATACAGACACATTCGCTACGTGCTTGCAGAGAATAAGAGGGCTTTCATGACTATTGTACTTTGGAAGCTCAGAAAGGCAGCGTCAAATTATGGCTCTAAAGTAAATAATTCGTTATGTTCAGATAAAATAGGCGACCGCAAAAATAGTGGATTTTCGACCTCCTTGGTGAAAGTGAAAGGCGACCCAACCATCCAATCCATCCATCCATTGGCTTCAAAGCATGACCAACCACCACCACTTCTAAAAGCACATTCTAGTAGTAGTAGAGAGTAGAAGCAGCTAACGATTTATCGAACGTAAACAGAGGCGGCAGGAGTTTTGACTGTGTAACTGAAGTCACCAGAGTAAGATTGTCCACCGGAGGCCTTCATTTCATCGAAAGACTTGATGCCCTGGGTCTTGACGTAGCTGTCGTAAGCAGTCTTGACAGCTGCCTTGTCTCCTTTTCGAATAGCACTGAAAATGGCGTTGACTTGTTCAATGGCTGCCTTCTTATTGGCCTTTTCCTTGGGACTGGGGTAGACACCCGAGTTGAACAGGATAAAGGCATTTTTTTCCTCCACAATGGAAGCAAAGTCACCCTTGTTGACGGCATCCTTCAACATGGCAATGCGGTTCCCGTAGATGGCCTTGGCCTTTGTTCGGGTAGCCGCGGAGACAGCACCATCGGCAGAAGCCATAGCGGGCACTCCGGCAGCAGCAACAACGGCGGCAGCACCAGCAATTTGTCCAAAGGCAGCACGACGGTCCATATTCAAAGCAGTGCTTGAGCGCTGTATAAAAAGAACAGGAAAGGAGTCATTGGGTTAGTTGGCAAGTTGTACATCAATGATAAATGATAATAAACGTGGTAATACTATCGATTTCACATGTGCTGAATCAACCAAAGACTTTCCCAGTGCTCGGTCCATGCGAATTGCTGCACCAAAAATGTCCAGAGATTTATTATGGGATCTGGATTCTGGATCATGAGCATGCCAATTCATGAAAGTCACTGGAGCAACGCGAAGGTCGCATCCTTTGCTCTCTGCCTAGGTAAACTCGTCGGCGTACATGATGGATGATGGTCCACGCAGTCCAAAAATTAGGATCGGCACATGCATGACAAATATTAATTCTTCTTCTTGTCCTACGTACCGACCAACCTTTCGGTAGTCGGTGCACAGATCTTTTTTCAATTGATTTAAACACAAATGCACACACATGCAACGTGAAAAATACAAGTATCTCTTATTTAAAAAAGACATACCTCAGTGGTGGCGGGGGCAAAAGCAGAGGCCGAAGTGGCGAGAAGAGCACAGAAAAGAGCAGAGAACTTCATGGTGAGGGGTGTGAGAGTAAGAATAGATGAATTCTACAACACGGGAATAATAATAAAAATATTATTATCACAGTCGGTTGCGGGGTTGTTGAAGGAGAGTGTACTATTACCTCACGTCATCATCATCATACCATACACAGACTTCTTGAGGGCTTTGGTGCCGAGCCAAAAGAGCCATACACAACCACTACTGCTACACTAGCTAGTAGTAGACTAGCTAGCCAGTACTACTGTAGCTAGATTACCGTACCTGCAGTTGATGATGATGGCCCTCGCGATCTTTCTCGGATACCTTCAAGCTACTTCGAAAATTGATGTCATATTCATTATTCAATTTATTGAGTCCCGTGTTGTGTATTGAAAATCGAAAAAAACCGAAACTAAAAACCCGCATCGTACTGTAATAATTCTCTCCAACCTCCAACACAAGAAAGGAAGGGGATAGTAAGTAGAAAAGTTATTCCAGAAAAGAACACACTGCTGTCTTCTACTGCAAGTGCTGTTGCTATTCATTTAAGCAATACGCACCAATACGAAACACACTCCATTATTATGGGATTCTTTGGCATCAAGAAGAAGAGCAAAAAAAAGAAAGAAGAAGCAGCGGAAGCTGAAACGGCGACGGCGGCGGCGGCGAAGAAAAAGGAAAATTCCGGAAATGATACATCGGCGGCGATAGCCAACGCCAATCAGATACACCAGAATGAACAGCAGCAGCAGCAGCAACAGCAACAGCAACGTAATCATCCTCAGCAACAAGACGCAGTGAACATATCGCAGCAGTCAACTCTAACGCAATTCTCGTCGCCACCGCAGCAACAGCAACAGCAACAACAACCGGTGTCAGAAATTTCCTACCAGCAACCGCCTCAGCTACCACAACAGCTTCAACCTTTGTCGTCTTCGTCGTCGCTTCTCCAACAACAACAGCCGCAACAGCAACAGCAACAGCAACAAAACGGCCTAACTTCAACAGTTACAGATTTACCGGTGGGAGATCCAACGTTTGCCAAGGCCGAGGTTACTCGAAACTTGGTCAAGCGATTTATCAGCGACATTTGGAATCGCGGTGAGCTGGACTTGATTCCACAGGTGTGCAGTCCCAAAATTCGATTCAACGGAAATACGGGATTGGACAAGATAGGGCACGATGGATTCGCCATGATGGTAGCAACGATTCACGGAGCCCTGAGCGACTATCACTGCGAAATCCATTCCATGGTGGTAGAGAACAACAAGGCTTTTTGTCGGTTACGATTTAGCGGTAAACATACGGGAGATCTTCTCGGTTATCCGCCCACCAATCGCAGTGTTTCCTGGATGGGTGCCACTGAGTTCACTTGTACCAATGGCGTTATTTTGAAGGTCTGGGAACTAGGAGATATGAAGACTTTGGAGGATCAATTGCGAATGCAGTAAAACCGAAAGGAAGAAGAAAAAAAAGCAAGGAACATTTGGATTTGGACCTGTTACTACGTATGTGATATCTGGACGACTGTGTACGAATTCTAGCAAAAAACAAAACAAAACAAAAAAGAGTAGAGACCCCAACAAAAGTAAATAATAACAAAATAAGCCCAAAATGTGTTTTTGTACAAAAAAGGCCCAGTTACCAATTCCTCCAGTTGCTAAATGGACGTTTCGACCAGGCTTTCTCTGCTTCGTCTTTTTCATTCTTGTGGTCATCGGTCAGAGAGTTGTCTTCAGGACGAAACACAATGTAGGCAGTCGCACCAATCGCACCAACTGATGCAAGTGCCTCTGCCCCTGTGAGACCAACGGCAATGGCATTGAAGAGAACACCTGCTTCGGCACCGACCGCGCCCAAAATAGCTCCAGCTCCTGCTAGTGCAAATGCTGCAAGGACAATTTATTTAACAGAGCGAACGTTGACATTTGACGGAATATGAGTGACGAATTCCTTGACAAAAAGTATCGCCTGTGTAGAAAAAGTAGAAAAACAAATACTTACGCATAGCAATAGTTGTGCCGACAGCAATACTCGTACCGATGGCTGCCATGGAGGCACCAAAAAGAAAATGGAACAAGCAAGAAAACAAGTGAACAAGAAATCTCTCAAAGGACAGGAAAGGCACACAAGTGCAGTTATTCAGAACACAACATATTCGTACCAAAGGTTGTGATTTTCTCACTGGAGACAGCCCTTGGCATGCACGGTTCCAGCTGCCAGACTTCGCGCATTCCAATGGTCTCCGAACCAACAAGACTTGCCACTGGTTCTGTCTTTTTCTTGTTGAAGAAATTACTGAATCGTTCTGAATGATTGCCAGGGGCAGAGTCATTTCCAACTTCAGGCTCTTCGCCCATGACAAGCTCGCAAGATAGATACAGATTGTGTGCCTTGGAGCAAAAGACGTTGCCTCCACCTTGATACTGGGGCTTCGCCATAATCCATTCTGTATCAGGGTTATCATCAGCTGACTCCACAAGCGAGACAATCCCTTCAGAAGAAATTGCTATGTACTGTTTCTTTTCAGCCATAAACAATCGCATGGCACCTTCTGATCCATATCTCTTCAACTGGATTTTATCGCTCTGTCGTGTGTTCGGAGTCACGTACGGAAAAGGTCCTAAGCTCTTCGGTTTTTCGCCGATATCCACGCCGGCAGCAAAATAATATGTTTGCAGATGAGCCGCCTCTAATTGCCAGACGATCGTTTCCTTCTGGGGCACCACAACATCAACATCACCTCCGTCCGAATGGGTGCCCGTACTACTCATTCGCCGCTGCATATTCTTGACGCTGGCATTCATATTTTTTATTCCGTTATTCCACCATCTGGCAGAATTCCCTCCTCCTGCCATTTTCTCTTCTAGACTCATAACATTTTGAGGGGGAATGTCCTCATCGCTGTAGGTTTTTAAAACTCCGTTTGCAACACTTAATAGTCGACCGTACGTCTTGCTGCGAATAATAACTCCTTGCAAAACGAGAGGTTGGGCGTCACTGCTACCACTAGTTTGGCCAATCGCGGAGGGGGTGTATTTTTCAATGGCCCACTGACAACAACCTTTGGGATTGTGATCCATCAGCGACTCGGAATGACTGCAAGTTGTTACAGTTCCATCGGCAGCACTACAGAGTAACCACTGACTGTGCATCCAGCTAGATATTTTCACGTAGTGGTGAGAAGCTTCCATAAATCGAAATACCTCCCAACCCTTCCATGCATCCGTTAATGTCAACAGACCTGCCATATCACACCGCAATCGTTTGTTCAGTGATTGGTTGGCATTGGAAAGAAAACACAACTCGCCAGTAACACAGTCAACGTTCCAGGTTGTTGCTGTCGTCGTTGACTGTAGACTTCGAACAGAAGCAGTCATGTCGGTCGCGTCAGCTACGAGGACAACTTTGCCTTTGGAATCGACTCCTAAATTTTCCCCCGTCCGCAAAGACTTTAAGATAACTTGCGCACTGCCGCTGCCACTGTCCGTGTCATTGGCTCCTTTTATGAAGCACCACCTTCGATCATCTTCGGTGGTCGTTATCGTGGCCATATCCAGAGCTGGTTCGTCATCGAAGGCTTCCTCAGGATCGTCGTCAGTGGCAGTAGGGGCGGCAACCGTCGCCGCCGAAACGGTAGATGTGTTCGTGTTAGTTTCTACCTGCTCACTCGCAGTGGACCCTTCTGTTCCGTTGGTATTATTTTGCATGGTAGTTCCATCATCTTGAGCGTTACTGGCAGTAGCACTACCACTGGTCGCATCATTGTCTTCTTTAACACAGACAACCTTGTGTACGCCGTCTTTATCCGTCACAACAGAAAGTGCGCTACCAAATTTGTGATTGTAAATTTCGACAATTCCATTTTCCTTGTCGGTATAATGCAAACGAAATTCGTCCTTTTCGGATCTCTTCTTCCTGGCAATGACACGATTGCCCCGGATCCCCCACAAATAATAACCATTGCACGTCAGGGTAATCCGCAACGGTTGCTCAATGCAAGGAAACATCATGTCCTTCCTCGTGGTATCATTCGTACTACCACTACTAGTACGGATGATGTTTTCATTCGTGGCATCGGAATCTTGATTGGCTTCTACGTTAGCGACAGAAGTTGGGGGAATGTTGTTGGAGCTGGTTGCGTTTTGGGCGGTTAGAGTCATATTGTTGTTGTTGTTGTCGTCGTCGTCGTCATTGTTCGATGAAGAAATGTCGACGGCAGCTAAAACATTAGGCGAAGAAATGTGATCTTGCATGGGAGGCACGTTCCTCGCTGCGGCTGTGGTGCTGGTGGCAGCAGCAGCAGTAGTTGCTGTTGCTTCAGAGGACATTTTTATTTCTCAAGAGTAAGAGATAAAGGAAATGCCTATGGTTGTTCAGTAGCCGCGCAAGAATTCAGTTCTTCCAGGATTTATAGAGTTGTCTCTTCCTGTCTTCAATCAGCTGGAAATTTGTGAACATTGATGTGATCAGACTGAATAACAACCACCTCAATTCAATAAACAATAGAGAAGTCTACTAGTATAGCTAGATGATGATACTGCTAGCAATAGGCCCCGTTGTTTGTTAGAGCAAGAATGGCGAGAGTTCTATTAACTAACAATCTATGAGTGCTGTAAAGGAGAAGGAAGGTTCTAAAGTAAGTCTAAAGGCCTTTGTTCGGGATGTGCAAGCTGGAGATAGCAGTAGAAAATATATAAGAAGAATATACGATAGCTAGCTACTAGTACGTAGTCTACACGTACTCCAAAATACTGTAGGTGCGGTGCGTATAGTAATTCGTTTATCTTAACACTAAGGGAATAACTTGCAGGATAAATAGATGTTCATCGTGGAAGCAAGATAAAACAACTACTCCTGCCTCCTACTACTACTAGACTACTAGTAGAGCTAGTAGACTCAAACACTCATCAAACACTCAATACAGAATACTCCGTAGCAAGCTGATACAGCAGTAGAATGCACCACCACAATTCCAAGAAATGAAAAAATCTACAATGGAGCAGATTGGCTCAGTTTGGCAACAAAATTTGGTGCATTATTTGTGTGCGCTCGTTCTCCTCGCCATGCTTTAAGTGTTTTTGCCGATTTTTCAACAAAAGCCGACAGGCAGAGAAGCCACTATATTACTACTCTACTAACTATATCATTTCATAAACCACAAAATTAAACGTTCTACTTGTAAAACTCTCTCTGCTTCCCAATGCTGTGAATCGATACATCACAAACCACCACAAACACCAACTCTAGGAGTATAACAAGAATGTGTTGATTTGGATTGTCGCATACTTCCATCACGTACGTAAAGTACTACTACTGTATTTTATTCTGCCCGGTAGTGGGTAACAGGGTCACTGTCATCGGTAACATCCCCCGCAGCAGCAGCACTGATGCGCGACGCTGTTCGCGAAATCGATTCATTCGAATTCTCCGGGGGCATGTAAATGCGTGCTGTACCGGCCCAGAACGTGTAGCCCGTGATGAGCGTCAAAACTACCAGAAGTGGCAGAGACACGACGCACCCACCATCCAGGGACGTTAAGGTTGTGACAACCGAAGATCCTAAATGAGATATCAGTACAAAGAGTAGTGCAAGATTTCCCCCGCTTCGCGAGTTTCCCATATAGGCACCGAAACCTCGAATGTTGTCCTCGAATTCTCGTCCGCGGTGGTAGAGCAGTCGTCTTCGCATTCCAAAAAA
>Ga0210036_1000935_pt1 | contig 33549 bp, 28 predicted proteins | sample CryGeymeta201515_FD_185469 | JGI IMG/M metagenome (GOLD analysis project Ga0210036, IMG submission 185469) | Groundwater microbial communities from Crystal Geyser aquifers in Utah, USA - Crystal Geyser metaG 2015-15 (SPAdes) (version 2) | ecosystem: Environmental > Aquatic > Deep subsurface >...
GATCACTAAATCGTCAAACAAGCCCGGGATATGGATATCCCGGAAAATTGGATACACAGCCCCGGGATTTTTCCATATCCCGGGAATGGTGATAACACTTGCTTGTCCCCAACAACAACATGTGTAGCTGGTTAGACCCTAGTAATTTTTCATGTTGTTGCATTGCAAGTACAGTACCAGTAGCACCATGTTTGCTGATTTTTCTTCAAGATCTTGGTCTTCCAAGAAATTATTCATGCTTTTGAGAGGCTAACGAATCGTAGCTATTCTAATCGGTATCCTCTAGTAGTAGTAATTCAGAGGTTACCTTCAAAAGGGTTGCAGCTAGTAGGGACGACAGTAAACCTCTTACAAAAATATGAGAATTCAGATAATTTTTTATTCATAATAATGGTTACAATGTTGTTGTTGCTACGTCGTCGTATGAGACTTTCAAAACGATGGTCGCATCCATAAACTCAATTTCTTCCGGTTTTTTAGCCGAATTTATAGGTCTACTCCTCGTCTTCTTCTCTGACCACGGCGGTCAAAACTTTGGTGACATTCTTGCATTCCGTTTCCAGCTTCAAATGGGTTCGGACACCCACTTCCAGGGCTGTACTGACAACTTGTTTTGCTCCAAGTTCCTTGGCTCGTCGTTTGGCTTTCTTGCTGGCCCGACACAGTGATCCAATGCATTTGGCCGAAAGGCAAGCATTGTGTGGTTTTTGTGACGCCTTTCCCAATTCAGAAATGAGTGTGGATAAAATTTCGCTTTTGGACAACTCGTTGGATTCTTCCAAAAAGGCTCCAGCAACCGAGGAGGACGAGGGTGTTCGGATCGCCGAAGGCTTCTTTTCCGTTTCTTCGGGGTTTTCATCGTATCGATCTTGATTCTCCACAACATCCAAGGAATTGGCAAGCACAGCCAGAGCCAAATTGTTGAGTACACCCATGGTATCCTCATCGTCTTCATCATCAAAATCTTCGTCATCGCCGATGCGACCGAATTGGACCAACGACAAAATGGCTTGACGGATTCCTTGAAAGGGAGCTTCATCCAATACTAATTCCTCCTTTTCATCTTCGCCATTAGCGTAAAGGCCTTCAATACCAGTGGCTGTTCCCAACAAGACCACATGACTGGTTATCAGAGCTGTGGTAATTCCCGTTTTCTTAGGGTCCGTCAATAGACAAAGGCTCTCGAGTCCCAATTGTCTTGCGTCCATTCGATCCTTCATGAGCAATCCATGTGCAATTTCAATGGCAATGACAGCATTTTCATATTCGGCTGCGGTGGACGACCATCCTGTTCGATCCAGGTTCAAAAGACGTTGGACTTTCTTGGAGTAGACAATATCCAAATCCTGTCCGTGGGTCTCCAAATGCTGTTCGGTATTGAAATCACCAATGGCCGCATCTAAGATGAATCGACTGTACCGGTGAAAGACAATGCTATCACCCTTGCGTCGCTGTAGTTCAACGACAATTCCTGCCTTTTCACTCATGGTCTTCCAGAGGGACAAATGCATTTCCACACCTTCGGACGTCATCAAATAAGCGCTCGCCTAAAGTTTTGTTGTGTTTTGTTGTAGTGAAAGCGAATGAATCCAAAATTTTTATACGGATCGAACATTGTTGGACAGAGTGAGTCACTACAGCTAACAGAAACATCATCAATAACAACAACACAACAACTGTTGACACCACGATGTCTACGTACCGTTTCCGAGTTAAATTCAGCTTGCACACTGAGTACGCGCAAACACTCGGCCAGTCGTGCCGTGACATTGTCTTTGGAGTCTTCTACAAAACGACTGGACTTTTCCAATGGATAGAAGGCGGGAACTGGTCGCAGTTCTCCACAAATCCACTTGGATCCACTTTGCTGTTGTTGTTGTCTTTTCTGCTCGTCTTCCTGCGAACTGAAAAAAGAAGCCTTGTCAATCACACCGCCGTCTTCGTGATTGGAAGCGGTGGTGCTGGTAGCAATACTTGGAGGTGCCTTTGCGGCGGTTGGCATTGTCGGAACAAGGAGAGGTGGTGCTTGTTGCTGCTCTTGTCGGGATGCCACTTGGACAGCTCTACAGTAATAAAAAAGCGGTTGAGTCCGTGTTGGTGATAAAGGTGGCGACAATGGTAAGTTCAACGATGCAAGCAACAGTACGAATCACAAAAGTCGCCATGCTAACGGTCATTTTTACTGAAACGGCGGACGTCACACAGACTGTGCGCTTACCTCCACTGTGGCACCGATGGATCTACATGTTTTTGCTCATTGCGCTTCTTATTTGTGTTACTGCTACTCGACATGGTATTTGTCACCTTACTGTGTGTTGTTATTAGTGAATTGTTGGTTGGTTGGTTGTGTGGTTAATGGGAATAGAATGTCATTTACTGATTGGTGGTCTTGTTGATACTTGTAGTAGCTGCTTGTTTGTTGGGGGTTTTGATCGGGGAAATCAGGAGACGTGTGATCATAAGTAGTGGTACTCAATATTCAATAGCTATTGGAGTAGCCAGCGAGTAGGAAACCTTACGGCACGACTTGAGGACCCATTCGACTCAGCTGCCTTTCCGAATCAAGCAAAGCCGATAGAGCACTATTCCTTGCTACTACTACTACTAGTATTAGCAAAGACTGGACTACTTTAAGATTTATAGTAAATAGTCAGAATAATAATATTATGGAATCGTAAGTGTCACCCCCCTTCCAAAAAGTAGGGGCACCCCCCCCGCTTTGCGAATGTTGATCCTACCGGATCATTATTTTCCCCTTGTCGTGGTCTTACTCGATCCAAATGGATTTAAGTCCCTTGAATAATTATTTGTGTGAAGTGCTTCCGTGCTTTTCGGAGTACCAAAATACACTGAAACGACTCAGCTTAACGGATCATTAGGCTTTTGTTATACAATACTCCGGTACTAGACTAGACTACTAGTCTAGTGCTACTACTAATGTACAGTATTTACTTTATTCGAGTCTTCGTAGTATGGTACGGTAGGTACTAGTAGATACAAAACAACATTCCAGAATACCGTCGAAAAAATTTTGCTCAAAAGGTCAGAGTTGTATGTGGCGGCGGCAACAAGAAGACTTAAGAATGATCAGATGTCAAAATCAGCACTCCAGTCCTTGCAACTTGCAAGAATTGCGGGCATGGAACGTCAAGCTTTTGTTGCGAAGTCGTATCATGGAGGATTTGTTTTTAGCCAACGTGATGAACAAATAATTACTACTCATTCTCCTAGCTAGTAGACTATTAGTAGCAATCTTAGGCCTTAGTCACGTTTTCGTGGTGACAAGTTAACGGTCGTCATAGTAGTAGTGGAGGACAGCAATTACATCTGGGATGGCTTTTCGGCGCATAATATTTGAGTAGCCACGAATAAGACATCTGCAATGTGTGCTTGAGTTCTCGCTCATTGTCGAAATTCACATAACCATTGCACCGTTTGTAAAACCAGCCGAGACGAGTTTGGTGTTTTCAGGACGTTTGCTCCAGGTACTCCCGAACTGCATTGCTAAAATCATCGGCATTCACGACACACCGTACACTCCGAATCCCTTCTCGATTACCTTTCACCAACGGCGGAATCATTTGTCGTGCCATATTAGTGACAACCCCCCGAGCTTCGTGAGAGGAAAGGGTCTCGTGTTTTTTTCGTTGTTGGCAGCGCCGAACGCATTCTTCCACCGACACCAACTGATCGGACGTAAGAACGACGCAATCCACAAGGACGGCAGTGTCATTATTCTTGTTATTATTCTTGTTGTGTTCTTCGACAATGTTCACAAAGTGGGCCCGCTGATGTGGATCAAAGTTGCACCGATCAATGACCGGGCACTGTCCATTCGCCAAAGTCTTTCGAGTCATTTCTTCGCAGCGACGCCGATCTCCCAGTTCATCTTGATTGATGCGTACAAATTTGTATGGCATGGCTTTTTCCAAGCTTTTGGCAAACGTACTCTTGCCGCTTCCTGGAATTCCCACCATCAAAAGAAGAAAGGGAGTGAATGATTTTTGCTGTTGCTGAATTTGTGGTGGTAGAAACTCTACCCAAGGCAAAGTTCCATCATCAGCGGGTTTTCTTTGTTCCGACAGTGACTTGTTTTTCTTTTTGGAAGAAGGAACAGTTTCCCAGCCATCGTCATCGTGATCGTTCTCACTTTGGTGGACTTGCATGGCGTTTGGTCTCTTGCGATGCTTCGGAAAAGAATCAGCGAAGCAGGGTGCTGTAGCTGTTGCTGCTACAAGTGGTAGTGTTAGGGTGGATGCTAAGATGAGTGTGAAAATTTGAAGATCACGAAAAATATTGGTAGTTGCAGTATTAGGATTGCTTGTGAATTCTTTTTGATGCATAAGTAGAATCTAAAGAACCTGTTGTATTAATACTCTGCTACTACTATAGCTATAGCTTGGCGTAGTGTTGTTATCTGCGGTGACAGAGATAGTAAAAAATAATTGACAAAAAATAATTGACAAAAAAGTTGCTGCGCTGTTGTATGTTTTTTGTTATTGTTTGAATTTGTAGTTGTGCGAAGAATTGACATGTTTTAACCCTAATCCTACAGGAATGTAATTTGAAATGGACAACAACAAAAACAACGAAAAGACGACACTATTTTTTTTACCGACAAAGAGAGCACGCACTGTCCATACAACTTTCGTACAACCTGACACAAATTCACATAGTCGTTCAAGATAGTTTCGTAGCGCCAAGCTCTCCCAAGGAAAAGCTCGCTAGTACATCCACGAAGAACCTTTTCTTCTCCAATACAAACAGGAACATGTTTTTTGCGTCGTCCACCAATCCCTCTTTCGACGGTCGCGACGACAACGATGAAGATGACACTCAATACGATTCGTCTCAGACTTCACAATTCTTGCGTGGATCAAAAGAGCGTAATCGATCCCAGCAACGTCGTTCGTTTGCAAAGTTTCAAGATGTGGACATCGATGATGATCGTCGTCAGAATTCATTCGACTGCGAACACATGCAGCTGCCGCCTCAACTGAATGCCACATTGACGACGAAAGGAGAAGAGAACCAAGAAAAGGAAGATGGCGTCGATGAGGACAACAATTGTACCAGATCAACTCGGGAGACAGTTTCCGCGGACCATAATCTTCCATCACATCGTCGCCAAGGTACCGGACGGAATTCTCCTGAAGTGTTCTTGTTACCTGAAGATGTGCTAGGTCGGATCGAACGTCTTATTGAATTGGTACTCAATAAATTGCACCAAAATGAATTACCCGAACTTACCACTATGTCGTTTGGTAATAATCATGATGACAACGGCGACAACGACACCGACAACGACGAAGACGAGACCAGAGACGAGACCAGAAACAGCGGTCGTCGAAACACTACTATCCGCAATACGTCCCACTCCACGACACGAGTGGTGTCCTTTCACAACTTGGCACAGGGACGAAAATTCACCAGCATCCTGCTGGTACTGTCGTTTTGTTACACTCTTTTGCTGTCGCAACGGACGACGACGACGCGGGAAGTTTACTACTTTTACGTGACGCATTTTCGATCTCAAAAGGAATGCGATCAAGCCATTGTCGACGCAACCAATCTGCTGCAGATACCTCGATCCAGTTTGGGTTTGTTTGCATCGCCCAAGGGATGGTACTGTGGTTGCATCCAAATTTTGCAACAGGGTCAGATCGTATTGGATGGTCGAGCCTTGTCGTCCATTCAAGGAACACCCGTTACACAAGAGTGGCTAAAACCTGCTTCGCAACGTGGATTTACAGTGGATTGTCGCGCGACGACAATAACAACAACGAGAAATAGTAGTACTAGTGCGAGCTATGAAAAGGATTATGACAATGAGACTGCAAAAGATCGTAATCATGACCAAGGACACCCAACACAGGGTTGCCGTCGTGCCAAGTGTATTTTGGTTATTGAAAAGGAAGGTGTCTACAACCGTCTCTCGGAAGATCGTTTGTACGATCAGTATCCTTGTATTTTAGTGACAGGTAAAGGATTTCCCGATCTGGCCACCCGCAGTTTGGTCCATACGCTGCATCATGAATTGAATCTTCCCGTATATGGTGTCGCGGACTGCAATCCCTACGGGGTACTCGTCCTGCAGACCTATCAGTGCGGAAGCCTGAGCAGAGGAGTTGATGGTGGAGCACGTTACAGTGTTCCCGTGCAATGGCTAGGTCTACGACCATCGCATGTGGCGAAACTACAAAGTCAGGATAGTCGTGGCAACAATAATAGGCATTCAGGAAACAACAACGTGCGGTTACCTCCTGATGTGTATCAACATTTGACAGAATTAGACAAGAAGCGATTAGACCAACTATTGAATGAAGATCACAGCTTCCACAGTGGTGGTACAAATGATGACCCGCGATACGATGAATTGGAAATGATGGAAAGCAATGGCTACAAGGTGGAACTAGAGGCCCTGAATTGGCTTGGTATGTTTTGCATGTTCTGATAATGGAGATTTGCTCATGCTGTTCTACTCGTGGACGGTGTTCTCTACTAACATATGCCCGTCTGTCGGTTATGAAGGCATGGGTTACATGTCAACTTGGATTCTGAAAATTCTCACTGTGCATGATCAGCAGCAGCAACGAAAAATTGAACAGCAACGAAATCAAATCTTGGAAAATGGCAACGACGACGAGATTGGCGCGGTCTTCTTTCCTGCAATTATCTAACTTTCATTGTACCTGCGGCTTGCCCTCTCTTACCACTCTAGTATCCACACAAATTGTTACCGACTAAAATGAGAGGCTTGGCTGGCAGCATAGAATTTTGAACTGATATAACAAGCGAGTCTTTCGGCCTTCGTCGTGTTGCTTATGGATTCGGATTACCCTTTCCCAATCGATCTGCTATGGGCACAAAATTGTCGCCATCTCTGGGTGTGGCTGGTAATTCTCCTCGAATTACATAGGCAAGTGTTTCTAGCAGTGTTCATTGCTTGTGAGACTTGAGTTCGTACAGAAAAGAAAGAAGAAGGAGAACACACGAGAACCTTACCAACAACTTGCTCTGGATCCTGACAACAGACGTTTGCACTAGCGTTGACTTCCTTGAGCATGTGTGAAATTCTGTGTTTGACCATTTGTAAAAATAAATAAAATAAAAAAGGCGTTAGCAGTTGGAAAGAGGCCATCGCAAAGGGAAACCACAGTACTTGACTGGGTCAGATTGGATTGGACGCTCGTCCTGTTATTTACTTACGCTGGTGGATGCAAGGTAATAATAGGTTTCCCTAAGGCACTGGCATATCCAGCATCATAGGCAGCATTCCATTGTCGATATTTTTCACCGAATCGGATGACGACAACATCAGCTTCTTCGAGTAAAGTCTTCGTCCTGATCGCATTCATTCGGGCTCCAATCGAATCCCAATTCGGACGTTCTTCTTGCATTCCCAAAATAATAGCTCCGCAATCGTCGCTGTCTTCATGACTCGTGTTTGGACTTGTCAATGTGACAGGCAATTGTTTTTCACTAACTCCTTGAGCAATCTTTTCGCGCCAATCGGAATGAATCTCTCCCGACAAATACACGTTCCATTCTCTTTGATTGGTAAGAGTAGTGGTAGCAGTAGTAGTGGCGATGCTTCGAATTCGATGAAAAAATAATGGAGCACTTGCTAAAGATGTGCGTTTGAAACTTGACTGAACTACTGCAGAGGCCAACAACTTCATGGCTCAATAATCTGGTACGAAAAAAAAAAAAATGTTCTATGGAAGGAGTGTGTGGTGCTATATAAACAGCTTGTTTCGCAATGAGTCTAAGATGCGAGGGTCAGATAGCTCATATGCTCATATCTACAACATTCTTCGCCTCCCGGTCTTTTTTTTCCTTCGCCTCCCGGTCTTTTTGTAGATTGATGATGGATGACGAAAGTAGCAATAGTGTTGCTGCTACTACTACTACTACTACTACTACCAGACTCTACTCGTACAGTAGTATTTAGTATGGTCTACTACTAGTATTGTTCAGTACCAGGTAGCGTACTACTACCTAGTAGTAGGTCTACTACAGTAGCTACCGAGTTCGAGCGAGTAACCACATCATGCGGTAGAGTACTACTGTACTTGGTAGTAGTACTACTAGGACTACTAGTACTAGACCACTACTAGAGTACTACTACTACTACTAGACCTCTGCTACTAGCTAGCTAGAGCTAGCTAGGAGTACCAGGTAGTAGTAGTAGTACTCTATTTTCGATTCAATGGCTATTCGACCAAAAGTCTGACGGAGCCACACGTAAAATCTGTCACTGTGCATAAAACACTAACTCTATAATTTAGACGTCATCTTCACGATCTGTTCTCCAACAGCATCAATCAAGAGCAGCAGCCAGGAAAAACGGAAGACTGATAACAGCGACACAACAATCGTACGCTTCCTTATCACTTAAGCATCCAACAAAGTGGCCCAAAGACAACAACGGCGGTCCTTTCTGTTTGATAAATAATAAAGAAGGACAGCAACAGCAAACATCAGTCCAGCTGAGCGCCGCATCCAGTTGGAAATAAAGCCGTCTTTATCAGGTTTTTCTGCAAAAGACGATCGTGGCACGATTACACTCTTTCTTCCTTCGTTCTTGTTCCACTCGACGACTCAGCGAAGCCACGCTATTGTAAAAAGGCAATGCGGGTGTTCTTGTCCTTGAAGAAGAAAGAAGAATTAGACGCAGAACGTGAACGAGCTGCCCAATTGCTACTACAACAATTGCAACAACGACAACATCATCAATCACAACAAGAACAGTATCAGAATCTACTCTCGCAACAAGAAGGAACGGCGGAGTTGATCGAGTCTGCCGTCAACGGCAGCGAGTGTGTGACGCTTTCTTCCCAAAAACAGCAGCAGTATCAAGGATCGGAAGCAGTTGGAGCGGTCGCCTTGTTTCCGTCACCATCAGTCCCGTCGCCACCTCGTATTCATAACGTTGTCCCTTCCACCGCGACTCGACCGAAGGTCATTACTACAAGCTACTCAACGAAGAAAAGACCGTTTGCTCCATCTCCCTTTGATTCTGCTTCTGACGTTGCTGTTCTCCGAACATCTAGTAGCTTCAAAAGTTGTTTGGAAGACGATTCTAAGCCACCCGCGCAAAAGAAATTGAAGGGCGAGGAGGTCCCGCTGAAGAAGAAAGCGGTCATAGCCTCAGAGTCCCCAGCAAAAACACCTCATTCCTTGTCTACCGACTATCGAAACACTAATAGTGTAGAGGCTGGTAGTACTGCAAGTCAGTCAATCAACGCTAATTGTACTAAGAAAGTCAGCAGTAAAAACATTATGGTTGGTGGTGGAAATGATCCGAGGGAAGCTGCCCTTCCAAAGCAGGCTCCCAACAACAACATTCCTGGCGATGAAGTCTACAACCAAGCAATTGGATTGGATGTCCGTTATCATAACAGCGATACTAGTGCTGAATATTATTGTCACGAGAATGATCCACTGTCGTGCCACAATGATGAAACAAAGAAACATGTTCTGGGAGGAGCAGGAATCCAAGGCCTTTCGAACAAATTTGACGACGCTGGCTCTTTGACTGTGACAGGTACTAGTCATAGTAGTACCATCGATATCAGTAGAAATCCCACGTTTGATGACGCCAAAATGCCAGCTGCTACCATTGGAACGACGACGGCTTCAAAAATGGCATCGATTTCTACTCCTTCAGCAGCATCCGCAGTGGCCGGTCTCTCAACAGTTGCAGCACCAGCTGATACTAGAACCAAGGCAGCCATGGCAAAGAGGATGGTCACTAACAAGAGCGACCGGGCTTCTCCTTCCTCCTCAAAAATATCAACACCGTCCAACAAGTATGAGGAGACGGAGGAGGAAGATTCCAAACAGCCGGCGAAGCCATTGTCGTTGCGGCGGCCACTGCAAGAAGAACCAAAGGGTGACACTACTATCGATGAGGCTATTCATCGTGAATTTTTGTTGGCATTAAAAAAGGAGGGCCTGGAAATTGTTGAGCAAGATGGAGACGGGAATTGTCTCTTTCGTGCAATCAGTTTGCAAGTGTATGGTGATCCTTCCATGCATTTGGAAGTTCGACACAAGTGCCTTGATTTCATGGTACGACATTTTCCCACTGCGCATTGCTTGTCTTTCAGTTTGTTTGCTTCCTCTTACGCCGCTGAACTCACAATCATGATGGAATACTTTCTCCTTGTGTATGTGTGTCTTTCACCCGTAGACACGTGACAAGGAGCACTTTTCTCAATTTATTACGGACGAACCATTTGACGAGTACCTTCGACGCAAACGAAAAGATGGCGTACACGGAGATAACCTCGAAGTGCAGGCTATCAGCGAACTATTCAATCGTCCCATTGAAGTTTATGTTCCCGGAAATGGTTCGACCCCCTTGAATATTTTTCACGCCGAATACAAGACGCAGGATGCCCCTATACGCCTCTCGTACCATGATGGGAACCATTACAACGCGGTCATTGACCCTATTGTACCAACGGCCGGTTTAGGTCTGGGTTTACCCGGATTGCAGCCTGGTCTGGCCGATAAGATGCAAAGTACGTATACCCTAGGTTTTTGTCGTGTTACATTATTTTTTGTTGCTGATATTTTTGCTTTGTTTGATGTGATACAGTGGCCAAGGCTGTGGCTGAATCTGACCGCATGGCAGATCAGTCAGCATTTGAACGAGCCCTGAAGGAATCAGAAGACGATGAACTGCAACGAGCCATTAAGGAATCGTCAATGGCAGTTGACAGCGTAAGTCAAATATTTTTTGTCTCTGGATACGCACAGGCTTTGCGGCGGTAGTTTGCATCTGACAATAATATTTCCATATTTCTCTTCTATGCTTACCAGATGTATCAATACAAAGCCATGTCGCTGTCTGATTGTGACGCTACAAATTTTGAAATTGAACAGGCTGTGCTGGAGAGCTCGTTGAAATCATTTCGTACTCAAGAACATGGTCGGAAGCAGGCGTATATGTCAACTGGCGCCAGTCCCAACGGTGTTATACGACGCAAGCGAGAGGCCAGCCCGCCCTCTTTGACGGAAAAGAGTCAACTGAAGAATAGTACCGTGACTGTTGAGAAGACACCGATGGTGAGTGGCATGGTTTGCGGTGGCAGTCTTTGATGAGTTCGTGCAAAAGAAACCTGTATTCTCACTTTATTTGCAATAATGAGGACTTCAGAATACCGAGAGCACGGTGGCATCCATGCCGGCGGAATCCCGGCAACTCGGTGTCTCATCAACAGCAGCAGATTCCGAATCAACATCAGTTGCTGTAGCGCGCGCCGTAATGCCGGCGTCGGTGCCTGCAGTAGCCAGTCGACCCAACAGCAGTCATGATATCGAAAGTAGCTCTCCGGTCAACCCAATGATGGTCGATCATTATCCCCAAAGTGTACAGGAACTCGTCATGAACGGGTTTGAGCTAAAGAGGGTTGTCAGAGCCTATGAACTTGTCGGAGACAACTTTGACAATCTTTTGAACTTTCTGATGTCCACAACAAGTACATGACACGCAAAGCAATGCTTCGAGCTCTGCTACGATTGTCTTTCGAATTGAAGTCTACCAACACCTCAACGCATACAATATACATGCTTTTCATATTATAATGTATTCAATGATTCAAGCTCACCGCTATAGATACGGTTTTATTGATGAGTATTCGTATTCCAAATAATAATCCAATACTCTCTCTATTAATAGTAGCTCATATAGTGTATTCGCAGTCTTTCGTATTCAGATCTAAATATTGGAGTAGTTCGAGTAGAGAACTTGTACAGGTGTTATCACCATTCCCGGGGGAGGGATCATCCCAGGGCTGTGTTTCCTATTTTCCGAGATACCCCCACCCCGAGATTTTTTGACAATTTTCCAATCACCATTTCTGGGAAAGTCAATTTTCATGGGATTTTGAGTATTTTCATATTAAGAATGAATAACTCAATGTTAGTATGTGATGGTATTTAGATATTTTTGTGCAACATGATATGCAGTCTTGTACTAAGATGTATGTATTCCTGTATGTGTTCCCATTCACCCACCCACCCACCCACCCAGTGCATCTTAATTATTTTTTATAGGAATTAAAGTGGTTCAGCAGCCAGCTACCAGTTAAATGCTAGCTTAAAAGTGCTGGGCCATTTTATTTTATTATTCAAATGCAAATTAAGTTGACAGTAGTAGTACATTCAGTAATACGTTTATTCAAATTACTACAAAATAAAAATGGTTCAGCAGCTACCTGTTAAATACTGGCTTAAAAGTGCTGGGCCATTTTATTTTAATTGACAGCCAATGGGCCATTATTTAATATAATTACACAGAGATGGTAATTAGATTGCATGCTGTTACAAATAACAGTTGATATTACATAAGCTCAAGAAATGCCATAAACTGGATCAACCCCGGGAATATTTTTTTCAACATCCCGGGAAATTTTTCCGAATCCCTGGGTGGCAGTATCCCTGGTTTGGTGATTAATAGTAGTTAGTACTGTACATGTTAACAAAAAATAGCTACAGAACTGACTAAAAATTCATTACGGGGAGGGGTCAGCTGGACCTCGGAATTTGCTTGCACGGGGCTCATCATACTTGAATCATGACGACAAAGAAGATGGAACTTTTCATGTGAATCGAACATCGAACAAAAGACTTACTCGAGTATCATTTTTTGTGCACTACAAACTACAACTATCACAACAAGCTCCGAACAGCCACCAGTGCAGAGCTAACAGGTGCGAGAAGGCAAAGAAATTAGAACGGCAACCAACATGACAAGAAGTGGCACCAGCACCACCAGCACTACCACATCCAAGGCCATAGTCAACGCGTACTGTTTCCTTGCTGCACTCTTCTTTGCGGCATGTGCATGGGCACAGTGCAACGACCCTGATCCAGTTTTATGGATTTTGGATTATATTATTGGTGGATGTTTGTTTAGTTTCCTCGTTGTCTTTTTAGGGACTCCTTCTGCCGCTCTGATGAATGGCAGCAACAGCGCCAACAAAAATGCCAAGGTGGACCCTCACACTGACGAGGTCAAAATAAGAATAGTGCTCAGAAACCTTATGACAATATTTGTCGTCGGCAATGCATCGGTGGTGTTGTACATGCTGTCAACATTAATACCAAAGATTGACTTTGCGTCATCCTCTCCGAAGGAATTGGGTTGGTCCGTAATGGAATTTGAAGAAGGACGTGAAATTGCGGGGCTTGCTATTTTACTTTCGCACGTATTGAAGCTTCGTGGTCATATTATTACTAACACACAAGCTTCACAGGAGAAGAAGGATGCAAGAAACGATACAGCTCACGGATATTGTAATTTGTTTACAACACACGCCGGAACCACCGCGATGGTAGCTACAATTGTAGGAGCTATGCATCTTTGGGTGTACTACCAGCCGTTGATGAACGCAAAGTACAATACAGCTCATTGCGATGGAGCCTTTGGTGATAGTCGGGTAGTAGATGATGGAGGAAATCACATAAGTAACCGTGAGTTATGAAATCGAATGAGGTACCGTATATCATAAGTTGCAATTACTATTATAATATGTGATGTTCACTACAAACAGCTGTAAATGTATTCGTTCATTGTGCCAAAATTACAAAAGAAAGGACATAATAAAGTTCCAGACACTATCGACCAACGCCTTCTATACTGACGAACCACGGCTTTACAATAAATACATCAGTGTTTGATTACTTTCAAGTCAATGTGGGATATGAGTATAGCTTGAACATACTACTATTTCATCTATCACTGATGTTTTGATATGGACGCTCCTGATTTCGTTGCTTTTTTTTGCGAGATGGATCATTGTCTTTGAATGTTTGCAAACTGAAAGGAATATTTGTTCGTTTTTTCTGTTGTGGAAAAATTCGTAGCTTGCTTGAGTAGTTGCTTGAAAAGTTTTGAAAGTAATCGTAGCTTCTAGAGCTTTAGAGGGTCAGGTTGCATGGGATGTGTGTTGTGGAAAAAGGCTTGTGCCGCCATCTTTTATTTTGGTCGCTCTAAAGCATTTCCTGTAATCAAACAATATTATTTATTTTTACGGGATAACGAATAGTAGTGTTTTGACTCAACGAGTACGCTACCAGGCACCGTACCGCCACATCGACCACGACAACCAATATCGATAGCGCTTCCTGTAAAAAAGAATCGATAGTTTAAAAGCGGGTAAATGACGGTTACAACAAAATCCATAGTGTGTAGCACACACCTCAAATTTGCCTGTTAAGCGTCGTAATTCTCAAATCGATTCCACCTCAAAAACAAATCGATAGGCCAAATTGGCCTGTTAAATAAATAATGTGATAGTAGTAGTAATTCTGTCATCGATATTGGACGACTGGACAAGCACAGCAATACCGTACGTAACATACACATAATCATACTCCATCATACCCAACCAACTATCAGAACCCGAACATAATAAGAGCTACTGAAAATTGTGAACGGTCCCGTGCATTCTTCCTCCTCCGGAGTACATGGTTTAGTAATCCAAACAACAATAGTGATAACAGCAGCCAGTAGCAGCGACAGTAAAACCCCCACCAAAACAAGTCCTTTTTCAACGCAAACAAAATCCATCATGTCTTCTATGCCACTAGAAGAACTGACGAAATGCCGTCAAGTCATGAGGAGTTTAACAGGCGAGAAATACAAGAAATATAATTATCTCTTTCGTAAGTAGACTAATCGTAACTCGTGTAACTCGTAACCAGCATCCGTGTTGTTGTGGTTTGTATTTGAAATTTGGAATTGTTGCTTTTTTTCTCTTCTTCTTTAAAAGAGTGCATTTTTGCTATTCTTTGGTTTCTCACCACCTCTATTTCTCGCCCTCGCGTATACCTTCCCTATCCATCACACTACTAACTACACATACAAACAAAAATGCAATCGCGACAATACGCAGTCGAACCATTCCCATTGGAGAGTGTTCCTGGATATTTGGATGTGGTGTCCAAGAAGTTGGATTTGAAGACCGTGTCGGACCAACTAGAAGCAGGCACCTATGCTTCACGCCAAGAGTTTCTGGATGATGCATCCATGATCTTTCAAAATGCAATTAAATATCATGGATCACGAGAAACCAAATGGATTTCCAAACCAGCCAAGGAAATGTTGAAGGTTGTCCAACGAGAAATGAAGAACATGGACAAACGTCCTTCGAAACTACTTACCAAACAAACCAAAAGCAGCGGCGCTCTCAAACTCAAAATGAAGACACCGAGTGCAGTGACGGGGAAAACACCACCATCATCAACACCAGCAGCTCTTCTAGCCGACGACCTGCATGCAACTGCTGCTCCTGCTTCTGCTGCTGCTCCTGCTGGCGCATCTCAAGTCAAACCCAAAGTTACCTTAAAACTCAAGACATCCACTTTGATGAAATCTAAAGATAAAACAGTCTCCAAAGCCAAACCAACACAACCCAAATTGAAATTGAAGCTCAGTCTCGGTGCCAAGCCAGCAACAGTAGAGCCAGCAACACCTGCAGGTGCATCAGATGCGGCGAGTACAACGAGTGCCAGCAAATCCAAAACGACGAAACCTAAATTGTCGGGATCAAGAGGGAAGGAATTACCCGAAGGAGTCGCTGCTTCCACCACCACCAACAGCAACAACAACACATCAGCTACCGCCAAAAAGACATCTACCAAAAAGACCAAGAAACCTAAAAAGTCTACAGACTCATCGTCATTACCACCCTTTTCTGGTGGTGGATCGACGGCGGTCGTCATGACGCCTGTCCGGAAGGTCCAATGTTCCAAAATACTGGCTGGTCTGAAGCGACGCAAATTCAAAGAAATTTCTTGGTTTTTAAATCCTGTCTCGGATAAAAATATTGTTCAAGATTATCGAGCCAAAATCAAACACCCTGTCTGCGTTGCGGGGATCCAGAACAAGCTTGAAAAGAATGAATACAAAACGGTGGCTCACTTTGTGTTGGATATGCGACGAATGTTTGCCAATTGTTTAAGATTCAATACCTCCATGAAGGATCGCCTACGACCTATTGCCGTCGATTTGCTCTCTACTGCCGAAGATTTAATGGCAACCTTTCTGATACGGGAAGGACAGCAGCAAAGACTCAACACTGTCGAAACCACCAATGTCTATCCACCCCTCCTGTTCTGTTGGTCCTTTTGTATAAAGGTCCTCAATACGCTCTTCAATTTGACCAATCCCAGTGACGGGCAACCCACCGTTCTTTATTTTTTACATCCGGTGACCATGTATTGTGGAGGACAGTATCCACCTAATTATCTGAATGTGGTCAAGCGACCTATGGATTTCGGAACCATTACCTCCAAGTAAGTTGATATATAGTTTGGGATGCATTGGTGTCGAAGAAGTAAATGCGTTCACGTACAACACTGTTGACTTACTTATTTTCTATAATTACTCACACCGTACCGTACCGTACCGTACTGCATCGCACCGCACCGCACGCATAGCTTACTGGAAGGCAACTACCAAACGGTCGACGCGTTTGAAGTTGATTGCCGTCTTGTCATTGAAAATACAAAGACATTCTATGGTGGAAGGGAAGATGGCAAAATATTTTATGACCAGGCCGAGGAACTCAATCGCGTGTTGACACAACAGCTCGATGCCTTTAATCGGTTTTTGTCCTCGCCGCCTGGTTTGCAGTTGAAAGCGCAGGCGGCTGAAAAAATGTCTCCTACAGGACCTCCGCTGTTCCCCAAACCACCGGCTTCCGTATTGTTGGGAGTTTTGCAGGAACTGCGCACCTTGAGCTATACGGATAAGGCAACAAAGGTAATTTTCACTTCTTTGGCCATCTATTGTTGATTGTTGTTGCATTGAAAATCACACCTTGAAATCTCACATATTAGCAAATACTGCACTCAGATCACGGGACCTGCCATGGCGCCATTTGAAAAACCTGTATCACTCGAAACGTACTCTGATTATTTACAATACGTGCAATCCCCGATGGATCTACAAACAATTGAAAAGAAAGTGAACAGCGAGCAGTACGAAACACCGGAGGACTTTGAGTACGATTGTATGCTTGCTTTCAAGAATTGTGAAAACTACAATGCCGCACGAAAAGGCGAACACTTGGTAGCGATGGCAAAATTTGCAGCGAAACAGTTCCGCCGTATATTCCCTCCCAGGATGGAAAGCTTTGAGCAGCCCAGCTCTGACCAGCCAGATGGAGTGTCTTCACTTACAGGCAATAAGAACATCAAGTTGGAGGCAGGCGATGGTGTGTCAAAGATGAAAAGTGTCCCACGGATTTCCATTACGGCTGCGACAGTGGAAGCTGCCAAAGCAGCTAAGGTTCTGGCTGCATCGGTCAACAAAAATAAGCCCCAGCCTCCCAAGTCGAGCGCACCTGTTCCGCTTCATATTGCGATTGCTAGAGTGAAGGTAAGTTAAAATATAAATGGGAAAGTACCCGGGTTTCATGTCATGACAATAAGTGCTACTTATTCTCATGCTTATTTTTCCACTTTATTCCCTTGTAGGAGGCCTACCCCTTGCGTCGCGCCGTCAAGAGTCTCCAATCCTGGGAAGCGGATTGTGCACGCTTCTTCAAAGAACTCATGCGCCATCCATGGATTTCAGCTGCACGGCCCAAATTTATTTTTCATGTACCCGTTCCTGTTCTCTTTCCCGCACTGAAAGAAGTCTACATGATGAAAGTCAGGAAGCCAATGGACTTGACAACCGTGGAGTGCAATTTGTTGGAAGGAAATCGATACAGCTCTGCTGATGATTTTGTCCAGGACGTTGCTCTTGTATTTAGCAACGCAATTATCTTCAATAAGGACGGACGCGACGTTGGCGACCCTTTGTCTTGTGCTTATTACGACGCATCGATTCATTTACTGAAGTATTCTCGCTGGCTGTCTTTGGAATTGCTATCAAACCATCTTGCTGAGATAGATACTGTTGACGAGAACGAAGATCCAGAGAGCGATCTCCCGCCGTTGTCATGGAAATTAACGACAGGTAACAGAGAAAAGGCTCGATCAGAAATGGTCGGTCTTGTAATGGATGAACCAATTGAAAAGAGCCTCGAGGGCGACCGGTTCACGTGGATGGAAGCAGAATGCGAAAAGCTTTTAAAGGCACTTCGGCACCAGTCTGATCTCCGACAAATGACTTTCTTCATGTAAGTGTCGGATGTTGAAGCTTTACTTTGATCAAATACATTGCATTATTTAATTAGCGCACTCACGAATAATAATTTTTGTTTCTCTGGCAATTCTTGTACGGACAGCGCTCCCAATTACCCCCCAGATTATGCAGCTTTCATTTCGAAACCAATGGATTGGCAGAAATGCCAACGTACACTTAAAGCTCGCGAGTACGACACTTTTGGCGAAATTATCAGAGATCTGAGACTCATCTTTTCCAATGCTTTGAAATACAACTCTCGGCTTGCAGGCACAGATACAGTCAGCGGGCGTGCTTACGAAGCCGCCAAATACATGTCAGCTAAGCTTGAAGTGGCGATTAATAAGTTAATGCTCTCTGTCGCGGATAAGGTGGAACGAGAACGAATTGATCAAGCCAATGCCGAGAGAGAAATAGACGCAGCCGAGCAGGCCGAGGAAGAGCGGATTCGTGCCACATGGAAGAAGGACGCAACTAGAAACGATGGAGCTGCCGGTCCTGTGAAGACAGAGGCAACTTCTAAGATTCGACCGCGTACTCAGATGAAGCGAAGAGAATCTATGGACTTTGAGATCCCTTTCTTTGATGACGAGGACAACGGCCAGCACGAGCGCTCATATTTTGATGCTGTCAAGCAGCAGAAAGCTCTTTTTGAGAAACAGCGCCAAGACCTTGCCAAGATGAGACAAGCATCCATGACAATAGGGGCCTCTATCTTTGCTCGGCATCTTCAGAGGCAGAAAGCAAAGAAATGGCTAGCTGTCATTCAATGGGAGAAAAAGAAGAACCAGCCTCTCGAAGGCAAAACTGTTCAGAGTGGCGACGCAGTGAAAGAGGATGATCAAAGTGTGCCACGGAATGGGTCATCGGTATTGACACATTTGGAGCAGTCCGATAGAAATCCAGTGCAAATTAAGTTATTGGCTGCAGCTGCAAAGAAGAAAAGGAAACGCAAGCGGCCGGCACTGTCTTTTGACGATTAAAAAGGGGGCGGCAGAAGAATGCATAGCATTAAATTATCATTTATCGTAAAAAGTATCGTTTCTAGTGAACGCAAAGTAAACGGATGTAGCTGATAAGTGTGGTGTAGTAACTATACAAAGAGCGGTGGTGCATGCAATACATGAATTTCCTTTAGGACAAGGCGAGCATGGTTTCTTCTAGCTTCATTATTTGTTAAGGTTGATGTTGGGATACCTAGCGCAGAACCTCTAGCTTTTGAGCGGCTGATAATCTGCTCTGGGTGTCAATCGAAACATTACCTTGTTTCGAGGACGTCTGGTGAGACTAAAGAAGTCCTGGGGTTCCCTTGACGAATCACAATGGATTTCATAGCGGCGAAGGAGCGGAGCAAACAATGACAAGGTTTCGGCTCTGGCAAGCCTGATTCCAATACAGTTTCTAGGACCACCCGAGAAAGGTTGGTATACGTATGGATCTTGCACAATAGTTTCGAAACGAGATGGATCAAAGGTTTCGGGGTCTGGCCAATACTTTTCATTGCGATGGAGAGTCCACGGAGGCATCAAGCAAACCGAACTTCCAGGAAGCTCAATGCCGTCACCAACAACTAGCGCCGTTTTCCCTACAGAACGGGAGCTACCCAGTGCAGCTGCTGGGTGTTTTCGATTCGTTTCAAAGAATGTTCTATCCAATAATGGAAGCTGCTGAGGTAGAACGTCAGGATTCCAAGGAAAATCTTCACTATCGGGAAGAGCTGCCTTAGCTTCGTCGGCTAATTCAGTTTGAAGACTTGGATTTTGAGAAATCTGGAAAGCAACCATTTACAATTATTGAGCGGTTTCGTGTTCAGTTTTGGCATTTTTGAATTGATGGAACAGAGTGAGTGATATTAACAGAGCAAAACCAGTGTGTTGCTAGAGAAAGCACAAAGTCGCACAAGTCGACTCTAAAAATGGCTCACCTCCCAAAGCATGTATGTTAATGTAGGCGCCAAAGTGTCAAAGCCAGCAAATACAAATTGTAGTAGCTGACCTTTCACTTCATCGTGCTTCACTACGCCCTTGGCTTCTGCTTCGAGCAAAATAGTCAAGAGGTCCGTAGTGTTACTTTTCGATGTTTCTTTCGCAAGTTCTTCCAATCGAGTTGCCATGCAGTCCTCTAAAAAGTCATCAATTGTCTTTCTGGCAGCTTCTACTTGCTTAATTTTTGGTCGTCGACGGAGCCACCATCCAGGAAGAATCATTTGACGCACCGCTTCGTGCGTCAATCGGTGCAATGCCGACGCAAACGGGACTTCCATATCTTTCCCTTCCAAATGGAGACATTGACACATGCCAAACGATTTTCCGAGCAAAATCATCCCTATTGCATCCATGGTGACTGCAGTAAATGCCGCCGACATGTCCACTGGATGATTGCGCTGGGCTCTCGCGTCCAGCTGAGCAAAGAACGGCAAGGATACATTGTAAAATTTGGGTGCCATTTTTCCAATCACATGTTCCGACAGAGCTGGAGTTACCATCCGTCTTTGTTCCAACCATTTTTTCCAGGGTGCCGCCAAGATACCTCCCGATGATCTGCTCTTGCTCCCGTAGAAGATACTCTTGTATCCAAATCTCACTTTGGGTGTCTTGGGTAGGTTGTGAGTTTCCAAAACATCCCTTATAGCCTTGGCGTTGTTCAAGACAACCATGGACTGGCCGTTCGCTTGAATGATAAAATTCTCCCCGTGCTTTCTTTGCAGGTAAGCCAAATATTTGTGAGGCTTGCCACGAAGACTGGCCAGAGTGAACCGAAATCCCGCCCATCTTCCAAGCATCGGCATGTTTACGGAGGCACTAGGTTTAGCACTGACATTGCTGATGGAATCTTGGGATAACATGACATCAGGTTCTTTCATTGATATGTTGGATGGATTCACTAGTTCCAGCACAGGACAGGATGAAATTTCGAGCTGGGGATGTCGTTGTTTATGTTGCTGCCCAACGGGAATTGGCTGGAAGGCCAAAAACCCGCTTGCGCAACGGTATCTTTGATTACTTATTGATATAAGGAGGAAAAGAAAGAAACACCATTCTTGGATCTTATTATAGGTCACCATTTTTTTTTCCTAGTGTTCTGATTTTTTTTCATTTTTCATTTTTATTATTAATTCTATTCCTGGCTGGCTGACCTCGGCCAGTACAGTACTGGTAGACCACATGCATGTTGTTGTTCACATTACTACAGTACTACCGTAGCCAAGAATAGTCTAGTACTACTCGTAGTAGTCTACAGTATCCAGTGTTATCTCGCATTTTCAGTGGCTGCGACTCTTCCTTGATGTTCATTATTTTGAAGATCTCAACTCATCGTCACAACCGTGATTAAGAATGCTTGAGATCGATTCTTAAAACTATCGTACTTGTACTAGTAGTGCTGGTACTGTACGTACTAGTAGTAGTACTCTGGCTAGAGTAGACTACTAGCTACTCCTACTACTAGTCTACTGCTACTACTACTAGTAGACCTACTACTGCTAGTAGTAGTAGTAGTAGACCTTCTACTCCTGCTGCTGCTAGCTAGTCGGTCTACTAGCTACTACTAGAGAGACTGATGGAGTAAAAACTTCTACTGTACGGTACGTAGTACTCGTGGCACTCCTATCCGCCTCCTTGGAGGGTGTGGTCAGGTTGTGATCAACTCTGGCACCCTTCGGGGTGCTAATGGTTGCCCTCAGGTAGCCTTGGCGCCCTGCGGGCGACTTGCCTTAGTTGTGATCCACGTAAATTAGAGGTTCCAGTTTTTTTTTAGTAGTAGACTAGTAGTACTGGATCATGCACTCAAAAGTAGCTACAGTAGCTACTCCGGCCGGCGTACTCGAGTACGAGTACTCTTCTACAGGGGAATGTTTTGTTTCACGAATGGGCCCGTGAATCGATGAAAAAAATTACTGAGTGATCAAAGATGTCAGATCAATCGCGCTATAACAAAGCATAAACAGCAAGCAGAACTCCATAATTTTTCTTCTCCACCGACGTTCCACTTCCAATCCATCGACGTTCCAAATCCACATCACTCACCACAAAAAAATCGAAAGTCACCATCATTCTGTGCCAATTACCGGGACGACCTTTGTAGAAACGAATTGATTTGGTCGGTGGAATTTGGGATCATAGAAGCCAATTCAAACAAGTCATGACGGTCTTTTTGGGCAAGAACAAGCCCAAGCGAGGGCTTTCCTCGACGTACGCAAACAACAGCGTCGCTCGCCGATTGGTACATTTGAACAACAAAAATCGCTTTGGCAGTATTGATAATGAAATAAAGAAAGTGGGTAAAAGTAGCATTGGACGCAACAACAACGGCACTCGCACAAATCCCATGGCGCAACTCCAACAACCACCGTATCAGTCACAGCAACAAGGACGCCGCTTCTTACAATCCAAGACGCGAGGACAAATGCCGCTGTGTGACCGCAAGACACCGGGTCTCCAGCTACAGGTGCAGCAACAACGACAACAACAACAACCCCAACAACCCAAACAAATCCAACAAAGCGATACTCTCGAAGAACTCATGTCGGATATTGCCGTACTCACGCAACAAGCACAAGAAGAAAAAATCAAGTTTCAAGCTGACGTACAGTACTCTGACAAGCTCAAACAGACAAAAGAATCCCTCGAAAGTAAGTTAGCCGAAGGAAAGTACGCGAACGCGACGCTCAAAACGGAAGTCCAGCGCCGTCACGACATTCTAGCCTCGGTTTATCGACTCGTCAACGATACTAAGAAGCGCGGAGGAAATTCTCTCGACCAGATCAAATCCTTGGAAGAGGGACTGCAAAAGGCCAACCGTACCAAACGCGTCAATTACGAGTACGTCCGCAAAATCCAAGCCACGATCCATCTCATTTCCGATCCCACCGCTGAACGTTTAGAACAACTCCGTGCCATGGCCTTGTCGATTATAGCTCCACTCGAAAAGAAGCGTGATAAGGTCAAAAGTCGATTGCGATTACTCCGTCGGTCAATTGCTGATATCGCTGAGACCAAACGTTCGACTTCCGCCCGTATTATCAAGGCACAGAGCGAAATGAACACCATGGATCAGCAACTACAAGATCTCGCACGCATGAAAGCATCTACCGGCGATCACGTACACGCTTTACAACAAGAAATTGAGAACAACCGCACGTCTCATACCAAGAGTCTTGAAGAAATGAACCAGAAGAAAGCCATTGTCCTCCAGTCCACGAAGAAACGTACCGAAGAAGACCAACAGATACAGCTCAAATTGCGAGACATTCACCTCAAAGTTGCGACGTTGCGTGATCATTTGAAGAATATCCAAGCTCGAGAAAATCAGCCGGGTGTTGCCGACCCTATCGCCAAGACTGACAAACAATCTTTGCAACGGGAACAGGAACGTTTGACCGAAGCACGTCATGCCAAGAATTGTCTTCTTAAGTCGATTGAATCTCTCAAGACCAAGATCGCCGAAGCCAAACAAAAAGAAAAATCGATGCGTGCCATGATTACGGATCTAACCGCAAATTCGCACGAGGTACAAATGGCTCAGACAGAACGTCGCAAGGAATTAGAACAGACCCTTCCACGTCTTCAAGAAGCCAAAGAAAAACTCAAGGAACTCGAGACCGCTTACAACAACCTCACCGAGGCTCGCGTCCGCAGCCAAAATCGGGCCTACCACGAGAGCAAAGAGTTGCAAAAGATGATCAAAGCGAAGAAAATGACCATCCAACAAATGAAAATGCAAATGAATCCGAAGACATTGGAGCTTCAAGATCTCAAGAGCGACTGGTCTGAAGAAGAAAGCGAACTGAAAGAAAAAATGAATTCCTTGAAGGGCAACCTCGAAAGTGTCCGAGAGAAATTGTCTCGTCTCTGCGAAGAAGAGAAGATCGTTCTTTCAACTGACCCAGCCGACCTTCTGGAAACACACAAGTGCATCGAAAATGCCAAGGTCGCGAGTGCTAGTGTTGCAGCGCTGCTGAAAGGTAACCGCAGGACAGTCTAGCTGTGACTTCGTTTTTATATTGCAAGTGTTTCGCACATCATGCTCAACATACGTGTCATCTCACTTTTGTTCTCTGCTTTTTGTGGTGATTATTGTCTGTAATGGTCCCAGAGCACCCAAAGCTTGAAATGGTGGGCTTCCACTACGATACTACCATGACCACTGAGGCTCAAAGGGAAGAGTCTTTGCGCACGCTCCACAAGTACTGCACAAAGCAAGTGGCCATCATCCAGGATCGCACGTCCAAGGCCGAGAAACTTGCGGAGAAAAAGTACGCCAAGAAACAAAAAGAGGAACTAGTCAAGAAGCAACGACAAGAGGACGACAATGCCCGCATCGAAAAAGGTTGCAAAGCCGATCTGGAGAAAACAAAAGAAGATAAACGACCATACAAGACAATGGAAAGTCCACCAAAGGAATACGAGACAACAGGTCGATTGGAAAACTCCAACATTGGACCAGAAGGCTTCACAACACCCTCCAAGCCAAAGAAGGGCTCTGGCCTCGAAACTCCGGCACCTAGTACTGCTGCCAGTATAAGTAAGCGTGTTCAATGGAGCCAGAAGCTCGAAGAATTTGAGACTGACAAGTCCAAGGACAGCGACGGTGATAGCGTGGTGATGGCGCTCGCTAACACGAAACGTCATCGAGGACGAAGCTATGGACGTGAAAAGCATGACATTCGTGACCGTTCTACATCTTCTAACCACAGCAGTAGCATCGATCCTAGTCGCAAGGGTCGGCGTTCCAAGTCAGTGGACTGTCGCAATGGAAAAGACCCTACTCGTAACAGCCGTCGTTCCAAGTTTTCTTCCTCTGATCGTCATCGCATTACGAAGAAACATGATGGGCAGGCTGCTGCCCATCGCCATTCAAAATCTCCTGTACATCGCGACCTAAAGAACAAGTCAAATGAAAAGATCTCAAGCCAAGATAAATCAAAGTTCCCTTCCTATCGCGGCAGTCGCGACGTCTCGAGCAGTGATCATGAGAAGTCCAAAGCAAAGAAGTCAATCCGAGATCGTTCAATTTCGTCGGGACAAAACACTGAGAAGAAGAAGAATGCGCCGGAGAATGAGGGTGGTATTCTTGGTTCGCTGCCTGGAAAAAGCAACGTGGCCAAAGAATCGTCGGAACCGAGCACTAAAAAGAAAAATGCGAAGGGAAATATGGGTGGCATTCCTTCCTTGGTGCTCGGAAAGAGCAACGTGGCGAAAGAATCCGCCTCTATGAAGGGCTCCAACACCCCCAATACGTCGCTAGCTCGAAAGGCGTCAAAAGGACGGAAGAAGCTTGCCGTGTCAGGCTTCTCCAGCAGCGAAACTCTCAGTTCATCCCAGACGTCGAAAAGCAAGAAGAAGAAAACCATTAAGCATGGATTGCTCGGCATGTCGACCGGCCAGACTGGCATGTTGTCCCAGACGTCGAAGAGCAAAAAGAAAGCTTGCCATTTCTCTAGTGTTCGTCCTGGGAAGAATGAGAGCGCGTCTATTGGTACACCGTTGACGTTCACCAAAACCGTAGCATCATCTTCTGGGAAGAACAAGAAAAAGCGATCGAGTTCTTTTTCCGGGTCCTCGGGTAAGAAGGCGAAGATGTCGGACGAATTTGAATTCTAATGCATCGGTCTTCCTTCTGTATGCTGCTTTTTTTGGTAGAGAATTCCTCCTGGTTTATTTGAACGCCTCATACCAAATCCTGCGGTCTCTTCAAGTACCTCTATCTGATGACAAAGTCAGAAAAGCTAGTCATCATGGCTTGTGCAATGTGCCCATTTTGAGCCAGCTGCACAACTCTGCAATAATTATTGAGTCTATACTTACGTGAAACGAGGGTGTTCTTTAGAAAGAATGAAATTAATTATTTGCACTACCTGATAAAGTAGGCGCCGAGAAAAAGGAGGCCACCACTGTGTTTGCTAAAAGGGAAAGTTCGCGCATTATGAGTTCCCTGAAATCTTACCGTACACCACTGCTGCTGTACCGATTGTGGCCATGGTACGAATCGTAGTCCTTCGTTTTTGTTGGCGACACCATGCCGTTCCTAGAATCACTAGTCCCTGCCTGAGACGGCGAAGCATCGTTGGGCATAGTAGTCATATGCTTGGGTGTTGTCAAAACAGTCAAAGTGCGCTCAAAATCACTCTTGCGAGCCATAATAGTTGTAATCTCTGAAACAGTCATCAAACTCACATCTTCTCCGTCGATAGCAACGATACGGTCACCAGGAGATACTTTCTCCGACAAGACGCTGGAAGATCTTACTCCAGAGACAACTGTTCCCTTCGAATCCGCCTTGTTTGCAAGAATGATACCAAGCTTTCCGGGTGGGGCCTGAATTGTTACCTTGTTGCGACGTGCAATGGCAACCGTACGTCTCGTCGACGAGCGACTCTTTCGACTTGCTCTAGAGGCAACACTTGCGCTAGATCCAGGGACGGTACCAGATCCATTATTGTCTTGAGATCCTACCATGGCAAGTTGCATCTCAAGGCGCAATAAGTCATTGGCCACACTGCGACTTTGCTCCGACATTTGAGAGAGATACGACCGGGTGGATCGGTGAGAGTAGCGACTGCTGCGGCTGTGTCGACTTCCACGACTGTCGACACTTTCGCCCGACGATGGATGGTGCTTGCTACCGGACTTGCGGCGTCGACCAGAGGACCTTCCGTGAGATCGATGAGAACGGTGTGACCGATGAGATTTGTGGGACTTGTTGCCAGTGGAAGATTTGGAACGTCCACTGAGGGATTCTAAATCAGCAGCAATACCACGAGGGCCCAAGGCACCCGTGACTTCGTCAAAGAGCCAAGCGTCGGACGCTCCTTCTTGATCAGACCCATCCGAAGACTCATTGGTGTGGTTGGGATCACTGCTTCTTCTTCGAGACGACGAGTGACGACGGCGATCTTTCACCCGATCCTTGGCGGCGCGGGAAATGTCTTGACGTTTGCCCTGACTGTTTCCGCCAACGCTGGCGTTCGACGACCTGGATGCATTGGCCATTTCCAAACTATTAATAATGTCAGAAACAGGGGTCGTACCATCCTGGTGATCGGCGGCCGATCCACCAGAGGTGTGCCGAGAAGAGCCACGCAAGTTGTGCTGTTGGCGAAGATACTTGGCGGTAATGGCAGGTGCCGAGTTAACCGACGACGATGAAACGTGTCGACCTCCGCCGCCACTACCAGTACTGCGGTGGCTGGAGGAACTGTTGCGAATCTTTCCCTTGGCCTGGGCTAAAATATCCGACAGGGTCATACCAGCTGCCGGCTTGGAGGTCTGATGATGGTGATTGGAGTTCCCTCCTCCTGGAGAGAGGGGTGGGATCGTCCCATCAACCACAATTTTCTTCGAGTTGGGACTGCTAACAGGTGTATCCTTGGAAGTGATACCCCAAGATTCGTTATCTGCCGGAAAGGTAACGTTTGAAAAGTCAGCAAAGTTTGCAAAAGCATCTGACGTAGAAGAAGTCTTTTTCTGGTTGGTGACTGTCAGTGCCGATGTTGTAAAACTGGTGGGAGATCGAGTGGTGGTTCCATTCTTGGGGGAGGACAAATTACGGTGCTGCTGCAACTGCTGCTGTTGTTTTGGCGACGTTGGAAAGTCAAAGGGATTGGTACCATCTTTGGTAGGACTGACCGTCCAGGCTCGTTCATCATCGTCGACTCCACCACCACTACTTCTGGATTTAGACACTACCATTTGTTGCTGCTGACGCTGACCATGATGAGTATTGCTGTTACCACCACGATGCGTTCCCATGGAGAGCGGATCGTCTTCTTCTTCTTCATCATCATCCGTGGTGGGAGCATGGTGAGAAGGAAGGATGTTTCCTCCACCACCTACTTGAGAATCACGATCGGTCAATGTACCTTCATCGTCCGTGTGCAAAGCTGGAAAGATGGAATTATCACCATCCGTATTGTAATTGGTAGGAGACGATACTCCCGACAAATGCGAAGAATCCAAATTGGTATTGTTGTTACTACTACTGCCACTACCACCGGTGGTGGTGGTGGTGGTAGTGTTGTGAGGATACTGACGCTGCTGGTGGTGGTGACGGTTCCCATTTCCGTGATTCGGAATCACTCCTCGTCGCTTCAAATCTTCGTATTCGGTATCTTCAGCATCCGTACTCAAATTAAAGGACGAGGAAGATGCATCCGATCTGTTCATATCATCCGTAACAGGAACATGTCCTGCCGAGAATCTTGTCAATTCTTCCTTGGGCATGTAAAATTGGTGACCATTATTATTATTATTGTTTTGGTGTTGTTGCATATCAAATCGGTGCAATTGTTGCACGCTAAGACGCTGCTGTTGGTGTTTGTTGTACATGGCCTGAATTTGATTCTCGTCACTTTCACTGGCAAAATCAGATTCGTCCAAATCAACAGGTCCAGTACCCCAACCACCAGCACCACCACCAGCAGCAGTATTATTTCTTGCTGTAGCAGTGATGCTGTTGTTGTTGTTGTTGTCAATGGGAGAGGAATGGTGCTTTACAGGAGAAAGACTGTACGGATGATGTCCACTCATCAAATGATTGTTTCGAGGAGACAAGACTCGAACACCACCATTAACACTAGTAGTAGCAGCATTTGTAATAGCAGTAGTTCCTCCGTGAGATGGTTCAATGCTACTGTTCGTACTGGTATTTCCATTGCTACTACTGGGACGACGCAATGCTGTTATGACAGATGAGGTCATTGTTGGAATGGGAGGTTGCTTCCGTACAGCAGCAGCAGCAGCAGCAGCAGCAGCACTATTGTTCGGATGAGTTGGTGGTTGTGGATGTTGGACGGCCAAAACCTTACTAGTACCAGTACCAGTACCAGTAGCGGCCGTGGAAGTGTTGTTGTTGTTGTTCTTGCTTTCTTTGTCCTTTTTCTTGGAAGAAGATTTGCGACTTTTTTTACTGCTGCTTTTGGAAGCATTGGTGGTGGAAATTTCTCCACCATCCACTGCAGTACTCTTCTTCTTACGAAAGAGTTTGGATAAAATTCCCATTGTGTGTCTTTTTGTAACAATAATAATAATAACAATAGTATTATTATTGTTGTAGTGAGTACTGTAGTGTGATTGCAATGAACTCGGAATGTACAGGATCTGTTATTTAGTTGTCTAATACAGTAAGTTGTTTCGACGAAAAAAGAAATCGTTTCAACAACAACAAAATCACACGATCCCTCTCGCTCTTCACGACAACCAATGCAAATTGCACTGCACTGTTAATAAAAAATAAATGACAAAGTTCCCCACCACACAAACAAAAATATCAAATAATGATTGGTAAAAGATAGCTTTTTAATATCTGATAACCAATTTTATTGCTCGCTTCTTGTGGATCTGTTGACAATGCTGGACAGTAGTAATAATAATACTTGCTTGATTATAAATTAATAATACTGTACTACAGTACTTTTTTAGTTGGCTGGGTATGATGATGTAGGGTCGAACAGAAAGGCTGTGTAGCTAAATGATGAGAGACACTCACTACAATCCTACTAGAGTAGTAGCTAGAGTAGTCTACTCCGGAGTAGCTTGCGTGGTGATTTGCTTCTCTTACTGTTTGTGTGTGTGTGTGTGTGTGTGTGTGTGTGTGTGTCTGTGTGTGTATGTGATGAGAAATAAATTATTATTATCCACCAATACAAAAATGATATTACTACCAGTACAGACAGTACAAAACGCAGGCATAACCTAATAGAAACCTAGTTACGGTACGTATTTGAATTGAATCGTACGCGTGATCGACTTGTTCGTTTGGATAGATTCTGGTTTGTTGTTAAAAATATGGCTGTAGTGTACCTGGTACCTGGTACTCTACTAGAGTAGCTAGCTAGCTACTTCTTCGATGTACAATACTACCTACTAGCTACTGTAGTAGATTATTTTAGCCCTCTTCTTTCATCATGTGTTTGGCTATTACGGTATTAAATAAAGTAATACTCATGTACCAGTACCAGTACCTGGAATTCCTAAATGGATTTATCCTCAATCCCACGGGATGCATGGTGGTAGAAATATATACCGTAGTGATGACAACGAACTATCTCCAAAAGTGGTACCGTAGGCTACTGCGATAACAGTCATCATAGTAGTAGTAGCCACTACGGGTAGACTACTACAAGAGGGTAGCGTACTACCTGGTAGCTTGTAGCTAGCTAGCTAGCTAGCTAGCTAGCTAGCTAGCTAGCTAGCTAGGTGAGAGGAGTAATAAAAAACGCATCGTCATTCCCACAGGCAACCAAACAGAAACAGATGAGAACACGTACACACAACAAACCCAAAAAAGGATTCCGCGAAAGAAATATCTGCGGTCTAGTCATTATTTTCCCGTAAAAAAGTGATTTTGTTCTCGCTACTACCACTACTACTACTACTACGGTACTACTAGCTAGCTAGTAGTACCGTAGTAGTAGTAGGTCGACTACAAACAACGATGCATTTCAGCTGCATCGTTCTTGGCTGTGTTTTTGTGCCTGGGACTTTGTCCTACAAGTATACACTATAACATTACCCTGCCCTGCCCTGTCCTGCTCTGTCAGAGCTCTATCATGACTTTGTCAGCGAACAACATCATGTTCAGTAAAAAAATTACGCAGTGTGGTAACCAATGCGCAGTAGATCTCGCCTTGCTTTCTTTTCACTACTAGTGCTAGCTACGACCAGGTACCTGGTACAATGTGGTAGTCTACTTGCAGCTCAACAGTCATTTTTTGATGACTCAGGAAGAACGCACACTGACCATCACAAAGAATAAGAATTACTCTACTGATTTTTACCGTCCTTCGCTGTACACTACTGCACACTCCACAATAATATCTACCCGAGAATATCCAGACTCTAGACTTCCACTGTTCCAAAGCAATAAAAAGAATGATCTTTCGCCGAGTTGTGACCGCTGCTCTGGCATCTTCGTCTCTGATAGCTGCCACTTCCTTTACTATTGGACCCAAGATTGCTCAGCGCGGCATGAATAATAGTAGGAGATCCTTCCTCACCAGCACCACCAGCACATCCAGGAGGTCGTCGTTGGTATCCAAGAAAATCATTCCTTCCACAGTACAAAAAGAAAGCAATAAGAACAGTTCAACTACTGGTTTGGCAATGATATTTGGAAATTTGTTTGGTGGTGGAGCTTTCAATCTGAAGATAGATTACTCGACATTGAATCATCCAGGACCAGAATTGGCCTCGGCAGCACAAGAGGGAAAGATTTTGGAAAAATCTGTAAAGAATCCAAACTTGAAATTAGCAACGTTCGCGGGAGGGTGCTTCTGGGGTCTCGAGTTGGTCTTTCAACGAGTTCCCGGTGTCGTCGAGACCGCTGTTGGATATACACAAGGCCAAGAAGCCGAACCAACATACGATCAAGTCTGTGCCGGTGCGACGGGACACACAGAGGCTGTAGTAGTTTACTATGATCCGAAGGAATGCACCTACGATGCACTACTGGATGCATTTTTTCAGCAAGTCAATCCGACCACTGTGAACGGCCAGGGACGAGATTATGGCAAGCAATATCGCACTGGAGTGTATTATCATTCAGACGAACAAGAAAGCATTGCTCGAAAGCGATTTGAACAAGTAGCGGGCAATTACAAGTGGCCAATTGCGACCGAATGTAAAAAGGCCATGCCATTTTGGCCGGCAGAAAAGTACCATCAGCAATATCTTTCCAATGGTGGCCGATTTGGGAAACCTCAGTCCGCAGAAAAGGGAGCGACAGAGAAAATTCGGTGCTACGGATAGGCTGTTAGAGGTTCGCACGGGTATGTTCCACGCTGTTCCAGTAGTGGGTTGTTGGTTGTTACTTGGTTCTTTTTTCTGCTCGAAATCGACAAATAATTTTCTGTTCAAAATAAAATGACAATATTGCTGTACTTTTTGTCTTGGTCAAAAATGGATACGATAATAACATCACAAGAGATTATAAATGAAATTGTATTATTTATTGACTGTGAATTGAAATCCACCGTGCACCTATTATTAGCTGCTGTTGCACAACGGAGCAGATGTGTGGTACTCGGGAGTATATGGCACCTATTTCTTTCCAAAGAAGGCTTCTTCAAAATGCTTCCACAAAATCGAAAAGAGAATACCCTGCAGACCATTTGCCAAGATTTTGGTTTCCAACCCACGGAACATCAGTCCCGTCACACCAGATTCGGCCAGGACACGACGAAGGACTTCGGGATAGGACAGCTGATCGGGATGCGATTGCTTATACACCTTCAAGACGCGAATCGAGTTACTGCAGGTGTCGCTGACCGCGGAACTGCAAAATCCCAAAAGGGCTCGTCGTCCCAGTTCGTTGATTTGCGTGTCCTGTTTGGGAATTTTCTCCGACAAGAAATTGTACGTGGCAAACCAAGGGTAATGTCCTACGAAGGTAGCTGATGCAGCAGCAATCGAACCGTTGTACAGAGCCCCGGGACCAGCAATTTTCACCTTGTCCAACACGGCTGAGAATTTTCCGGTCACTTGCATTGTTGTCTAAGGATTGTTTTTGGTTTTTGTTGTTGTTGGGTGGTTTTGTGTATTTTGGTAATCGTTGATGATGTGGTAAGGGGTAAGAGGGGTGTTGGATTGAACGGCAATGATTGCAGTGCCATGATTGGATTGTGAAAAAGTTTTTGTTCATTGGTGTGCAGGACAGATGAAGCAGTTTAGAGTTTAGAGTTTAGAACGAAATGGTTCAAAAAAGAATCGAGCAGTAAAAAATGCATACGCAAGGCTTGACAACACACAATAATAATAATGATGATGATGCTGATAAATCCCAAACCAATCAAGTGTTTTTCTCTTTCGTGTGAATGCCTTACCTTGACAGTATCGATGGGCATGATGACAATACGAAATCCCGCAGCAGCGGCACTGGCACAGCCAGATTTTACTCCAATGTTGAGATCTTTGGTTTGATCGAAACTGTTGAGAAGTGTTAAGACTCCTGTAATATATATATTGTTATGAAATCATAATGTTGATTTTTTTTATTTTTACAAGAAGGATGAGAATGAGTTCGATTAAAAAACAGCAAGTAAGGTCAGTCAAACGTTGCTTTTTCCTGTCATGATTTTAGATTTTAGTACCCAATGCCAAAATGATTGCATTGTAACTAAAAATAATAATACCATAAATACAAGTGTATCATAATATTATGATGTTCATAACGTATAACAGTACTCACCGGTATTAGCAGCTGTATCACCAAAGCGACTTAATGGACCTTGAAGCATGGCAGGTAGAACTCCGCGATAAAAACGAGGAATACCACCATCAGCGTACAACGTTCTAAGTGCCGTAGGGAAACTAACACCACTTCGATATTGATAATTGATCTGTTGTTGGTGGTATTTTGTAAAAAGGAAAAAACACAACAAACGAGTAAAAAAAAAAAAA
>Ga0210036_1000942_pt1 | contig 33342 bp, 30 predicted proteins | sample CryGeymeta201515_FD_185469 | JGI IMG/M metagenome (GOLD analysis project Ga0210036, IMG submission 185469) | Groundwater microbial communities from Crystal Geyser aquifers in Utah, USA - Crystal Geyser metaG 2015-15 (SPAdes) (version 2) | ecosystem: Environmental > Aquatic > Deep subsurface >...
CCCATGTTTCAATCCGCGCCCGCCATTGCTGGCGGGCGATCCGTGCCGATGGGGTCGGTGGGTAGGGATTGGCGCTGTTTCAATCCGCGCCCGCCATTGCTGGCGGGCGATCCTTGGGGAAAATTACGTTTGCCATGGGTTGCTCCTTGTTTCAATCCGCGCCCGCCATTGCTGGCGGGCGATCCCCCGGCGTCAGCTCTGCGCTTTGTACGCACCAAAACCCCGTTTCAATCCGCGCCCGCCATTGCTGGCGGGCGATCCGCTTCGCGCCCAAGGCCTTGCTGCCAAACGATTTTTTCATGCATTCCCGCGAACCTGGCGATGGCGACATGTGTCTGCAAAAAATAGAACCTCGGAAATATCAGAAAACCATTCAAAACAATGGGTTGCGAAGCGCGCGAACCTTTAAGTAAAAAATCCATCACTTGGGGTTCGCAGGGGTAACCATACCATGGCAAAGCAGGTACGGACACCGAAAAGCAGTATCTAAAGTACTAACGGGCCATCAAAATCCACAGCCTTGAAGATGCCGTGTTCAATCACCTCGAAGCCACGCGTGCCGGGGATGCGGTACAGCCGCAGGCAGTCCATGGTGGGGTCAATTTCGGCCAGCAGCTCACGCTCCAGGGTTTCAAATTTGGCCACGTCCAGCTGGCACTCAAACACCGACTTTTGCACCCGCTGCCCGGTGCTTTCACACACTCGCGCGACACGGCGCAAGCGGCGTCGACCAGCCTTGGTCTCGGTGCTCACGTCGTAACAAACCAGTACCAGCATGATGACACTCTACTTCGCCACAAACGGCACATACGGTGCGCCGTCTTCGCGCAGGGCGCGCGCCATCAGACGGGCTTGCACCAATGGCACCAGGCCCAGCGGCACGGACTGCGCCAGCAGCGGGTGGTTGATCTCGTCCTTCTTGCGCTCTTGGTACGCCACCACCACGGCCTTGCGGGCATCAGGCTCCAGCGACACGCCGCCGCCTTCGCGCATCACAAAGTCGTCTGCATTCAACTGGCTCCGGTTGATGAGGGTCAGGGCCAGCCGATCAGCCCAAGGGCGGAACTCTTCCATCAAGTCCAGCGCCAAGGCGGCGCGGCCTGGGCGCAAGGCATGCAAGAAGCCCACCTGCGGGTCCAGCCCGGCGGCTTCCAGCGCGCTGCGGCAATCGTTCATCCACATGGCGTACAAAAAAGACAGCATGGCGTTGAAGCGGTCACGCGGTGGGCGACGGGTGCGGCCATCCATGGTGAAGGCAGCGCGTTGGTCGGGGCGCACCAGCAGGTTCAAGCCGCTGAAGTATTGGCGTGCGGCTTCGCCCTCGACACCGCGCAAGCTTTCCAGGTTGGTGACCTCGGGCAGGGCACGCAAGCTGGCGGCCAGGTCATTGGCCAAGCGGGTCAGGGTTTTGGCTTCATCCTCAGACTTGGCCTCGCGGGCGCCGCGCTGCAAAACTTGGCGGGTATTTTTGATCTTGCCCGCCACGCTGGCGCGGGCCATGTCGAGCGTGAAAGCGGGGTCGGCCACGCGCTGAAACTGGGCCTGGCGCAGCAGCACATTGCCGCTAACGGCACCTTCCAGCCGGGCTTTGAAGCGCCCGTTGTCGTCCAGCAGCACCAGCGCGATGCCGCTCTCGGCCAGCCGGTGCATGAGTGGAGCCGACAAACCGGTATGGCCAAAACACACCACCGCGCTTAGGTGGTGCAGCGGCACGCGCAGGCGGGTTTCGCGGTCTACCTCCACGCGCAGGGTGTCGTTGTCCAGCCGCAGGTAGGTGTCGGGTGTGGTGACGTAGAGGGTATTGAGGAGTTGCATGGGGTTAGTGTTGCAACCAATACCCCGGGCGGCGTCGTTGATGCGACACAGCAAAGACACGAAACACGTCACCGTCAATCCGGTAGTGCACGGTGTAGGGAAAAACCTTCAATGGCATTGCACGGGTATTTTTTGGCCCTGGCGTGCCCAGACCAGGATTGACCATCAAAAGCGCCACTTTGGCATTCAACTCGTTGCGAAAAACATTCGCCTGACGCGGCCCAGCCTCATTCAAATACCAGCCAAATGCTTCGCGCACCTCTTTTAACGCGGCGGCACGATAGACCAACTTCATGCCTGTTCATGCCTGTTTTCGGTTGAGCATGGCATCCAATTCGGCTTGCACTTGTTCAAAGGGAATGTCCTGCCCTTGCCCAGCTTCAAACTCAGTCACGCGGCGCTCAATTTCATCATCCCAGGCTTGTGCAATGACGGCGGGCGAGTCGTTCATCGCTGAATCCAGACTGTCCACCAAGCGAACAATCAATGCGTTGCGCTCACGCTCGGGCAGTGCCAACGCTTGCACTTCGATTTCACTCAATGTGGCTGTCATGGCTTGTTCCTTTCAGAATGGTTTTCATCTTACACGTCTGGGTCAAACAAGGCGGCGCGAGCAGAGAGCAAACCTGCATACGTGGCTTGCGGCTGGCAAATATCCCGCAAGGAGCACTCCTTGCAGCGTTGGCTTTCTGTTGTGGGTGGAGGTATTAAACGTGCCTGCATACACCTTCGCATTTCCTCAAGTGTGCTTTCCACCATCTGCCGCAAGGGTGCATCTATGGCGACTTCGCGCCGACGTTTACTGGAGGCATGAAAAATAGCCGAAGTGTTGATGTGTACGCCGAGCATTTCCTCCAAACACATGGCCTGTGCCGCCAACTGCAAATCGTCGTTGATCCAGGCGCGACGCGGCCCGTGTTTGTACTCCACCGGGTAGACAGTGCCGTCTTGCCAAAACTCCACTACATCGCATTTGCCAATCAAACCCAGGCGTTCGCTCCACACGGGTAGCGCATATTCCACCCGTGCACCGCTGCGCGAGGTGGTGTGGGCTACTTGGTCAACCCGCGCATGCTCGGCATTGCCGCGCTGGGTGTGAAGATTGTCCTGAAACTGCGACTCAACGTAAATCAGAGCAAAACGGCGGGGGCAGTAGGCGTACTGGTTGAGGGCGGAAATGTTGAGCGGTTCAATCTCCGACTTGGGTGCATCCATGTCGCTCATACTGCCCACCTAGTCGATTAGACCTTGACCAGCCGATTTTCAGAAAAATCCCAGCGCCAAAGCTCAACCCCTTTGGGCATACGTTCCAGGTGCTGTGTCACGGCGTAATCTGCATAGCAGCGTGGAGTCTTGCCACTGTCTTTAAGTGCGGGCACGTCGATGATCCGACCGAGATCAAGCAAGTGATGCGCTGGCGCACAACCCAACATAGCCTGCTTTTCACGCTGCACCAGATCGGTATCCGTCCCGACATGTTTGAAGACAAACAAATCACGGCAGGCCATCACACCCTTGGAGGCAGAACGGTCATGGTCGAACATGTTGGCCAGTGCGTCCCATAGCTCATTCAGGTCACCGTCGGTGAATTGTGTGCCTTGCGCCAGGTTGGCAGAAACAAAACCTTTGGTGGCGTAGAGTCCGTAGGAGATGAGTGACTTGCGGCCCATGGTGCGAAGGCTGTCTTCTTCCTGTTTTTCTTCCCACGCAACGTAGTCGGCTACTGATTTAGCATCTTTGACTTTTTCTGCAACAGCCATCCGCGTGATAGCCGCATCCATTGGAAAAATCGGATCGATGGAACGAGAAAACGCCACTTGCACAGGTCCACGCACTTGACCGGCATTCGCACCAGTGGACATTACTGCACCAAACGCCCGTACATCAAAAAACTGCTGACACATCCAGTCGCGCGCCTTGCCTACTTGCGAACGATTGCCACCGCCCGCTGGCGCGCCTCCGGTAGCTTCATGTGCTGCAGCAATTGACCGATTCAAGTTAGTCGCGTGCTCAACAAAAATAGCGTAACCACCACCATTGCCGTGTTTCATCTGCACATAGTTCCGAATCCGACGTTTGATAGCGACATCTGAAACCAAACCATGCATGTCTTCGGGATCAATGCGCGGGCTGTTACCGGCATCCGGGTCGCCATTGGGATTGCCATTCTCACAATCGAAGAGGTAAAGAAATTCATAACGGTTTTTGATGGGGACGCTCATTTGGATTCTCCTTCTGTGTTGCTGTTGCTGTTGCTGTTGCTACTGTCCTTTTTAGGGGTGCGCAGGGCGGCCAATTGCTGGTAGTACCCCAACGCAAAGAGGCCTTGCCCCTCCAGATTCAGTGTGCGTGGAAATTGGTCACCCAACTTTTTCATGACCTCTGCTATTTGCTGCTCGTACCAATATGACAAGCCACCTTCAAGCTTGCCCAAATGGTTGCGTGAATTACCGACTAGGCGACCAAAGGTAAGCCCCGGTGCCGTGCTGGCAGCGGCATAAAAGCGCTGCACCACACCGGCCCCTACATCGCCGAGCGCAGCCTGCTGCAGTTTGGCGAGAACCGCCAGGAGGCGTCCGCAGTGATAAGCCGGGTCAGGATGATCCGGGTTGAGATAGGGTTGCATAAGCGCCTTTCCTTGAGGTTGACGAACAAAATAAGCTTTGATCAGACCCATGCGGGCATGACTAAAAGTTTCATCTTTGACGATGGCAGAGCGAAAGCGGTCTAGCGCCTGCGCCATCAAAGGTTGAGGAATCGGCAGTTGTGCAACGGCCGCATGCCATAACACCGAAGTGGTGGATGCTGGCAGGTCTTTGAGTTCGCGCACTAACGATCCGCCCACAGCCAAAAATTTCGGATCGGGAGCCAAACGGTTTCCGCCCTCACGGTGCACGATCGCCATATCCGAGAACCATGCCTCAACGTGGGAAACCAGTTGACTAAATTGCCCATCCGTCCAGTCCCGCACCATCACTCGGCCGGAGGCTCCTGATAGCGTCATGGCGTAGTAGTGGTTGTTGCCCAACGTGGGGCGGCTCCCGCTGCGAATGGCTTCAAGCAACTTGCGGGCTTGTAGCAGTGCGGATGCCGCCTGCCCCTCGGCGGTTTCCATGCCATAGAGCATGGAAAAAGGATCCTCTTCTGGAGGAATGAGTTCCTTGAACCAGTACACCATCATGGCATTGGTGCGCCGCGAGGGGTTCTTGCCTGTGGCTTCTTTCTGCCGCCGAATGAGATGGTTTAACGCATCCACGTATTGCTGTGCAGGTGCTTCTCCCATGGCTGCGTTGGTTGATTTTTCAAGACCGTAAGACTGGAACGCGGCCTTGTCGAAGCCGACCATGACATCACCCATGGACAGACCACCAACACCTGACAGGCCTGTAATTTTGGGTTGCGTTAGTAGCGGTTCAACAGGTTCACCAGTCAGCAAGCACAGCATGCTTCCCGCGGGCGGACTGTCACCAGTTTCGACACCACCGCCAAGGGCTTGGGTTCGCCAATCACGCCACCATTGCTGTACGCCCGTATCTTCACGCGGGTCAAGTGCACCCACCTGCCAAGTTACCCAGTCTGCTGGTTTGATGCGCTTTGCAACCATCATGGCGCGTATCTGATCAAATGTAATTGGGTCACACAACAGTTTTGAAAGGGGCGACAAAACTGCGAGGTCGGTTGCCGCTCGCGCTAGCATTTTTGAGTAAAAGTGATGTCTGGCGGTCGCAGAATCAACCTTGGCAGAGTCTTCACCCTCCTTAAAGTGCAGTGCAATGGTCTGCGCGGATTCGACTAAGAAGTGCGCTTTGCCACCTGAATTCATGGCGTGCATATCAGGGCAAGCTTCCAACATGACACCAGCCTTTCCATCGCCAAGTGGCACGATGTTCAGCAATTGCCCTGCCTCAGAAAGCTGAATGCACCAGCGTACTTCTCTGGACTTAAAACCTGGTTCACCACCCAGCTTTGCACCGTAATCCCGTAAAGCGTGCAGCATGGCTAAATCCTTCCCGGCTTGCGCACCGCGTCGCTGCCATACGCTGGTACATCCAATACGCCTCTTTTTACGCACGCATCAAATACCGAAATAAATGGTTTGCCATCCAGCCCAGGAGCCTCGTTGGCCAGGTCAAACACGTCATACAGCATCCAGCCCAGTTGTTGATCCATCGGTGCTCTTGCTGCACTTGGCGCACCGGGTTCGATGTATTCAAAAAATGCCGGGAATTCGCGGCATCCCAGATAGGGCTGCTGAAAACACTTGCCACCCTTGGCGCGTCGCTCAAAACAAGCGTTGAGCTTTGCCAACTGGTTTCGGTGGCTGGCTCGCGGCTCAATGCGGGCGGTAATGCGGTAACGCACGTTTTTGAGGGCCATGGTCTGGCGCTGGGTGCGCCCGGTGGTTTCATCATCACCATCTGCCCACAATGGCTCGGGAGCTTCTTTGCTGGTCATCCATTTATTGAGTGTCACCGCGCCCGGCACAACACCCTTGACTTCATTGCGCCGCAGGGCGATGAAGCTGGGCATGGTCAGAACTTCAATGCGTGTGATTTGCCAGAAAAAATAGGGGCGAATGATGTCTCGCGTTTTCTTCCCTACCTTTTCCTGCTCACGCTTGCCATCCCAATAAATGGCATCAAAGACACCGCGTGCTGCAGAGGGCGTGATCACTGGGTAAGAAAAGCGCTCCACCTTCATCTCGGGTCTGGTGAAGCAGGCCAAGTCACCCCACACTTCTAGCGTGTGGGTGTTGGGTGGATTGGGTTGGCTTGTGTTTGACATGGCGGGGAACTCCTCCTTGAAAATGTGGGAATCAGGCGACCATGACCAATTGGTTTTGCGGCAACTGCAGACCGAGGATGTCATCGTAGAACCGTTCATCGGGGTCTTCCAGGATGAACCATTCATCCGAACTACCAGCACGGCGAAATTGCGCCGCAATCAAGCAACCCCAGGCGGGGTGATCTGGTTTGGGTCGATAGATACTGACTGTGAGGGCCTGTGCTGCTTTCATCCATTGACCATCAATGCCGCTGGAGGCGATATCACGCAGCCGCTTGAATTCGGCAAGGCACGGTTTCCACGGCACAACGATCTGAATGGCATCCTGGTTAATCAGTTGGTAGCGACGAGCAATTTCAGGAAAATCAAGAGCGGCAATGGCATTGGTCAAATCAACATTCTGATCAACCGGGCGGCTCACACCGTAGAGTCTTTGGTAATAGCTGCGAAATACGGTTGGGTCATTGATGCTCAAGTTGCCACCGTTCTCGCGTAGCAATGACGAGGTAACTTCCGCCGCCTGAAAGTAGGCAAAAGTCGGGAACATCCGTTTGCGTTCGCTGGTGTCGAGTGCAGGCTCGAAAACCCGCACCTGTCCGAACTTGCCCAAGCTGTTAAGCCGACCCTCACGATTGCAGCGACCTGCTGCCTGGGCAACAGCCTCAAGCGGGGCCATGGCCCTAAAGACCAAGGGAAAGTCCAAATCAACACCCGCTTCCACACATTGCGTAGAAACCAGTCGGCAGGGCTGCGGATTCACAGGGTCCAGACACTTGCGGACTTCTTCCAGAACCTCACGACGATGTGCTGTGCAAAGGTTGGTCGAGAGGTGGCGCAGCCCTGCAATGCCAGCCATCGCTTTAAGCAGTGCATGGGCATGGCGCTTGAGGTTTAGCACGCACAACACTTGTGCCGCATCGTCTGCGCATAAGGTATCAGCCAACGCCTGCCAGCTCAAAGATTCATCGGCTGTGGGCCATTGCACCTCAACCCGTTTGAGGCGAGCAAACATGGCGGCGTGACCTGGCACGATCTCGGTGGGTTGCCAACCAGCGACGGCGTGTTTTTGAACGGCGGCATCCAGCGTGTCAAACGCGGGTTGCGTGGCGGTAGCAAAAACAACGCTATTGTTGTAGCCAGTGGCCAGGTGCGATAGCGCGGCAAGTGTGGGTACTGCCAGATGTTGAGGCAAGCTCTGTGCTTCATCGAAAAGTATCACCGAGTCACGCAGCCGATGCAGCTTGCGACAGGCAGAAGATCGGTTTGAGAACAACGACTCAAGCAACTGAACATTGGTGGTCAGGATGATCGGTGCATCCCAGTTTTCGGCATACAAGCGACGTTGACGCTCAGCGTCATCGCTTTTGTGCGGATCGGACTGTTCCACTCTAACACCCGCAAGGCTGTGGTGTTCAAGGATGAAAATTTCTGGATCATTGACAAACACCGCTCGATAGATGCGAGCCGTCTGCTCGATGATGCTGAGGTAGGGTACAGCCAGCACCACACGTTTGAGTCCGTTCTGTTTGGCATGGGCCAAGGCAAATTGCAGCATGGCCAGCGTCTTACCTGAGCCGGTAGGGGCGGTCAATGAGAAAACACCCGTCGGCTTCATCGCCGCCTGGGTCACGGCATCCCAAAGCTCCGCACGGGTCTGCGCCACTGCGGCACTTGATTTGTCTTGTGAAGTTCCCCGGCGAACCGAGAGATTCATGAACTTATCGAGTGCCAGCACTGCACGTGTTGCATCCAACGGCAAACCCGTTTGCCGATAGTTTTTCCCCGCTGATGTGCCATTAAAGTGCGCTTCAGTGTCGAGATAATCCGCGTCCACCAGACTGGAGAACAGCATCCGCACGTCAAGCATGCGGGCGATGGACTGCTGCCAGGCGTCGGTTTTCCCCAATGGAATCATTGGCTTCTCTGGTTGCGCAAACACCAAACCATCGTCTCGTGCACGTTCAAGCAAACGGCTCAGATTGGTGTTTGATAAGCGAATGTTTGGCCCAAGCGGCGACGAGCCTTTAAGTACCATGCCGAATCGCTGAGCCAGCGCATCGGAAGCCGCCGCCTGCAAGCCAATGTGATGCCCTTCAATGGCCAGTGCAGCCGCCAGAGCGCCATAAGGCTTCAAGGCTGCTACCGCGCCAGAACTCCAATGGTCTAGCCCAGCCTCTTGACCCCGCAATCTGGCTTGAAACAAATCGCCGTATTTGCCCAAATCGTGCAACAAACCAGCCAGCGCTGCCTCGCGTTGCCAAGTTGTCCCCGCAGCGAAGTTGCCAGCCAAAACTGCGACGCAACCAAGATGCTCCTTGAGTAAATGAAGTTCCTCATGATTGTTCTCGCTGTGGGCAAAGTAGCTTGTCATTGGTTATTTCCCAGTTGGCTATCAACAATTTACTTCAGGGTCTTGGCCTTGAGTGGCCTCATCTTGCTCTGGGCAACCGGTAGCAACTGATTGATGTCGGCAACTATCGACTTGTCGGCCTGGCTCTCCAACTGCTGTCGCGCCTGTGCAGCAATACGCCCTCCAATTTCGGCCGCACACTTGTTTTCCGCCATGCCGGTGGCATCCATACTTTCAGCGATTTGCCGAGCAGACAACTCTGCCAGCGCGGCAAAAATCAACTCCGCCTCGCTCATTTGGTCGGTGGGTTTGCCATGCGTTACCTGCCCAGTCATGCGTTGCGTGATCCACTCGTCGCTGCGGCCTTGTTGCTGCCAGGCCTGACGTGCGCGATCTAGCAATCGTGCTGGGTCAGCCGTTTCCTGCAGGTATTCATCGCCCACTTGAGCCAGCCAGAGCTTGTGGGACTCGGCGTTGGGGTTGTCAAATTCAGGAGGCAGAATTTTCATCGGTTGAAGTCTTTCATGCAGCTAGCTTATCCACCCAAAGGTCCACCAGATGAACCTCTCGCCCACCCCTCAAAAATATTTTTCAGCCATCCTTTTCACCTCATCCCCCACTATCCGGCGCAGCGACGGCGGCCCCAGCACTTCGCAGTGCGTGCCGTGTTTCAGAATGTCCATGATCAGCTCGCGGTGGTCGGTGTAGGGCAGGCGCAGCAGGTAGCTGCCATCGCGCTCATGCTTGCCGCTTTGCTCGGGGTGCCACTGTTCTTGCGCGACCCAGCGGGCGCGCTCGGGGCTAAAGCGCAGGCGCGCCCAGCGCACCGTGCCGCCTGAAAAAATGCCGTAGCCAGGGCCGTAGGTGGCGTTGAATTTGGCTGCGCTGACTTCGCGCGCAGGCTCATTCAGCGGCTCCAGCCGGGTGATGGCATCGAGTGCGAAGTTGCGAAGTTTTTGACGGTAATGGCACCAGGCGTCCAGGTACCAGTTGTCGCGGTAGTGCACCAGGCGCAGGGGTGAGATGTCGCGCTCGGTGGTGTGGCCGTTGCCGCGTGCGGTGTAGGCCATGTGCAGGCGCTTGCGCTGGGCCAGAGCGGTGGCAACTTGCTCAAAGTGGCGTGGCTGCACGCTGCGTTGCGCCAGCCGGATGATGTGCACGCGCTGGCGCAGCTCGGTGGCCTCGGCATTGCCTTCCGGCCCCAGCAGGGCGTTGAGGCGTTCCATCAGTGGGGCGATGTGGGTGGTGAGCACGCCGCCAGCATCCAGCCCGGCCAGCAGTTGCTGCATGGTCAGCAGGGCGTGGATTTCGGTGGGTGAGAACCATAGCCCGGGCAGTTCGTGCGGGTGCTGGTCTGCCGGGTCAGGCGCGGCGAGCTGATAGCCACCCAGATCGCGACTGTGAGCGATGGGGTTATGCAGGCGTTCGCACAGGTAGTTCAGGTCGCGTTTGAGGGTCGAGCGTGACACGCCCAAGGCGGCCAGCAGGGTGGCAAAGCTGACGACCTTTTTGGCGCGCAGCAGTTCGTTGATTTTGTAAAAGCGTTCGGTTCGATCCATGGCATCTCCCTGCGGGATGCCGATGGCTATTCAAATCACGTTGCGGCTGCGTAGACCGGCAATCTGCTGGGCATCCAAGCCCAATTCTGCCAGCACCTCGTCGGTGTGCTCACCAAGCCGGGGCGGCGCGCGGTGCAGCACCGGCGGCGTGACACTCAGGCGTAGTGGGCTGGCCACAGTCACTATTTTGTCAATAGCTGCTTGCGCTTTATTTATATGGGCTAGAGGCTGATTTGTTATCAAACCACGAGCCTGCACCTGGGGGTCGGCAAAGGCCTGCGCCAGCGTGTTGATGGGGCCGCAGGGCACGGCCTTGTCTTCCAGCAGCGTGACCCAATCCCCGGTGCTGCGCGTTCGTGTCACCGGCAGCATCAGGGCAATGAGCGCCGCGCGGTGTTGCACGCGCAGGGTGTTGCTGGCAAAACGTGCGTCCTGCGTCCATTCGGGGTGACCGGCTGCCTCGCAAAAGCGCGAAAACTGGCCGTCGTTGCCCACGGCCAGCAGCATCTGGCCGTCTGCCGTGTCAAAGGTTTGGTAAGGAGCCAGGCTGGGGTGGGTGTTGCCCTGGCGCTCAGGCACCGCACCGGTGTTGAGAAAACCCGCCGCCTGGTTGGCCAGCACCGCCATGCCCACATCCAGCAGCGCCATGTCAATGTGCTGGCCACAGCCGGTCTGGTGGCGCGCTTCCACCGCCGCCAGAATGGCGCTGCAGGCGTAGATGCCGGTCAGGATGTCGATCAGCGCCACGCCCATGCGCATGGGGCCGCCGCCGGGCTCGCCGTCAGCGTGGCCGGTGATGCTCATCATGCCGCTCATGGCCTGCATCATCAGGTCGTAACCAGCACGCTCGGCATACGGCCCGGTCTGGCCGAAACCGGTGACCGAGCAGTAAATCAGGCGCGGATTTGTGGCTTTGAGGCTCTCAAAATCCAGCCCGTATTGCTTCAGGCCGCCAACCTTGAAGTTCTCCACCAGCACGTCGCTTTGCGCGGCCATTTGGCGAATCAACGCCTGGCCTTCGGGTTGCGCGATGTCGAGCGTGATGGCGCGCTTGTTGCGGTTGCAGGCGGTGAAATAGGTGGCCTGGTCGGTGTCGTTACCCTGCGCATCTTTCAGGAACGGTGGCCCCCAATGGCGCGTGTCGTCGCCTGCGCCGGGGCGCTCGATCTTGATCACGTCAGCGCCCAGATCAGCCAGCATTTGCGTCGCCCAGGGGCCAGCCAGCACGCGCGACAGGTCGAGGACTTTGAGGTGCGAAAGCGCAGCAGTTTGGGACGTCGTCATAATTCGAGCCTGGCCCCTTTTCTTTAACAGAAGGCCTGGATGCCGGTTTGGGCACGGCCAAGGATCAGCGCGTGGATGTCGTGCGTACCTTCGTAGGTGTTGACCACTTCCAGGTTGACCAGATGGCGCGCCACGCCAAACTCGTCGCTGATGCCGTTGCCACCCATCATGTCGCGCGCCAGGCGAGCCACGTCCAGCGCCTTGCCGCAACTGTTGCGCTTCAAAATGCTGGTGATTTCCACCGAGGCCGTGCCTTCGTCTTTCATGCGGCCCAGGCGCAGACAGCCTTGCAAGCCCAGCGCGATCTCGGTTTGCATGTCGGCCAGCTTCTTTTGGATGAGCTGGTTGGCGGCCAGCGGGCGGCCAAATTGCTGACGGTCCAGCACGTACTGGCGCGCGCGCAGCCAGCAGTCTTCCGCCGCGCCCAACGCACCCCAGGCGATGCCGTAGCGGGCACTATTCAGGCAGGTGAACGGGCCTTTGAGGCCTTGCACTTCAGGGAAGGCGTTTTCTTCGGGGCAAAACACGTTGTCCATGACGATCTCGCCGGTGATGGAAGCGCGCAAGCCGACCTTGCCGTGGATGGCCGGGGCGCTCAGACCCGCTGCGCCTTTGTCCAGCACAAAGCCACGAATCGGGCCGACCTTGCCCTCGGCGCTGACCTCTTTGGCCCAAACCACAAACACGTCGGCAATCGGGCTGTTGGAAATCCACATCTTGCTGCCGGTGAGCTTGTAGCCGCCGGGCACTTTCACGGCGCGGCTGAGCATGCTGGCCGGGTCGGAGCCGTGGTTGGGTTCGGTCAGGCCAAAGCAGCCAATCCATTCGCCGGTGGCCAGCTTGGGCAGGTATTTTTGACGCGTGACCTCGTTGCCAAATTCATAAATGGGCAGCATCACCAGCGAGCTTTGCACGCTCATCATGCTGCGGTAGCCGCTGTCCACGCGCTCCACCTCGCGCGCGATCAGGCCGTAGGCCACATAGTTCAGGCCGGGGCCGCCATATTGTTCAGGAATCGTCGGGCCCAGCAGACCGAGCGCGCCCATCTCACGGAAGATGTTAGGGTCGGTTTGCTCTTTGCGAAAGGCTTCCAGCACGCGCGGGGCCAGCTTGTCCTGGCAGTAGGCGGCGGCCGCCGCTTGAATAGCGCGCTCGTCGTCGGTGAGTTGTTGTTCCAGCAAAAACGGGTCTTGCCAGTTGAAGGATGCGTGGGCCATGGGGGTCTCCTGAGGGTGGATCAATGCAATCGAATGGACGCATGGTAGCGCGCCGGTGGCAGGCATTGCAAACGATTTGTTATCACTCAGGTATTCAATTAAATCATGTTACAGGTGATTTTGTCGCCTGTGCCGATCAAGATTTTTTATCGCAAATAAGCACTTTGCCCTTATAAATAATGCGGTAGCAGCTACACTTTTTAATGAACACGATTGCAGTAGCAATTAATAATATGTGTACATTACGCACATCATGCGCAGAAAAATCCCGTCCTTGCAAGCCCTGATGTGCTTTGACGCAGCCGCCCGCCACCAGAGCTACACCCGCGCCGCGCAAGAACTGGCGCTCACGCAGGGCGCGGTGTCGCGCCAGCTGACCGCGCTGGAAGATTTTTTGGGCGTCGCCTTGTTCAAGCGCACGCGCCACGGCGTAGCGCTCACCGCCAGCGGGCGCGACTACGCGCAGCAGGTCGCCACCCGTCTGGCCGCGCTGGAGCAAGATACGCTGGACGTGATGAGCACGCAGGGCCGTGGCAGCGTGCTGGCGCTGGCGGCGGTACCCACCTTTGCCACGCGCTGGCTGATTCCGCGCCTGCCCAGCCTGAAAGCCCAGCACCCCGATCTGACCGTCCACATCGACACCCGCACCCGGCCGTTTTTATTTGCCGACACCCGCTTTGACGCTGCGCTGTTTGCCGGCACGCCCGAGCAGGTGGCCAACTGGGCTGGCACGCAGGCGGTGAAACTGCTTGACGAAGACGTGCTGCCCGTGTGCACGCCCCAGTGGCTGGGTGGCCAAGCCAATCTGTCGCCGCAGGACATTACCGCCATGCCGCTGCTGCAGCAGAGTACCCGGCCGCTGGCCTGGCGGCAGTGGTTTGACGCGCAAGGCGTGGCGGCTCCGCAAGCGCTGGCGGGGCCGCGCTTTGAGCTGTTTTCCATGACTGCCGCTGCGGCGGTGCACGGTCTGGGGCTGGCGCTGGTGCCGCGCCTGTTGATCAGTGGCGAACTGGCCCGCGGCGAGCTGGTGGTGGCGTGTAACGCGCCGCTGCCCGGCGCGCGCGCCTATTACCTGGTGCTGCCCGAAGGCAGCGACAACCCGCCGGTGGTGCATATCTTCCAGCACTGGCTGTTGACAGCTGCAGCATCACCGCGGTGATCGCCACACCCAGCCACACGCCCGGGCAAGCGCTTTCATGGAAAATGCATCGCTCATTGAATGATTGGAACGCCCATGCACGCCTGGCTTTGTGACAACCCCACCGGTGTCGACGCGCTCACTTGGCAAGAACTGCCCACGCCACAGCCCAAAGCGGGCGAGGTGCTGCTGCAGATCAAGGCGGCCAGCCTGAACTTTCCCGACCTGCTGATCGTGCAGAACAAATACCAGGTCAAGCCACCGCTACCGTTCGTACCCGGCTCTGAATACGCCGGCGTGGTGCAGGCAGTGGGCGAGGGCGTCACCCACCTGAAGGTCGGCCAACACGTCGCCTGCTTCACTGGCACCGGCGGTTTTGCTACGCACGCAATAGCGCCTGCCGAACTTTGTATGCCGCTAGCCGAGGGTTTCACCATGGTGGACGCTGCGGCTTTCATCCTCACCTATGCGACCTCGTACCACGCGCTGGTCGACCGTGGTGGGCTCCAGGCGGGCGAAACCGTGCTGGTGCTGGGTGCCGCCGGTGGCGTTGGTACCGCGGCGATCCAGATCGCCAAGGCGATGGGCGCGCGCGTCATTGCGGCGGCGTCAAGCCAGTCCAAGTGCGACCTGTGCACCACGCTCGGCGCCGATGCCACGCTCAACTACAACAGCAGCAAGCTGCGCGACGCGCTTAGAACGCTCACCGATGGCCGAGGGCCGGACGTGATCTACGACCCCGTGGGTGGCGACTTTGCTGAACCAGCTTTTCGTTCCATCGCCTGGCGCGGCCGTTACCTGGTGGTCGGCTTTGCCGCTGGAGCCATCCCCGCGCTGCCGCTGAATCTGGCACTGCTCAAAGGCGCGGCTATCGTTGGCGTGTTCTGGGGCGACTTTGCCAAGCGCGAACCGCAGGCCAACGCGGCCATGCTGGCCCAGCTTGGGCAGTGGTACGCCCAAGGCAAGGTCAAGCCGGTGATCGACCGCGTGCTGCCCCTGTCACAACTCAAAACCGCCCTAGGCCTGATGGGCGCGCGCGCTGTGCAAGGCAAACTGGTGGTCACGCCGGACTGAGGTACGCGCTGCAGCGGACAATGCCAGTCTCAGTGCACGCGTGCTAAGCTGGCGCCGTACGATTCAAATATCAGGAGACACCCCATGCCCGGACTGCTGCCCAATATTGACCCCGACGGTCTGCTCGAGTTTTCGGTGGTTTACACCGACCGTGCGCTCAACCACATGTCGCAACGCTTTCAGGGCGTGATGCGCGACATCTCCAGCATCCTCAAAGAGGTCTACGCCGCCCCGTCGGCGGTGCTGGTGCCGGGCAGCGGCACGTTTGGCATGGAAGCGGTGGCGCGCCAGTTTGCCACCGGCAAAAAAGTGCTGGTGATCCGCAACGGCTGGTTCAGCTACCGCTGGACGCAGATTTTTGACATGGGCGCGATTGCAGCCGAAGCGACCGTGCTGAAGGCGCGCAAAACCGGCACCGGCGCGCAAGACCCCTGGGTGCCGTGCCCGATTGAAGAGGTGGTAGCCACCATCCGCGCGCAGCGGCCGGACGTGGTGTTTGCCCCGCACGTGGAAACCGCCGCCGGCATGATCCTGCCCGATGAGTACCTGAAGGCGGTCAGTAACGCGGTGCATGAGGTGGGCGGCCTGTTTGTGCTGGACTGCATTGCCAGCGGCGCGATGTGGGTCAACATGGAGGCCACCGGCGTTGACGTGCTGGTCAGCGCACCACAAAAAGGCTGGAGCGGCTCACCCTGCTGCGCCATGGTGATGCTCAGCCGCCATGCCCGCACAACGATTGACGGCACCAGCAGCACCAGTTTTGCCTGCGACCTGAAAAAATGGCTGCAGATCATGGAAGCCTATGAGGGCGGAACCCATGCCTACCACACCACCATGCCGACCGACGCACTGATGCGCCTGCGCGAGGTGATGCAAGAGACCCGCGCTTATGGCTTTGAGAAGGTCAAGGCCGAGCAGGTGGCGCTGGGCAGCGCGGTGCGCAAACTGTTCGAGCACCGCGGCATCCGCAGCGTGGCCGCCGACGGCTTCAAGGCGCCCGGCGTGGTGGTGAGCTACACCAGCGACCCCGATATTCAAAACAGCAAGAAATTTCTGGCGCTGGGCCTGCAAACCGCCGCCGGCGTGCCGCTGCAGTGCGACGAAGGGTCTGACTTCAAGACCTTCCGCGTCGGACTCTTTGGACTGGAAAAGCTGCACAACATCGAGCGCAGCGTGGCGCACTTGGCCACAGCACTCGATGCCATGAACGTGCGCTAAAAAACGCCGGGAATAAACCGCTTGCTCTGCTGGCAATAAGCGGTGTAAGCGGGGTGGTGCTGCGCCACCCAGCGCTCTTCGAGCAGCGCCTTGACCGACAACACTCCGGCCAGCGCCAGCCACGCCGACCACGCCAGCGCGGTGGCGGCCAGCGCCGCCATGGCGGCCGCGCCAAGCAGAACCGAGGTGTACATCGGGTGACGAATCCACTGGTACGGCCCGGAGGTCACCAGCACCCCACCCGCTTTGGGCGCTGGGCGAATATTGAAGTTGCCCAGCCGGTTGTGCGCCAGCGTCCAAATGCCCAGCAGCGCCGACAACAACGCCAATGCGCCGCTGGCCCAGCCGATGCCAACGTTGACAAACCGGGAGCCGGCCATGGCCGCAAGTGCGAGCAGCAAGGCAAACTGCAGTGCCACCAGCACAACACCCCAGCGCTGACGCTGCCCGTTTGAAGAATCAGACATGATTTGGTCACTCCTTGAGCGCAGAAGCCCGGATTGTGACCAATCCGCGTGGAAGCAATAGGCTTCAGGCGGCCAGGCGTGTCGCCCGGCTGGCCAGCTCGGCGGCCAGGCGCGCTTTGGCTTCGGGGTAAATCAGCGACTCTTCCAGTGCAATATGGTCGTTGCACAACGTCACAAAAACTTCCAGCGCGTGCTCCAGCTCGGTCGGCTCGATCCAGTCTTCGCCCTGCGCCAGCGCCCGCAGCATGGGCGCCAGCTCCAGCCAGTTGAGTTCGATCCAGTTGTGGTCTTGCTGCAGCGTACGTACCGCCTGCACCAGTTCGGCGTTGTCGCTGAGGAGCAGCCCGGGGAACACTTTTTGTTCTTCTTCGGCGTGGTGCGCACGCGCAGTCGATGAAAAAAATGCTTCAATTTCACCAGCCTGCTGACGCAGCGCCGGGTCGTTGTCACCGGCGCGCAACCAGGTCAGCAGGGCAGCCATCTCGGTCAGGTGTTTTTGCATCTGGCGATGGCACGCGTCCAAAGCCTTGAATCGGTTATTGGGGGTTGTGGTGGTCATCTCAACATCTCCTGAAGGTGTCGCCCATTGTCCAGAAGCCCGCGCACGTTGAATTGAGTTAAATCAAATTCCGTCACTATTTAAGCGCCAACAAATATCTGATGTAGATCAATGAACCTGCAGTTTTCGGACAAACCCGCTGGCGCCAAACCCCGGCCCGAGCGTAGGATGCACCCCTGCCCGCAAAAGCACCCATTTTTTTGACTGCAAGCGGGACGAGGAGACAACTTTGCAAGCTACCAATACCGCTAACCCGGCCTATTTTCACAAGGTCGTCGATTGCCAATGGGCCTGCCCGGCCCACACCCCGGTGCCGGAATACATCCGCCTGATTGGTCAGGGTCGCTACAGTGACGCTTACATGGTCAATTGGGTGAGTAACGTGTTCCCAGGCGTACTGGGGCGCACCTGCGACCGCCCTTGCGAGCCCGCCTGTCGGCGCAGTCGCGTTGAAGAAAACAACGGTGTCAAACCCGAACCGGTAGCCATTTGCCGCCTCAAACGCGTGGCCGCCGATTTCAAGGACGATATCTCTTCGCGCATGCCCAAGATCGCACCGCCCAACGGCAAGCGCGTCGCCTGTGTCGGCGCTGGCCCGGCGTCGCTGACGGTCGCGCGTGACCTGGTGCCGTGCGGCTACGCTGTCACGGTGTTTGAAGGCGAGTCCAAGGCGGGCGGCTTTGTGCGCACCCAGATTCCCAAGTTCCGCTTGCCCGAGGCGGTACTCGACGAAGAAGTCAACCAGATCCTGAATCTGGGCGTCGACTTCCAGTCCGGCAAACGCATCGACTCGATGAAAGCGCTGCTGGCGCAAGGCTATGACGCCATCTTTGTCGGCAGCGGCGCACCGCGCGGGCGTGACCTGGTGGTACCCGGCCGCAAAGAAGCCGCCGCGCATATCCACATCGGTATCGACTGGCTGATGTCGGTATCGTTCGGCCACATCACCAAAACTGCCGAGCGCGTCATTGTGCTCGGCGGCGGCAACACCGCCATGGACTGCTGCCGCAGCGCCCGTCGCATGGGCGGCAAGGATGTCAAGGTCATCGTGCGCAGCGGCTTTGAGGAGATGAAAGCCTCACCCTGGGAGAAAGAAGACGCCGCCCACGAAGGCATCCCGATCCTGAACTACCACGTACCCAAGACGTTCGAGCACGTGGACGGCAAGCTCACCGGCATGACGTTCGAGATCGTACGTGCGGAATACGACGCCAAGGGCAAACGTAGCCTGATCCCCACCGGTGAACCCGATGTGCTAATTGCCTGTGACGAGGTACTGATCGCCGTCGGTCAGGAAAATTCTTTCAACTGGATCGAGCGCGACCTCGGGCTTGAATTCGACAAGTGGGGCTTGCCCGTACTCAAAGAGGGCACGTTCCAGTCGACGCTGCCCAACGTGTTCTTTGGCGGTGACGCCGCGTATGGCCCCAAGAACATCATCACCGCAGTCGCCCACGGGCACGAAACTGCGGTGTCGATTGACCGCCTGCTGAGCGGTGAAGACGTGAGCCGGCGTCCGGCGCCCACGGTCAACCTGATGTCGCAAAAAATGGGCATTCACGAGTGGAGCTACCGCAACGACCCGACCAACGACAAGCGCTTCAAGGTGCCATGGACCACGGCCGAGAAGGCGCTGGCGAGCATCAAGGTGGAAGTGGAACTCGGCTTTGACGCCGCCACCGCGTTCAAGGAAGCCAGCCGCTGCCTAAACTGTGACGTGCAGACGGTGTTCAACCGCAACCTGTGCATCGAATGCGACGGCTGCGTTGACATCTGCCCGATGGACTGCATCACCTTTACCGCCGACGGCGACGAGGCCGACCTGCGCACCCGCCTGAAAGCACCAGCGGTCAACACCAAGCAAGACCTGTATGTTTCCGCCGAGCTCAAGACCGGGCGCATCATGGTCAAGGACGAAGACGTGTGTCTGCACTGCGGGCTGTGCGCCGAGCGCTGCCCCACCGGCGCCTGGGACATGCAGAAATTTTTACTCAACACCACGCAGGCCGGGCCACGTTGTCGCGACTCCCATGCGGCCGTGCAAACCCAAGTTGCTCAAACGGAGGCCGCATGAAGCGCATCGAAGCTGTTAACGACTTTGTCATCAAATTTGCCAACATCAACGGCTCGGGCTCGGCCTCGGCCAACGAGTTGTTCTCACGCGCGGTGATGCGCATGGGCGTGCCGGTGAGCCCGCGCAACATCTTTCCGAGCAACATCCAGGGCATGCCGACCTGGTACGAAGCGCGGGTGTGCGAAAAAGGCTACCACGGCAGGCGCGGTGGTGTCGACATGATGGTTGCCATGAACCCGCAAACCTGGGCGGCTGACATTGCCGAGATCGAACCCGGTGGTTACCTGTTTTACGACAGCACCCGGCCGATTCCGACCAGCATGTTCCGTGACGATGTACACAACATGGGCGTGCCGCTGACCGAGATCACCAACGCTGCTTATACCGACCCACGCCAGCGCCAGCTGTTCAAGAACATCATCTACGTGGGCGCGCTCTCGGCCCTGCTCGACGTCGATGCCGACGTGTTTGAAAAGCTGTTCTCCGAACAGTTCAAGGGCAAGGAGCGTCTGCTGGACTCCAACATCAAAGCCCTGCACATGGGCCGCGACTACGTCAAGCAACACCTGCAATACCCTTTGGGCATCCGCGTAAGCCGCTCCGACAAGGTGGGCAACCAGATCTTCACCGACGGCAACAGCGCTGCCGGTCTGGGCTGCGTTTACGGTGGCGCCACCGTGGCCGCCTGGTACCCCATCACACCGTCGTCGTCGGTGCCCGAAGCGTTCCAGAAATACTGCGACAAATTCCGTACCGAAGAAGCCACTGGCCAGCACAAATACGCCATCGTGCAAGCCGAAGACGAACTGGCATCGATCGGCATGGCCATCGGTGCCGGCTGGAACGGCGCACGCGCTTTCACCGCCACCTCCGGCGCGGGCATCTCGCTGATGACCGAATTCATCGGCTTGGCCTACTTTGCCGAGATTCCGGTGACACTCATCAACGTGCAGCGCGGCGGGCCTTCCACCGGCATGCCCACACGCACGCAACAGTCCGATTTGCTGTCGTGCGCCTACGCGTCGCACGGCGACACCAAGCACGTGCTGCTGTTCCCGCAAGACCCTTACGAGTGTTTCACCCACTCGGCGGCGGCGCTCGACCTGGCTGACCGCCTGCAAACGCCGATCTTTGTCATGAGCGACCTCGACATTGGCATGAACCAGCGCCTGTGCAAGCCATTTGACTGGGACGACACCAAGGAATACGACCGCGGCAAGGTGATGACTGCCGCCGAGCTCGAAGCCGGGAAAGACTTTGGCCGCTACAACGACGTGGATGGCGACGGCATTCCGTGGCGCACCTACCCCGGCACGCACCCCAAACGCGGCAGCTACTTCACCCGCGGCACCAGCAAGGACGCTTATGCGCGCTACTCCGAACGTGGCCCGGATTACATCTACAACATGGAACGGCTGCTCAAGAAGTTCAAGACCGCTGCAACCCTGGTACCCCAGCCGCTGTTGCGCAACGCCAAAGAAAAGACACCACTGGGCGCCATCTACTTTGGCTCGACCGCACCGGCCATGCGCGAAGCGCTGGACGTGCTCGAAGACGCTGGCGTACATGTCGATGCGATGCGCTTGCAGGCGTTCCCGTTCCCGCAAAGTGTGCTCGACTTCATCAACAGCCATGAGCGCGTTTTCGTCGTCGAGCAAAACCGTGACGCACAAATGCGCACCATGCTGATCAACGAACTCGAGGTCGACCCAGCCAAGATGGTGCGCGTGTTGCACTACGACGGCACACCGATCACCGCACGTTTCATCGTGGCCGCTATTCAGAACAGCGTGGCAACGCTCAAGGAGACTGTATGACCTTCATCGCAAAACCCCGGCTGCATCACCCGTCGCTGACCAAAAACAAGGTCGGCTACACCCGTCGTGACTACGAGGGTCCGGTTTCCACACTGTGCGCGGGTTGCGGCCACGATTCAATCTCGGCGGCCATCATCCAGGCCTGTTGGGAGCTCGACATCGAGCCGCACCGTGTGGCCAAGCTCTCGGGCATTGGCTGCAGCTCCAAGACACCCACCTACTTTCTCGGTGCGTCGCACGGCTTCAACACCGTGCACGGGCGCATGCCTTCGGTGCTGACCGGCGCTAACCTGGCCAACCGCGAGTTGCTGTACTTGGGCGTCTCGGGTGACGGTGATTCGGCTTCCATCGGCCTGGGCCAGTTCGCCAACGCCATGCGCCGCGGCGTCAACATGGCCTACATCGTCTTCAACAACGGCGTTTACGGGCTGACCAAAGGCCAGTTCTCGGCTACTGCAGACCGCGGCTCCAAGAGCAAAAAAGGTGCTGTCAACAACGACAGCCCGGTCGACCTGGTGTCTTTGGCGCTGCAGCTTGGTGCCACTTATGTGGCGCGCAGTTTCTCTGGCGACAAAGAGCAGCTGATTCCGCTGATCAAAGGTGCTATGTCGCACGGCGGGGCGGCGTTCATCGACGTCATCAGCCCGTGCGTTACTTTCAACAACCACGGCGGCAGCACCAAGAGCTACGACTACGTGCGCCAGCACAACGCGGCGGTCAGCCGGATCGACTTTGTGCCGGCCGGTGCCGAAATCACTACCCAGTACGCCCCCGGTGAGGTGGTCCAGGTCGAACAACACGACGGCTCGGTGTTGAGCCTGCGCAAGCTCCATTCCGACTACGACCCCACCGACCGCTACGCTGCCATGGCCTACATGCAGCAGCATCTGGCGCGCGGTGAGATCGTCACCGGCTTGCTCTACGTCGACCCGCTGCCGACCGACTTGCACACCTCGCTCAACACGGTTGCGGCGCCGCTGAACAGTTTCAATGCGGCGCAACTCAATCCAGGTGCTGCAGCGCTGGAAAAAATCAACGCTGCGCTGCGCTGATCTCATTGCCTTTTATTGTTTTTGTCGTCACAGGAGTTTCATCATGCCCGAACGTACCGTATTTCAGTCGATGGCGCAGCGCCACGTGGTCAACGTCGGGCCTAACGCGACGGTCTATGACGCCGCTTGCGTGATGACCCGCGCCAATTGCGGCAGTGTGCTGGTGATCGACACCGCTGGCACGCTGCAAGGCATCGTGACCGAGCGCGACCTGATGACCCGTGTCATTGCAAAAAAAGTAGACCCGGCGACGGCACAGGTGTCCGAAATCATGACGCGCAACCCGCGCTGTACGCCGCCAGAGACCAAGGTCACCGACGCAGTGCTGATCATGATTGAATGCGGTTTCCGCCACCTGCCCATCGTCAAGCCCGACACGGGCAAGATCATGGGCGTGTTCTCGGTGCGCGACGCGATGCCGCGCGAGGTGAATGCCGCCGTCAGTCTGGCCGAATTCAACGAGCAGGTCAACGACGCCCTGGGTTGAGCCTCAATCACCAAAACAGATACCCAGGTCGCGCCCGGTCTGCACTGTGTCGCTGTCCAGCGGCACAGCGCGCATGTGGCCGGCCACTTCGGCCAACGCCACATAGTTGACGCCTTCCAGACCCAAGGCGACCATCACGCCGCTGTGACCCGCGTCCAGCGCGCGCACCGCCGCTGCGCCAAAGCGCAGCGCTGCCAGCCGGTCAAACGCCGTCGGGCTGCCCCCACGCAGCAAATGCCCCAACACGACCACACGGGTTTCCTTGCCGGTGCGCTCGGCCAGGCCCTGTGCCACGCGCTCGCCAATGCCACCCAGCCGCTCGGCGTGGCCCACCTCGGCGTCGGCCAGCACCTCACGGTGGCCATCCTTGGCCTGTGCACCCTCGGCAACCATGACGATCGAGTACTGCCGACCGTCTTCTTCGCGCTGGCGAATCTTGGCTGCCACGCTGTCCAGATCAAAGTCAATTTCGGGAATCAAAATCGCGTGCGCGTTGCCGGCGATGCCCGTGTGCAGCGCGATCCAACCCGCGTAACGGCCCATCACCTCGACCACCATCACGCGCTGGTGACTTTCGGCGGTGCTGTGCAGGCGGTCCAGGCACTCGGTGGCAAAACCCACGGCGGTGTCAAAGCCAAAGGTAGTGAAAGTCTTGTCGAGGTCGTTGTCGATGGTCTTGGGCACGCCCACCACGCGCAGGCCTTTCTCGTGCAAGGCATTGGCAATGGTCAGCGAACCGTCGCCGCCAATGGCCACCAGCGCGTCGATTTCATGGGTGGCAAAGTAGGTGAGAATTTCGTCCGAGCGATCGACTTCGCGCACACTGCCATCGGGCATGTTGATTGGAAAGTGCAGCGGGTTACCCTTGTTGGTGGTACCCAACATGGTGCCGCCCAGGTGCCCAATGCCGCGCACCTTGTCACGCGTCAGGCGCAACACACCACCCTCACCATAGCGCTCGGGAAACAGGATGCCGTTGAAACCGTCGCGAATGCCAAAACAGTCCCAGCCGCGGTTGGCAGCCGCAATGGCCACCGACTGGATCACTGCATTCAGACCGGGCGCGTCGCCACCACCGGTGTTGACGGCGATGCGTTTGATGGGTTTGCTCATATTTTTACTCCAAAATAAATAGCTTCTTGCGCTTATTCTATAAGGGCTAGAGGCTATTTTTGTATCAATGTTTCGAGTCGTCCGAGCTTGTGTGCGAGCTCGATGGCGCTACTCACACCCATCTTCTCAAAGATATGGGCGCGGTGAAATTCAACCGTGCGTGGCGTGATGCCCAGGTGGTCGGCAATGTTCTTGTTGTAGTGGCCGCGAATCAGTTCGTCGAGCACCTCGCGCTCGCGCGGGCTCAAACTGGCCAACGCCTGGCGCAAGCGACGCGCATCGGCCTCGCTGTCTTGTACGGCGCTGGCTGCAGCCAGCGCCTGCGCAACGCGGTCCACCAGCTCGTTGTCCTGAAACGGCTTCTCCAGAAAGTCCCAGGCGCCATTCTTGACGGTGGCCACCGCCATGCTGACATCGCCATGGCCGGTCAAGAACAATACGGGCCAGGGGCAGCCCAGCGCCTTGAGCTGCTCAAAGGTGGCCAGGCCCGACAGGGGCTCCATGCGCATGTCCATCAGCACCACGGCAGGGCCCCAGTCTGCACCGCCGGCCTTGACCGCGGCCAGAAAAGGCGGGCCACCGTCCCAGGTGACGGCCTGGTAGCCACGCGAGTCAAACAGCCACGCCAATCCGTCGCGGATGTCCGGGTCGTCGTCAACAATGTGAATGCGCTGGCGTGTCATGCTCTTTTCTTTGACTAGCTTCTATTGTCACCGCGACGGCCAGCGGCAGCACGACGGTAAAACGCGCGCCACCCAGCAGCGGGTCGCGGCCAACCTCGATGCGCCCATGGTGCGCTTCGACGATCGAGCGGCAAATCGCCAAGCCCATTCCCATACCACCTTCCTTGAGACTGACAAACGCGTTAAAGATGCTGGCCGCCGCCTCTTCGTCAACACCCGGGCCATTGTCTGATACGGCAATCACCGCGGTGGCGCAGGCGTCGTCCTGGCGCAGTTCCACCCACACCTGCGGTGCCAGATTGGCGCGCGGCGCCCAGTCCTGCGCGTTGCCCACCAGGTTGTTGACAAGGTGTTCCAGCAGCAATTCGTCGGCATCGACCCACACCGGTTGCACCGGTGCCTCCCAACACGGCAACACATGGGCAGCGTCGGCAGAGGCACCAAAGTTGGCCAGTACACGCGTCAGCAGCGCCACCAGATCAACACGCTGGCGCGACAGTTCGCGCTGGCGCGCGAACGCATTGACACGCTTGATGATGCCGCCAGCGCGCTCGGCCAGGCGCGCCATACGCTCGACCACCGGCAGCAGCTCCGAAAGAGTGATGCTGCCGTCGTTGAGCCGGTTGAGCAATCCATTGGCAAAGCTGCTCAGTGCTCCCAGCGGCTGGTTCAACTCGTGCGCCAGCGTCGAGGCCACCTCGCCCACCGCCACCAGCCGACCCGAAGCTTCGAGCTTTTCTTGCTGCTGCGCAGCCATGCGCTGGGCGCGCTTGCGCTCGCTGATGTCGAGCACCGAACTCATCCAGCCCATCTGCTTGCCGGTGGGGGTTTGCAGCGGCGCCTCGTGGATCAGCACGTCGAGCAACTGGCCTGTACGGTGCTGCAATTGCACCTCCACGCCATTGCCACCGGTGCCCACACGCATGATGTTATCGTGCACCTGGTTCAGTGACTCGATCTGGTCCGTCGGCCAGTACGGAAACGGCGGCGACAGTCCAATCAATTCACGCGGGGTGTAGCCCACCATGCGGGCAAACGCGTCGTTGACATACAAGATGCGGCCTTTGCGGTCCCAGGCCCGCAGGCCCAGCGTGACCGAGTTTTCCATCGCGCTGCGCAGCGACACCTGTGCTTGCAACAAGGCCTGCACCTGCTGGCGTTTGACAAAGTCGCGCCGCAGCGCATACAGGGCGACCAGCATGCCCGTCAAAAACAGCAAGGCCACCAAAAAGAAAACTCGCGGCACCGTGGTCGGCGGCACCTGGGTTTGCTCCACTTGCAAGAACAAGTCGGTGCCAGGCAGGTTCAGCGCCACACGAAAAGACGTCTCTGGTACCTCCTGCGCCACACCGGCGTGGCCCCATTCGGTCAACAAACGCACACCATGATCCTGCAAAAACCAGTTTGGCACCAAGGCCGCCAAAGCCCGTTCCAGCGACACCGCCGCCAGGTAGTTGCCTACAAACTGGCCCCGGTCAAAAAACGGCACAGCCAGCCAAACCACATCGGTCGCCGACCCATCTGTGCGCAGCATCAAGCCCGCGTAGGCGGCGCGGCGCAAGCCCTGGGTGGTGGCGTGCATGGTCGTCAGCGCCTGGGCGTTGTCCGGGTGCGCCTCAAAGTCGGCCTGCCAGCGCTGGGGAGCGGCCTGGGTTTCATCGAATTGCCCGGCGGTCAGCCAGCCACTGGACAACAACACGCCCGGTTCGCGCCAAAGCAGGCCGCCCTGCACCGCCTGTCGCGTCGGCGCGGACACGGCGTTGCGGTTGGTTTGCAACACTGCCTGGCGCGCCAGCACCAGCAAGTCGTCTTCCAGCCGCCGAAAATGGAACTGAACACTTTGTTCGAGCCACTGCGCGTCAGCGGCGCGTTTGCGAGCGGCCTCGTCGGCTTCAAACTGGTTCAGGTACACCATGAGCACCACCACCGAACCCACCAGCAACGCCAATAATCCCAGCAACCAACCCAGCGCGATGCGGTTGCGTGCACCGTGTTCCGACGCCGACTGTTGCAACAAGGCAAAGTCGAGCGCGTTGTCAACAGCAGAGGTACGGGGTGTAGCCATGGTCAGGTTGTAAAGTATCTGCATAATAGCCAGCATGAGAGAAGTGGGATCACGATCGACTTGCAGTCAGGCAACGATGAAGGCTGTCGTCACCGTGGGTGTCGGTGATTTCAGTAGGCTGGTCCATAAAAATGTGTCCCTGCCCGTACCAGGGCCAGGCGAGGTGTTACTTGAGGTACTGGCCTCCAGCGTGAACAACACCGACATCAACACCCGCTTGGGCTGGTACGACAGCGCCGATTCGACTGAGGTATCAGCCGCGGCATCCACCACAGCCGACACCACTACGACCCCATCCAGCCCACAGACAGGCTGGAACGGCGCAACCCTGTTTCCCTTGATTCAGGGCACTGACTGTTGTGGGCGCGTGGTGGGTTTGGCACCAGGCGTTGATCAGGGACTCATGGGGCGGCGGGTGTTGGTGCGCCCTTGTATGCGCCCACTTGGCTTCCAGTCCTGGGTCAATCGGTGGCTGGGTTCAGACATGAACGGCGCGTTTGCGCAATTTGTCAGCGTGCCAGCCACCGAGGTATTTCCAGTCGACAGCGACTGGTCAGACACCGAGCTGGGTGTTGTACCCTGCGCTTACGGTACCGCAGAAAACATGCTGCAGCGTGTGCAAGTCAGGGCCGGCGAGCATGTGCTGGTCACCGGGGCTTCTGGTGGTGTGGGTGTGGCCGCTATGCAGCTGGCCAAATGTCGGGGTGCAGTGGTCAGTGCCATCACCAGCCCCGACAAAATGGCGCAGCTTCAGGCGCTGGGCGCTGACCGCGTGTTGCAACGCAGGGACGATGTAAAAGCCTGCCTGGGCAAGCAAGCGGTGGATGTGGTGGTGGACAACGTGGCTGGAAATGCCTTTGCAGGCCTTTTGCCGGTGCTTAAAAGCGGGGGGCGTTATGTTTCATCTGGAGCCGTCGCTGGCCCGATCGTGTCACTGGACATGCGGATGCTGTACCTGAACAACCTGACCCTTTACGGTTGCACTGCCTGGGACGCGTCGGTTTTTCCCCAACTTATGCGCTACATCCGGCAGAACGCGTTTCACCCCGTGATTGCGGCTACTTTCACACTGAAACACATCGAACAAGCGCAGCGCGCTTTTCTCAAAAAGCAGCATATCGGCAAAATTGCGCTACTACCGTAGTACCAAACGGTCGCGCAAAATATCCCAAAACGGCATATCAAGTTAGGCTTTTATGCTTGACTGCATATGAAAGTCCGTTAAAATACATTTGTCCAAATTTATTGGAACACTCCTCGCACGAGCGCTGGTCGCTCAGGTTGCAGAACGCTGCTTCTGCCCCCTTGTCTTTTCATTCCCTCAAGGAGTCATCATGAAATTCTCTTTCAAACATTCACTCACCCTGCTGTGCGGAGTCGCCGCTTTGGCGGTTGCCCCAGCGGCTTTTGCACAGTCTTGTGGATCGGTCACCATTGCCAACATGAACTGGCAATCGGCCGAAGTGCTGGCCAATATCGACAAACTCATTCTCAGCAAGGGCTACGGGTGTGAGGTGGATCTGGTGCCTGGCGACACCATGCCGACACTGACTTCAATGATGGAAAAAGGCAAGCCTGACGTGGCGCCCGAGGCTTGGATCAACGCCGTACGCGAGCCTCTGGACGCCGCGGTCAAGTCTGGCAAGCTGCACTACGCTGCCGCCTCACTGGTCGACGGTGGCATTGAAGGTTGGTGGATACCAAAATTCTTGGCCGATGCGCACCCCGACATCAAAACCATTGACGACGCCCTGAACCACCCCGAGCTGTTTCCCGCCCCCGAAGATGCCAAAAAAGGTGCCGTGCACAACTGCCCTTCGGGCTGGAACTGCCAGATTACCACTGGCAATGCGTTCAAAGCCTGGGATGCCGAAAAGCGCAATTTTGTGCTGGTTGATACCGGCTCGGCGGCTGGGCTCGACGGCTCGATTGCCAAAGCCAACGAACGCAAACAAGGCTGGCTGGGCTACTACTGGGCACCCACGGCCATTTTGGGCACTTACGCCATGGTCAAGCTCGACGCCGGCGTGCCCTATGACGACAAGGCTTTCAAGGGTTGCAATACCAAAGTCGATTGTGCTCAGCCGGTACGTACCGATTGGGCCAAGTCTGAGGTGCTGACGGTGATCACCGACCGTTTCAAAAAAGCCGGTGGCCCGGCGGTGGATTACCTGAATAAACGCGGTTGGAACAACGAAACGGTCAACACCTTGCTGTCCTGGATGCACAGCAACCAGGCGACTGGTGAAGATGGCGCGCGCTACTTTCTGAAAAACCAGGCGCCCGTCTGGACACCCTGGGTCTCGCCTGAAGTGGCGAAAAAAATCCAGGCCAGCCTGTAACGCCACACCTGCGCAGCCCCGCCTCGCGCGGCCGCGCAGACTGCCCCCATCCGGGCCTCGGGTGGGCTTTGTCGTTTTCAGGAGGTGAACCATGCAATGGCTCGAAGCATTTCCCGCCATGGCACCCGAGCAATTGAGTGCCCTCAAAAAATACATCGATCAGGGTTTTCGCGCACTCACGCGTGAGTACGGCGAGGCCATTGAGCGCTTCTTTGATCCGCTCAAGGCGTTCCTGATCGCCTCAGAGCGCTTACTCACCCAGTCGCCCTGGTGGGCTGTGCTGGTGGCCATGGCGCTGCTGGTATTGGTCAGCACCCGGTCACTCAAACTGGTACTTGGCACGGTGGTGACCATGCTGCTGATTGGCTACTTCGGCATGTGGGAAGACACCATGAAAACTGTGTCGATGATCTTCGTCTGCACCGTGGTGGCACTGGCCGTGGGGCTGCCCATTGGCATTTTGACCAGCCGCTCCAATGGGCTGCAAAGGCTGGTCATTCCGCTGCTGGACGTCATGCAGACCATGCCCAGCTTTGTCTACCTGATTCCGGTGGTGATGTTTCTGGGTATTGGCAAGGTGCCAGGGCTGATCGCGGTGGTAATTTATGCGCTGCCGCCCGTCATTCGCTTCACCAATCTGGGCATTCGGCTGGTGTCGGCAGAGCTGATGGAGGCGACTGAAGCCTTTGGCGCATCCAACTGGCAAAAAATCTGGCAGGTGCAGCTGCCCCTGGCGCTGCCCACCATCATGGGTGGCGTGAACCAAACCATCATGTTGTCGCTGTCCATGGTGGTGGTGGCCTCGATGATCGGTGTGCAGGGCCTGGGTCAGCCGGTGCTCAAAGCCATTTCCAACCAGTATTTCACCCTCGGCTTGTTCAACGGCATTGCCATCGTCGGCATCGCCATCATTTTTGACCGCGCTTCGCAAGCCTATGGCAAGCGGCTGCAGCGTCATTCGGAGGTGCACCATGGTTGACAACACAGAGCAAAGTGCAGCGCCTGCCAGCGTGGGTGTGCAAATCAAACGTCTGTACAAGGTCTTTGGTCCGCACCCCGACAAGGTCATGCCCTTGATCCATCAAGGCATCAGCAAGGACGAACTGCGCGACAAGCATGGCCATATTCTGGGGCTGCGTGACATCCATCTGGACATCGCCGGTGGCGGCATCCAGGTCATCATGGGCTTGTCGGGTTCGGGCAAAAGCACGCTGATTCGCCACGTCAACCGGCTGATTGATCCAACCGAAGGCGAAGTCTGGATCGGTGCCAAAGACGTGGTGCAAATGAACCACTGGGCCTTGCGCCGCTTCCGCCGGGAGCAAACAGCCATGGTGTTCCAGAAATTTGCCTTGTTTCCGCACATGACTGTGATGGAAAACGTGCAATATGGTCTGCGTGTACGCGGCGTGCGCCGCAAAAACCGCCAGGAGGCTGCCGCGCGCTGGATCGAGCGCGTCGGTCTGGCGGGCTACGAAGACAGCTTCCCCAACCAGCTTTCGGGTGGTATGCAGCAGCGCGTCGGGTTGGCGCGCGCATTGACCAATGATGCACCGATCTTGCTGATGGACGAGGCATTTTCGGCACTCGATCCACTGATCCGCAGTGACATGCAAAGCGTGCTGCTGGACTTGCAGCAGGAGCTGTCAAAAACCATCATTTTCATTACCCACGATCTCGATGAAGCCCTGCGCCTGGGCGACCAGGTGGCCATCTTGCGTGATGGCGAGATCATTCAACAAGGCACCGGACAGCAAATTGTGCTCAAGCCTGCCGATGACTACATCAGCAGCTTCACCAAAGACGTGAACCGGGGCCGCGTGATCCGCTGCCGCACGCTGATGACCCCTGGTGTGCCAGTGCAAGGCCCAACGGTGGATGCCAGCCTGGTGATTGAGGAAGTGGCCCGTGTGCTCAGTGCCGAGGGTTTTGACGCTGCCAACGTCGCCAACAGCCGCGGCAAGTTGCTGGGCAGCATCAGCATGGGCGACATCATTGCCGCCATGGTGCCGCCCAAGACCGAGGAAGCGGCCGCCGAGCCAGGATGACAGATTCCTTGACGGGGATTTGTACAAACCTGCAGCAGACGCTGCAGTGGGTCAATGGAGCGTGATGAAGTCAGAAACAGGTTCTGGGTGAGTGGCTCCCCAACTGGAGGACACCATGAAAAAATTTACCAAGACGTTTGGCACCACTGTAGGGCTGGCTGTGCTGGCTGGCGCAGCACTGTTCTGGTGGACATCACAGACTGAACCAGTGCCAGTGCAAGTGCAGGTGTCGGCATCTTTGCCCACCTCGCCGAAGCCTCTGCCCGCGCTGCCACAACCACCCGCGGCAGCAGCGGTGAGCCCGCCAGCAATCGCGCACCCCATCGAGACCATCGCCCCACAGCAAAACGCTACGGTAAAGACCTTGCCGGAGCTGGATGCAGCCGAGACCCATGTGCGCCGGGCACTGTCTGAATTTATGTCGGCCAAGGACAACACGCGTTACTTGCAGCTAGGCCAGTTTGTTCGCCACGTGGTCGCTACTGTGGACAATTTGCCGCGCGAACACGCCCCTGTCGTGACATGGCCTGTCAATCCGATGCCTGGGCGATTTGCCACCGGCCAAGGTGACAACAGCCACCCGGTGGGGCCAACGACCATCCACCCCAGTAACAGTGCGCGCTACACCCCGTTTGTCAACTTTGTCACGGCGCTGGACACGGGCAGGGCAGTGGCGCTGTATGTGCAGCTGTACCCCTTGTTTCAGCAAGCGTACGTCGAGTTGGGTTACCCCAAAGGCTATTTCAATGACCGCCTGGTGGCGGTGATTGACCACCTGTTGGCCGCACCCGTGCACATGGCCCCCCTGGAAGTCCGCCGCGTTGAAGTCAGGGGGCCGTATCAGCCTCTGCGGCCATGGGTGACCTACGAATTCACCGACCCGACGCTGCTCGCCCTGTCGGCAGGGCAAAAAATGCTGTTGCGCACCGGGGCTGTCAACCACCAGCGTTTGCGTACCAAACTGATGGACTTCAGGAAGCACCTGACACAAGCCGCGCTGGCCGCACCCGCCCAGCCACAGCCGCAGTAACACGATCTGAGCGCGGTGATTGCTGCTGCTCGCAGCGCCATTTTTTCCAGGCACACCCGTGCCGGTTCAAGGAGACCCTTCATGTATTTGACGCATCGACAACATCCAACCATTGCCAATCACCAATTGGTACTGGCCACTGATCTGGACGGCACGCTGCTGGCTGGCACACAGGAAAACCGTCGGCGTATTCGCGATTTGTTCAGCGGTGGGCTGGTTGGTGCCAAGCTGATCTACGTCACCGGTCGCGGTCTGGAGTCGATCATTCCCCTGCTGAGCGACTCGACTTTGCCGCAACCGGACTACATCATTGCCGATGTCGGTGCCACCGTGGTGCATGGCGACTTGCGCCCGGTAGACCCGCTGCACCACAACATTGCCACACTCTGGCCCGGGGCACAAGCAGTGCTGCAGCAACTGGCTCCTTTTGCGGCACTGGAGCGGCAAACCGTGCCACAGGAGCGGCGCTGCTCGTTTTTTATTCGCGAAGGTGGCATCACCGCCGAGTTGCGCGCCGCGGTGGAGGCCCTGGACTGCGACCTGTTGTGGTCGGCCGGGCGTTACCTGGACGTGCTGCCACGTGGTATCAGCAAAGGCAACAGCCTGCGCGCGCTGGCGATGGCCGAAGGGTTTAACCTGGACGCAGTGGTGGTCGCTGGCGACACACTCAATGATTTGTCGATGTACACCACCGGTTTCAAAGGCATTGTGGTCGGCAGTGCAGAACCCGCCCTGATTGAAAAGGTGCGTAAATTGCCGCGTGTTTTTATTGCCAAAGCCGAGGGCTGCGGCGGCATTCTGGCCGGGCTGGCGCACCATGGCACGCAAATTGAGAGCACGCCCATGGCGCAACACCGCATGAATGAGCGCGGCGATGCCGAACTGGTCATGGTCTACCACCGCCCACCGTTTGACGAAGTCATGGAAGACGGCGTGCTCAAGCACAAACGCCCGAAAAGTCCCAACGGCATCATTCCCACACTGTTAGGGTTTTTTGCGGGTGCGCGCAAGGGCTCCTGGGTGGCCTGGTCGATGCAGGACAGCCGGACACCCGCAGATTTTGTGTGCCATGTACCCGTGGATGCCAAGCATTACCCCAAACTGCAAGTGGCGCGCATTGCCTTGACTGCGGATGACGTGGATGTCTTCTACAAGAAGTTTTCCA
>Ga0210036_1000943_pt1 | contig 33280 bp, 25 predicted proteins | sample CryGeymeta201515_FD_185469 | JGI IMG/M metagenome (GOLD analysis project Ga0210036, IMG submission 185469) | Groundwater microbial communities from Crystal Geyser aquifers in Utah, USA - Crystal Geyser metaG 2015-15 (SPAdes) (version 2) | ecosystem: Environmental > Aquatic > Deep subsurface >...
ATAGGACTCAGGAGTTAGGTCTTACTCTATTAGGTCGTGTGCCTATGCCTGCTTCCTATCCACACTTAGCACTAGCCTAGTTTACTCCTATTTGCCATAATATTCAATATTTACTCTAATATTCATGAGTCTCCACACTAGCTTTTTACGCAAAAAATGAACTACTATCAATATTTTAGGAATTGTATTCACAGTTCTCATCATTCGGGACAAAGCTACTGTGATAGTACAAGGACTTCGACCTGCTTGTGGATTTGAATCTACCTGCTTGTGGATTTGAATCTACAAAAAATGTACAGCTCGAAGCTACTACAGTTGTGTTACCCAGCCAAAAACCTCAGGCTATCTACCATAGCAGTCTCGGTGTAAAGCATGGAGCAAGTCTGGTCCACGTGGATCTTTCATTGAAGAATTGATCTGATCGGTCTATCAAACGGATTGGACCACGCGTTCTACGTTGATGCCATCTGCCACGAAAAACGAAAATAAATGAATTTACTGTGTCCAGGGTCGATTAAACAACTGTGGCTTCACAGTATCTTCACAGGCCTTTTCTCGCTCATCTGGTGGCATTATTAGCAGCAACATTAATATTCATGCCTTCTCCATCCATACAGGGACAATTGCACCCGCACATGTCAGGACAATCAAAGTGTAATATTGAGATATCACAGAGTGCATCAGGGACTTCTCCTGTCATCAATGTGTCGTTTACCATCAATGAAACAAGACTTGTCTGACTGGCAAACATATTTGGAAGAGTTCCAGATACAGAGGTGCTGTCCAACTCTAAAAATGCCAACCTGGGCAAATTAGCCAGCTCTGATGGAATGGCTCCGGTGACCATTGAATTTGACAAATCAATTGCAAAGATACTTGAAAACATTCCTAGTTCACTGGGTATGGGGCCACTGATGCTTGTATCACTCAAAGAAAGGGCTCCAAGAACGCTTATTTCTGTTGGAATTGTGCCAGTCAGGTCTGCATTGGAGGATACAATAAAAGTATTCTTGTCTGGCTGGGCCCAAACCTCCGGGGGAATGGAACCTGAAAGCTTGTTGGCCCAAGCTGTAAGCACACGTAATTGAGATAATAGGCCAAGTTCTGAAGGAATAGAGCCAGTTAAAAGGTTTTCAAACTGGAACAAAAACAAGTTAGAAACTTCCTCAAAGAGTATATAACAGCAGCAGGATGCAACCTCTTCACTCACAAACAGAATGGTGGTCACATTCATCAGGTTTCCAAGGTAAGATGGAATTGCCCCAGTGAGTTGGTTGTCTGGAACTGTAGCAAAGAATTCAACATTCAGTTAGAATTGTGATGAAGATGTAGAGGCTTCTCTTTTTTAATTCAACTTACAACCAAGCAGTTCCAAATTTGACAGCAATCCAATTTCACTGGGAATGGTTCCAGAAATTGCTTGAGATCCAATGCGCAAGAACTCCAACTTGGACAAAAAACCAATGGAGGTAGGAATAGTACCCTTAATCGAGCCTGTGGGATAAGCATTCGCAACGGAGGCACCATGACCAACAAAATATGACATAATTTCTTCACATGGGACAAAATTGCAGAATAAGTTAGAATGGCACAACCGCAGTGAATCTTTATTCCCAGAATGAAGCACATTACATACCCAGCTTTGTCAAGTTTGTCAGCTTCCATATATCTGCAGGGATCGTCCCTGTGAAATCTGAACCCAAAATTGTCAGCTCCCAAAGAGTAGCTATCTTTCCAAGTTGAGTAGGAATAGTTCCAGTAAATATCCCTTTCTCCAGAGAGAGAAGCCTGAGCTCTGTCAACAACCCTAATTCAGACGGTAGTGGCCCAACAGTTTTGTAGCGTATTCCATCACTTGGATTTGTTATTGTCATTTCCCGTAACTGTGTCAACAGGCCCAGTCCTGTAGGAAGACTGCCATCAATAGAATTTCCAGATAACTCAATCCTTTGCAATGCCGATAGCAGAGATATCTCTTGTGGAAGAGACCCTGCTAAATTGTTATTGGGAAGCACAAGTTCAAGATACTTTCCATTGTCGCTGCATTGTTTCTCCCCTGCCAGACTTCCAAAAATCTCAAAGTGATTGTAGTCAACATAATTGATGATTTCATCTTTTTCGCCAATAAAATTGAACTTGCTGAACCACTCACACTCATCTACATTATATGACAGCCAGTTTTGATCAACAATCCAATCATTTCCATCTGTGGCATAATAGAAAGTAGCCAGAGCCATGCGTTGTTCTCGCTTTGCTTCTGAATAATTTGCTAGCTTAGGATCATTCCTAAGCCACGTATATGCCTTTGACTGGGGGGACTCAGGATTTTCCATTGCTTGTAGGGTAAAATCACGAAGGCCAACAACATAAGGCGTTGGCGCGGGTGTGGGTGACAAGTTTGGTGTTGGTTGTGGTGTAATGCTAACTGTGGAATTCATTTCACCATTGACGCCATCGTCTCTCATGGAAAAAAGAATTGGAACGGTGATCGCACCTGCTATAAGCATTACGGCAGCTCCAAGGCAAATCCATCTCCTCCAATCTTTAAACTTGTCAACGGGATCCTCCTCCTGATCCTTTTCAATTGATGGTAAAGCATATCCAATTTCCATGTTATCTGTCTCCATAACTGGACTTGCTTCTACCAGTCCTGTGTTTGGTGTCTCACCTTCAGGAGAGGAGCACGTAGACATGATTGGTGCTGTGTCTGATGGCAAACTGGCTGGTGGGTTACCTTCAGGTGCTACCACCAAAGAATGCTGTGTTGTAGAAGTGGGCCTGTGATAGGATCCCAAATTGAGCCATTCTGCTCGCAGTTGTTGTTGCTCTTGCGTTGGAACTTCAAAATATGCCCCTGGGGTCGAAGTGGCGTCCGAGGCCAGGGCATGAACGACAAGATTACTTTCCAGTTGCTTCACCTGAGACATTGCAACGTCATCTTCAAACTGTTGAAGCCCCGTGTAGTAACTAGGACGCGCGCGCGCAACATTCACACCTGACGTCCCCAGTGCCTTGGATTCCAAGCTCGCGAGATTCGATCGAAGGTCCATCTGAGGCTGGGTTGCCACGGCTGACCCCATAGCTTTGCCCTCTAAATTTTCAAGCGAACGCAGTCCTGGTACTGGCGAAAAGAGATTTCTGGATGCACAAAGCTTGCTCTCCATTCCTTCTAGTTCTGAGCAAGCAGCTGACTTCGAGGGATTGTGATTACCAGAGGCAACTAACTTGGATTCTAGGCCTTCGAGACTCGAGCGTACTGCTGCTTCCGGGGCGTCAATTGCACCAAATGCAGCAAGCTTCGTTTTCAACCCAGCAACACTTGCACGCGCCGCCGATTCTGGAGTAGCTATCATGCCAGAGGCGGCAAGCTTCGTTTCTAATCCTATCAGACTCGACTGAGCTCCATTTGTCGAGGTGCCGACCATACCAGAGAAAGCAAGCTTGTTTTCTAGCTGCTCTAAATTGGATCGCAACGCCTTCTCCGGAGAGCTGATCTGAGCAGATCCCATCAACTTGCTCTCGAGTTGTTCTATATTGGATCTTAGCGCCTTCTCCGGAGAGCTGATCTGAGCAGACCCCATCAACTTGCTTTCGAGTTGTTCTAACGTGGATCTCAACGCCTTCTCCGTAGAGCTGGTCTGAGCAGATCCCACCAACTTGCTTTGGAGTTGCTCTAAATTGGATCTCAATGCATTCTCTGAAGAACCTGTCGGAACAGATCCCATCAATTTGCTTTCGAGCTGCTCTAGATTGGATCTTACTGCCGCCTCAGACGCTTGGACAGTGATGGCTGGTGATCCCATTGACTTGCTTTCTTGCTCTAAACTGGATCTTACTACTGCCGTCTCAGAAGACTCTGCGCGTGCATCCGAAGTCTTGGACGTGCTGGGCAACGTCGATTGGACGACATCATCAGCACTTTGTGAGCTTGCCGTATCATTTGCAGGAAGATCACTTTTCAACATATCCAGACTACTTCGTAGTTGTTGTTCTCGTTCCAAAATACTCATCCTGTGGGGCCGCGATTGTGCAGGATGCTGTTCCAAGCTCGGACGCAAAGCCGAATCATCTACCTTGTCACTTGTAGTAGAGGCTGCAGTATTGCTGGGATTATTAAATGTGTTTCCATTGACAACTCGGCGGGCTGTATACTTGCGGCTCCCTCTATCGTCCAGTGGTTGTGGCGAACTACTCGCAGTAGTACAATAACTGGACTCAGGAAGAATCAGAGTGCCAGGAGGAGAAGCCAGGGCCTGACTTTCCAACATCTCCAGCGATGCTCGCACCTTAGCCTCGGGACTTCTTTCCCTGTGCCGCCCGTAGCGCTTGAAGCTATTCTTATTGCGTTGATTGCTGCTGTGCTGAGTGCAACCCATGTGAGCTTCATCAAAAATCTCTTCTTGTAGGGAAGGAGGCCGTGGGTTACTGTTGATGCTACTGTTGCTACCACTCCTGCTGTTGCTGCCTGGTCGGCTTCGTTCATAATCGACTCTTCTCATGACTTTTTTAATGTCTTGCAGATAATTGAGATAATGAAACTTTCAGAGATCTCCAGCTTGAGCGAGATATATTTCTGCTGGAATGAACAAGAATGCGAATGCATCAGCGCTAAACGATAAAGGTACCACCAGTATAAGACTACTGCAGCACTCCAGTCCTTCATGGAGCTCTCGCTAGCTACTAGTGTAGTACTACTACTACTAGTAGTAGCTAATAGTAATACTTCTACTAGCTACCAGGGACCATAGTAAACAGTTGCTATGACTGGTAGGAAAATTCTTGTCTCCTGGTACTAGGTAATGGTACCTGGTACCTGGTAGTAGCGGAATTATTTAGGACTGCCGTAGTAGTAGTAGCTACTGCTAAATCTTTTGGTTGCGACCTCGGTTGTGACCCGCATCGTTTCTTCGCCTGCGACTGCCATTTATTAGGACGTAAGCTGTCAGTACATCCCTTGTGAAGAACTAGGTACGATTCGTACTACCGTACTACTGTACTACTCTAGTAGTAGTAATAAAAGTACAAGGCGGGAGTACATGGGCACCTGGGCGGTAGTAGTAGTAGTACTGATGCACGAGAGGGTTGATGGTTCCTACTACCGTAGCTAGTAGTAGACTAGTAGTACATCATTGCACACAGTGGTGTTCACTATAATTATCTGATGATGAAATGAATACCAGTGGTAGAAACATGCACGTTGTAAGTCAAAAATATGACATCATACTCATGTCTCAAGAACGAATTGATTCACCAACCAAAACTAATTACCATTATCAACGCTTTTCAACGAACATGGTAAAACGGTAAAACACCACCGCTGCTTATTTATCGTACCCCAGCTTTTAAAGACAGAGTGGTCCCTCACATTCACGAAAAAATGAGGAACAAGAGTCATTTTAATAGCTCGGCATTAGAGACCAGTGATTATCGGTTCTTTCCGCGGACAATGGAGTCGCAACGCCAAGAGAACCTGAAGGGCGGTATTGACTCCAGGCAGGTGTTCTACGTTGTCAATGCAAGGGTCGGTGCCATTATGTTGCCATATTTGACTATTCCGTTAGAAACAACCACATGAGTGTCCTTTTAAATTGTTCATCTTTCCTTCTCGTATTCATCAGCCGGGATTTGTTATTTTTCTCCAATGCTGAATTTTTCTGTTGGCAAACATGATTTTTCTCCCGGTCCCTCTAAATATACGCCATCCTTGATTTCACCATTCTTGATTTCGTGAACGTCGCAATGATTTATGAGAGTTCATTGAGCGCGACCAATTATGCCTGTTTAAAATGCAGCCATCTTTTGACGAAAGAATGAAAAGAGCTTTTGACCTATAGCCGGCCCAGCTATTCGCCGCAATTCTTCACGAGACAGATCGCACAGCTCGGCAATACTGTCGCACTCCTGCATGATTTTCCGAGCAACAGAAACATTCACGCCTGGAAGGCGGAGGAGCATATCTCTTGCCGTTTCATTCCTTTCGTCATCATCGTCGGTAGTCTCTTGACGGAGGCCTTCGATTGATTCGTTGCGTCCTATCTCGACGGCTCTCTTTACATCTACTTCATCGTGGTTCGACTTAAGCTCCTTGAATACCTGCAGAGTGTGATGAGGGCTGCGGGACCAAAGAATGCGAAGTTTGGGGAAATGCATTGCTAGGACTACCATTTTGGAACAGACTGAATCATTTCGGATCTCAATTCCTAGTTCATTCGAATTTTGCAAACAGAAAGACTTGCTGGGGTCAAATTCAATCAAAAGACACGGACATTTGTAGTAAGCGCTCATTTGCTTGGCTTGATCATAAAGTCGCCCGCTGGCAAAACTTCCAAACAAGTCACTAATGCTTTTGCGTTCGACGCAATGAACACTGGACAAAACGAAGTCGCCCACGGTAAGTGTCACGGGGGCGATCCGCATGCCGCCTTGATGTAGAATTGAAGGTAGCGCCGATCGGAACTCACGAACGTCAACGGCAATATCTCTCATCTCCTTATCATTTTTTGCTTTGCCTTGACCTTGGCGTGTATCAAACGCAAGCGGCAATGATCCACCGCTGTATGAACCGCCGACTATACCATGTGTCCGTGCCTGTTGCATTTCTTGCGATTCTAAATTATGGAGAGCCTGAGGAGGCATTGTCTTTTTGTGTTGTATAAGCCTCTCAAAGGCATTCTGTTCTCGTTCTAGCGCCTTTGAAAAAGTCTTTTCTTCTGCACTTGCTTCAAATATGAGAAAGAAAACTCTAAGCGGGTCATTCTTTGGCAAGCTGCAAAGCGATGCAAAAATCTCAAGATTCCGTATAAATGCAACATCTGCATCAAACAAGACAATATAGGATGGCCTCAGGTCTTGAAGAAGCAACATAGCCTCATCGCCATCAACGCTAGTATAGCTTTTCAAAATGATTTTCATTTCTGCCTGTGGAGATGTCACTTCAAACATCATCTGATCATCACTGTCTAGAAGTGTCGAATCCTGCTCGGCTTTTCTGTCCTCATCGTCTCCTTTCCGCAAGGAGGCGCCCATTTCACGTTCCGTTTTCTCCAAAGCTTCATCTAACACTGCGCTGCGCTCTTTATCGGCAGTATCACCAGTCATTAATCCTCCTCGACTTCGTTCCGTGGCAATGCGCCGGCGTTTCTTCATGTATTCTGGCACTTCGTTTAGTGTTTTGCGCTTGGCCTGGTTTTTATTATCATTAGTGGCATCTCCCTTTCCCTGCTGCGAAGTTTTATTGCCTTGCTGTTTACCAAAGAGAATACGCCTTATTCTACCTTCCTCTTCCAAAAGCAGGCGACTCTCTTCAGAAATAGACGAGGTTCCTCCTTTGCTGTCAACAAGCGATCTAGATCTGTCGTTTACTTGCTCCAAATATCGAAGCCATCGCAACATCATAGTCCGGCTCTTCCCATCAACAAGATACGAACGGATAGCTTCGAGAGACTTTTCATCTTTGATCATCACCAACACAGTCACTGGAGACCCGCTTTCCCCATTCTCGACGTCGACGCTATTGTTCTTTTCTCGCTTCTTGTTTTCTTCCTCTTGAACTTCGAGCAGAACTTGCTTGAGCAGCCTCCATTTCGGAGTTTCCTCTAGGATAAGATTGAGCTTGGCAACTGGCTTCGGAACCTTGGCTGTGGGTTTTCCTTGGGTAATTTTGTAGATGCGCTCTTTTGCTTTACGAAAAAGCATATCGGCCGCTGGCTGAAGAAGCCACAGGGACGGATTCCGCGATGCCGCACTCATAGTTTTTATTGAGTTGATGAGCTTCCAAAAGCTCACACAGTCGTATTGGATCAGCGATTGAAAGAGAGTTCTCAGGACTCGCAGATCTTGGACGAGCTGCTTTGTCTGTGGCTTGAGACGATGCCAATCGTGTTCCAATTGTCGAGAAATGGCGCGATCGAAATTGCTTGTGACACAATTCTCTACAGATAATTCGCTGTCGTTCCATTCTAGTAGGGTTGTGGAAGATTTCAATTCCCGGATACACCCCAATACAGCTGCTGCAATAGCATTTTGAATTTCTTTCATGAGCGGTGACAGTTCTTGGTGCAACTCATCTACACTGGGCGGAAATGCTTCAAGCTCTTGCCGAATCGAGTCGTGAAATCGAGGATACAAATAAAGCTGACGAACTCGCAGTGCTTTTAAAATTTTATCCACTTTGGCGAAACCAGACATCAGAGAATCGGGTGCATCCGTAAAGGCCTTGACGAATCCAGTTGGGTTTTGGGTTACTGCTTCGCCGCTAGATTTCTTGTCAAGAATGACGGGAGATGCTGCCAGTTTTTGACTGTGAAAAATTCTCAAAATAAAGGCTTCGGTAGATTGTTCCGTTACTTGATCGCCGTGTGCTACCAGGAAGCCATCGATATCCTGGGCATCCGCAATATTACTCAGAAGGTCCACAATGAGAATGCGACTGGTGATGCAAAAAACGCCGCCTTGCTTGTACATGTCTAGAATGTGGTGATGAGATGGTGAGCCACGATTATTGAAAGAAAAATCCAACCCTATTCACAAAACGAATACAAGGTACGTACGAGCACGGTCTTTTCCCTGACCAGTCTCATTGGTAATCATAGTTGGAAGTAACTCAGGTGGAGTTCCCCAGCACTGTAAAATAGTTGTTAGAGCCTTGCGCTCGTTTTCTTTCAATCCCAAGACAATGACTAAGGGAGGCTTGGCTTTCTCTAATAAATTGAATAGTAAAGATGGTGAGTTGCCTGTTCGCCTGTCTGCCAGAGGAATCACGAGAAACAAAAGCCACTCACTATTGCCGCCATGGTCACTGCTGGTAGCTAAGTGGCCATCCTCCACATCGGCATAGAATCGTACAAAGACGGCCAACAAACTCAACCAACCCAATCCCTTTCCTAGTACTAACAATCCGTCTTCGCCATATAAATCAGCAAATGCTTCCGCTAGATAAGACGGTAGAAATCCTTCGGGAACAATGGCAGCGCCTTTCTTCTTCTTGGTTTTTTGTCTGTCCTTTTCCTTGTCGTTTGACGACGATGTTGATCGTGGCATCCGCTCTGTTGTGAGAGAAAGAGGTTTACAGAAGCTACAGTCGGGTAAGTAAAAAGTAAAAATGATAGAAGGCGGGCGGGTGTTTTACAACGCACTCGTACGGAGTGATTGTTTTGATTATTTTTTGTTGTCTGTCTTTTCTAGTAAAAATCGCCTAATTAATTAATACTGTAATAATTGACCTTCAAACGTTAGAGGTTAACTGTGCTTCCTTTTTCCAGTCGTGCTTAGGAACTGAGCCCTTTGAGGCTTCACTGAAAAAAAATTGCTGACTTGCGTCGAAATTTTCAACACCGCGCGACAGACTCAGCACAATACGCCGTTCGCATGTTGGACCAGTTAGCCATGCAAGCATACAGCCAGATCGATGAAGCATCTGCTAGTAAGTGATATCATTCCTCAAACAAAATATTGTGTGCAGCCGAGTTTTAGCCCTGGCAACACCGTGGACCTCGTCCAGTTTGAGCTGATTTTGTTGTAATACTTGGTTGCAGAGCCCTTTTTGGAGTCATTGTGGCTGACAAGTCTTACACGTTTACAGTCGGCAGTCGATGATAAAAGAAATATGTCTTCACTTTTTGAGTTTTATAATGTTGATTGTGTTCCAATTTGAGTAGAGACTGCTTTATGATTTAAACTTTGGTTTTTTGTACAGTATTGTTGTCAAATACTGTAATAGCTAGACAGATATATCAATTTCCCACAAAGATTCACGTTCTTCATTCGCATCAATGGATGACTCATTGATGCTGGGTAGCGACTCGCAGTCGGTTTCGACCATTTCTAGACTGGTATCACTGTTGAAGGGAGCGTCCACTCGCTGGCACTTGGAGCTGATCCAATCAAAGACAAATGTTGGGTTGGAAGGACCCATGGTTTCTGTGAGAGACAAGAATACCACGAACGAGCCAACTGTGGATTGAATGATCGTGAAGAGCATTATAGTGGCGAAGAGCCGGAAGAAAAGGATCGTCGTAAAAAGCATAATGGTGGCACTGGCAGCCGTCGTAAAAGCAGCAGCCAAAATACTCGGACCCAGATGTATCAAAGCGTACTTAGTTCGTTCGTATTTTTTCACTGCCCCGGGAGACTCAGCATAGGCATGACTAAAGTGGACGACAAAGTCAACACTCACACCTATTAGAATGGTAAAGCAGATGCTCTCGAGAAGTCCAAATTCCCAATCCGCGGCCACGAGCATGGCTGTCACGGATACAAGGACGTAGCCTACACTCATCACCGAAAATATTGTCATGGAGAAAGAACGGGAGGATAGGAAAATAGCAATAGCTGCGGTGGCTAAGGCAATCCCAGCAGAGCTCACGGCGGTGGCAAACATCTGGTAGTTGGTATCCCAGAACCAAAAGGTGCTGGACGAAAAGAAGGGCACGATTCCGACTGGTGCATTTTCATTGTCCTTTTGCATCCAGCTTTCGATGCTATGCCACTCGGATGAAATCTGTTCGTTGGGGGATAGATATTGAACGTTGCTTCGAAAGGGAAAGTGGACAATCTTCACCACTCCGTCGCGAGACTGGATGAAAAGTTCATTGTAGTGCTGCGCATACGCCGAGAGACAGGAGTGGAATGCGTCCTCAGGAAGTGGCATGCCCGTTGCTCCAGCACAGTGCTTCTCGTAAATCTCGTGGGGTGCATCTTCTTTGGCTTGGCTCTGTAACCAATTGTTAAAGCGATTGATGGGACAAATATAGTCATCGTCTGTTAACTTGGCGAAGTCTTGAGCCAAGAAGCGGCCACAATAGTTGCGTAAAAATATTTGCGAGTCTGTGTTTGCAGGGTCGAACGAGTCGTCAAGTTGTAAAGTTGTCCAGCTTTCTGGATTGGTGTAATCTCCTGTATCACCCGGAATTGCTCCAAAAACAACGTATGCAGTTCCACCAGATTCCTTTTGTATTTTGTCGAAAAGGAGGCGAGAATTCCAGGTAGACGCAACTTCGTATTCAATGTCCGAATGCAACACTCGCAAGTTGTTTGAAATGGGCTGCTGGAGATTGGTAGCAAATATAGAACAGACGACAATGGCAGCAATGACAGCAGCAAGTAGCAACCATCGGAATGTGTGCAGGGCGGCGTAATATCCCGATAGTACACGATGAATCAAACTGAGCTGCGCTACTTTGACGGCGAGAGCTTCTTCATTGCTTGCCGATTTTTCTTCGTCGTCTTCCGACTTCAGATTTCTGTCGTTGCTGCTTCTAGTAGCGGGAAAGCAACAAGTATCAAAGCTCATGAAGCAATTTTTCTTGGATCGATATGCATCCATAACACAGAGGGCTGGAAAGAAAATGAGTACGTCCATGATGTAATCCAGACTGATCAAAAGTCCACAAAAGATACTGAACAACTTGACTGGTGCTACTGGACAGATTGCCGATCCAAAAAACGCAACTGCAGTGGTGACAGTCGTTAGAAACATTGCTTGCGCTGCTCCAGGCAACGCTTTTGCGGCAATTTCTTCCGTGTCGGCATCTGGAAACTCCAGGACTGCATTCTTCCACTTGTCAACCGCCACAAATATGTGATCAGCTCCTAAAGCAAAGACCACAAATACCCCGACAAAGTTCAGGAAAGGAAAGTAAGTCAACCCCCCCAGAAAGCGGTAGGCGCAAAATGCCATGGGAAAGCTGATCAGTATTTGCACGAGACCGACTAGCGTCATGAAAAGGGACCGTGTATGGATCAAGATAGCCACAGCGGTAATGATAGCAGACCCGACCGCTAGGATCATGTCTTGTGGTAGGACTTCATTGGCATAAAAGGTGACAAAGTCTTCGTATTGCGTATCGAATTTGCCGGTAATTTTGTCACTACCACGGTCGTATTGACTCCGCAAGTCGTACAATTCTTGTTTCTTGTCGTGAAGTGTCATAAATACACTAGATGTGTATTCGACACGTCCCGTGGATGGAAAGGACTCGTCCACTAAGGCTACTGTGAAGTATGGATCGCAACTCTTGGGCATGGGTCCCTCCACTCCAGTTTTTGCCTCAGTCATGTCGTGAATACACTTGGTCCATCGCTTTTCGTACTTGGATTGCAGAGGCGCCCAGGCATCCGCCAATTTACGACAGTCCATGTTGAAGCCATCTCCGTCGACCTTGAGACGAGCATACAAAACAACACTGTAGGGTGGTAGACATCCGTCGTTACAACCAAAACAAAGTCCATGGTCTTCCAGCAGTGCTTGGGTGTGTCGTTCCGAAACACACAGATCGTGGAGAACATCTGGGTCCAGGGCCGAGGCAGTGCTGGAGGTAACTTTCCATTTGGGCCATAAACGTCGCTGCCTGTATTCGCTGTACAAGTCCAAGTCACACTGATCCACTATCCGTTTAAGACCGTTCACAGTAGAATTGGAACCTGTTTGTTGCAGTTCTTCGAGGCGACGCTGAAACACGGGTTTAATGGAATTGGGTTGTGGCATTGGTTTCTCTTGTTCTTCTTCAAGGAGCCGTTGTCCATTGTCGTCTTCTTCTTCTGTTTCGGTCCACCATGAGGGCTGTACGTTCTGGGTCAAATCATCCCATAATGCGGCATCACCATTCACCAAGTCCTGTCGTTTCTTTCGAATCATCAAAGTCTGTTGGTGTCGCATGGCCACAAGGCTTCCGCGGCTGAGCCAGTCATTTTGATCGAATTCGACTTTCAAGTTTCCATATCGGATCCCCAAACAGGAGCACACGACGCAAAGACTGAGACTGACGGCGAGACACGTTTTGGGCCACCGTGCTATGGCCATTGCACTGCGTTCGATCAATGTGTGTGGTGGTGTCTGTGGCGAATTGGATTTTGTGGTATTACTTGAATGACGTTGCGTCGTTGTGGACGGAATTAAGGCTGTCATGGTAGCAATTTCGGTGATAATTGATACTTATATTGTGAATGTTCTTTGCAGCTGCCTGTAGCTATGATTGCCAGCTTTGTTGGATGTTAGCAGCTTAAAGTTTCTGTCGTTGCGCTTCAAAGAAATAATAATGTCAAACGAAGCACTGTTGTCCGACTGTAGTGATTGTAAATTTGAAAATAAGGAACGATTTCAAAAATAGATGTACTTTGAAATTGGTTTGGACTAGTTTGAAATTGAAACCAAGTCAGTTTCATGTATGATAGATGAAATTTTCTGTGGCAGAGTCTGCTGTTGGGGGAATTCGATGAAATTTTGTGAGACTTTATTTTCCCAGCTTTCAACATCCACGTTTACGCGAGACGATGACGATGATTATGATGGATGTTGGCTGCGGCTGTTTGTTGGCGGCTTTGATCTTCGATGACTTCTTGAAACAGTTTTTTAAAGTAACTTACATTTATTTTGTGACGACGTTGTGCTAAACCAACTTTTGTCTGAAATACAATATTTTTTTTAATAGACTTGTGATGACTTGACTTGACTTGACTTGCTGGTTGCTGATGACTGTCTTGCCGACACTTGATGCGTTTGAATTTTCAATAACCGTGTTTGTTCATTTCGGCGTCTCACAAATTAGGTTTTGGAGGGGAAAGAAGCTGAGCAGCTCAGCTCGTTCCCTCACTTCTGCACAAAATGTGAAGGCTTAACCCTGAAAACCAGAAAATTCGCCCTCACGATTCGCTTGAAGCCTATCTAAAATTTTGTGCCTGTCACAACGTCCTAAATACAAGACGGCTCCATTTTTGGCTCTTTACGTCTTTTTACGCTCTCGAAAGGTCTCCAGTAAAATACCAAGTGGTATGTATCCGGCAAGATGGTGAAGTCATGCGTAATACTTAGGCCTTTTATTAATACGAATAGAATTCGAAGGGATGCCGAAGATTACTACCAGGTACGGTACCTGGTACCAGGAGTACTAGTCTAGTACTAGTTTTCTAACAGTAGCTAGTAATTGGGAAGCTTTCCCAGGAAGCTGCTACCTACCAGGTACCACTCCGTTAGTTTCTATTGAGACCTCAGCAGAAAATTCTGGTCGTAAAAAGGGTCTAAAGTCATTAACTTCTTACTTTGCTACCTGGTACTGTACCTGGTAGAGTAGTAGTAGTTGAGCTTTGCAGTCCTGGGTCAGTGACACCTGCGGAAAAACCTTTTAAAGGCCGGGAGCCAGCCAGTCCTACGGTAATCAGAATACTACAGTACTACGGTATGCTAATATTCTTACTATGACTAATACTATGTGCTGCACTCTGCACCTTCAATTGCAGGCGAAGTCGAGGATACTTGCGCAAGCAGAAAGTTTTGATACTATCGATTATCGATGACCCTTCAACGACCACTTTCAAGACCACCGCTATCGTACTCCCGCATGGGCCCCCAGCATGGTTGTCGTCGAATCGTCAAATATCATTCCTTCTCAGCTTCTCTCTTCGTGCGAACATTCTTTTGTGTGCGCGTGAGGTCCAATTCACTTTGATACAAGTAAAAGCCACTAGTAGCTACTCGAGTAGCTAGCTAGTACACTAATACGTGTCTTCCTTCATCTTGCACTAGTCTAGCTCATCCCAAGTCGAATCCTCACTACGAAACGTTCATAGGTAAAGGCATACAATGAAAGGAATATATTTTGATAATTCTATAATCATGAGAGAGCACCTGTATGTATCTGACTCGAGAAAACTGGCTGGTTCCAGTGAACGCACCGCTTCATCGGATCATATTTTTTATCGAGAAGTTTTTTGCATCAAGACATGAAAGAAATCCGCACAGATGCTTTTCGTTCGAATTCCGATGTAAATACAATTTTCAGCTCAAAGAGGGAGCTTTCCCCTTTTCATCGGCGGTATTATCACACATGTAGCAGCATGGACTTGCAACGACCAAACGATGGCAGGAGTCAAATTAAATTCACTTCTGTACGTACTCACTACCGAGAGCATCCAGTATTCGGGCACCCAACTCGACAGATTTCTGATACCTTTAGTTGTGTCAAAGTATCGTACTTGTTACAATAGTCCTCACGAGTTTGCTGGAACCCGATTTCCATCTCGTCGCAATTCTTTCGAATGTACTCCTTGTTCCCGTACTCGTCTGTCAATTCAATCTCAACCCACGAGAAGAGATTGTAGCAATGCTCCACCACAGTGGTAGTGCGTGCACCAGCGGGCGGATTCGTAGACAAAGAATCCTCTGGAGTTTTATCCAGAGGGCTCGTCATGCAGCCAGATTGCGGACATTGAAGACGACAGACTTTCCACACTTCTTGCTGCGATGCGTCGTCAATTTGGTCACAGTAAAGTTCAGGATCGGCACCGACTTTCGGACATAAAACATAATCAACGTCCATGGAATTCAAAGGATTAACAAGTTCAACCCAGGGGAATATCATTTTGCATTCCAATGACTCTTCTGCCAAAGCCAGTGTTTCCGACTTGGAAACTTCAACGCCGCGATTGATTTGTAAATTGCCCTGGCCACCCATACTGTCACTCATGGAAGTCACAATATCTCCGGTACTCGTGGGGCATCCGCTCTTTTGTTTTCCAAGCACAATGGTCAAATAATCGGGATAATAGTCATTGCCTGGAGTAAATGAGCACACTTGCACAAACGCACTGCTGTCGATGAGAAAAGTATTATCACCGACACCCAATGCCGCAATGAGGTCTGTGTGTGAATGAAAATCGCCCGGCATTTCCTGGACGACCAGCAACATATCGGCATACTCTTTTGTCTCGGCATTCATTCCTACTTTGCGATTAAAGGTCATATATATATCTTGGTATCGTACGATAACGGGTGTCGCTTCGTTGGATTTGCTATAATCTCCATAGAAGGCAAGCTTGATAACTTCTGGATCATTGTCAGTGTTTACATTGCCGCTGCCGAGACGGACCTGGTAGCTTCTGTCCTTGTACCAACCCATATCCCACATGTTGTGGCCATTGTAGCACATTTTGACGACATCTCGATGACTGTACCCCATGACAGTGGACTAAAAATATATCAATATTGTAATGTAAGTCAAGCTTGCATGGACACAAACTTAGAGCCTACTCGTGCAGTAAGTACTTACCATGTCACTGTAAGCTACACCCTGCTCGTAGGCGTGTCCCAATCCAAAATTATGTCCAATTTCGTGTAGCATGGTCATCGTTGACGGTGCCAGGGATTCGATGATTCCCGAAAAGAAACCAGGAGTTGATCCCCAGCCTAATTCACCGGGTCGTCGACTAATCGAATCAGGTACCACCAAAAAGAGATGGTCCGTGGTCGACAATACACTCGCACCACCATTCAGTCCAATTTGTTGCTTGATATCCTGGAGAATGTCATTGTAAAGTTCGACAAAAGTGTACTCGGACACTTCTTTCTTGGGTGTGACTTGAATGATGGGATACTGGGGATGTGGCTCAATGATGACCTGACCTTGAGAACAAGCTGCCATTTGAGACGCCAATGAGTTTTCCGTACCAAAGGCGTGTTCGTATAACTGCTGCAGCGACGTGGACTTCAAAGCTACTGAGACGACCACGACGCGACGTTTGCCCAGCGACATTTCTAGTTTTCGCTTTCGCTCTTGTAAATTGGTTGTCAATTCACGACGGTGCGACGAATCAATGGAATGATGCTCCGGAACCAAAGAAGGATCAATGGTTGGAATACTGGCATTATTGGGAATAACAATGGCTGCAGTATGATAGTTCACCCAGTCCTTCTCGTATTCAATGAACCATTCGTTCTTCATGAGTGCATTCTGGTTGGCGCGTACCAGCTCGACGGGAAAGTTTCGGAGAAGAAAAAAGTGGTCCGTCACACCGTTGGATGTTTTTGGGTTCATTTTGTTGCACACTAGTATTTCATCCAAATTTTTCGTCGGGCGAGTTTGTTCTTCTTCGTCGTCCTCTTCGACGTCAATGATAGAAACTAGACACAACGAAGTAAAAGTGTGGTTGGTATTGTCAACGACAACGACATTGTTGTTGTCGCTGTTGGACGTCACATTGATTTGCACATTGCTGCCACTATTACCTCGGAGAACATTATTGTTATTTGACACGATTTCTTCGTGCCATTGCGACAGGATCACACAGACGGCCACCAGAAGAGCAAATAAAGTAAAGGAGAAAACGACGCACGTTTTTGTAACACAACGCATTGGAAAATAATTATACCTTGAACACCGTATACCTTGCGCCGAATCAATCGATTTTTCTACTGCGTAATAACCAATCGATTTTGTGTTGGTAGAATGTGGAACACAAGTTTGTCAAAATAATTATTGTATTAAATTAATAAATACAGTATGTCCGATGTTTTTTTGAATTTCGAATCAAACAGTTTAAACGGCTCTTACCACCCTGCTTGGTTCCAGTCTGAAGATCGGTCTCATCATGCACGTTTCAATGTCATGGAAAGTACCTTCTGCAACAACGGAGAAAAAAATAAAATAATAATATCGTCTAGTTTCTTATTCTTATTACTGAGTACAATTATTCATCCAGTTGTTTGTTTGATTAATCTACGATATGCTGAAATAGTTCAAATTTTATGGTAGTAATTACTGGAAAAATGCCCAGCTATTTGTATGTCATGGCCAAGTGATTTCCTGTCGAAAGAAACGTTTTGGTTTGTCGATCGCATTTTTTTACCGTCGACCGTCGACGAGGAGCCCCAGCAGCAAAAATAGGTAAGGACATGCACACACTAAATCTCCTTACGGCCATTCTCGTTTGTATCGTGAGCTTACAGGTCTGAGAACTCATGAGTAGAATGTACTTACCCTATCATTTGTTTTTGGAGCTGGCAAGCCGACGATTATTTCAACAATGCCCAAGAATGACCCGCACTGGAGCATTCGTATCTGTTTGGAAGCGAAAGGAGCAATTGGCACTTGGCGTATTGACTCGCATCATTATTTGTGCACCATCACCGCTTTTTCGCACGATTCGAGAGTTGCTCTTATCTGTAGCGCGGTCACTCAACCATTATTTACGCAGATTATTTCGCCACTGTTCTAATCCGTCTACATTAGCACTACCTGCAATCTTGAGGGACGCAATACAGTTCCTGTCAATCCAAAATCATGTTTTTACTTTTTAAAACCAGGCATACACTGAGTCCACTTCTTCTTACACGGAGAGGACACTGATCTCGTTCATTTCTGTGTTACGAGGAACATGACGAATCTTTGCCTTCTGTCCTTGATGATGCTTATGGTTGGTACGGTTACATGATACAGGAGAAACCGTATTCTTTGCTGCTGCTTCTACTGCCTCTGGAGGTGAAAGGGACGGGTCCATATCAATGAGACTTTCCTCCCTGTAGGTCCGGACAGGCTGTCTGGGTGGTAGTGCGGAATTTCCAGCCACAAACCTCTGACTTGCCGGAGGATCTTTTCCTCGGTTGTGGTCCTCCAAGTTTCGTATGGGTTCCCCCTCCATGTGTTGATTTGTCCTCCTTTGCGAATCTGACGCCTGTGCATTAACCACTGCATGTTCATCTATAGTTCGGAGTGTATCCTGATGTGGTAAGGGCGTGACGGTACTTTCTGAAAACTCTGATGTTGCGACGCTTCCCTCAACGCTAGGCTTATTTGGACTATTGGAAGACTTTGTTGTGGGCGGACTCTGGTAGGAAAACAAAGTAGTAGAAGTCGGGCTCCTGGTGGATACATAATTGGCACCAACTGATTCGGTGCACTCGGAGTAGTCATTTGCTTCGCTGTACTCGTCATCTCTTAATGTGAAGAAGCTCATGGTAATTTCTGACACACAAGATTGCCCTTGTTCGGCATCGAGCGTGTAGTGCGATGCCTCTTTCTTGTCAGTAGCCTGAGCCTGTTGAGTAGTAGCTGGAGTCGAAGTTGCTGTTGTAGCCGGCATCGTGCTAGAGGGGGCAGTTCGGGCAACGTGAGTGGCAAGTATGTTGTCGGTGTGACGATGAGCTGGTGCAACTGGTTTTCCGGTGACACCGTTCTCTACAAGAGAATAATCCGTGGTTGGTGGCAACGCTCCTGCCTCCCCTGGCTGTTTTTTTCTTGTCGGTCTATCTTTAGTTATCCTCTGCCAGAGCTTTTTGAAGACACCCATGGTTGAAAAGAGTGCTGTCCTTATCAGTGTATGGTTCAATTGGTGTTAAGAAGGCTCTAAATAATATATTATGGGGCTTTGTTATCACAACAATTATTGCAATGTTGTAGTAGATGTGTGTCATGAAAATTAATTTGCTTGGCAAAGCGAACTGCGTTGTCGTCGATCTTGTTTTGCGGTTGAGCTTGCGCGCCTTATTTTAAATCCTAGGTACTCAGTACCTCTAACTGGACCAATCCACGTCTGGATACGAATGGCTGTTCGGGAGGTACGGTACGACTCCTACTCTAGTACCAGGTAGTAGTAGCTAGTCTACTACTCGTCGAGTAGCTAGCTACTGGACGAAGTACTGGATGGAGTCGTCGAAAATTGCATACTGAATAAATTTTTAAAGCCAATCCTTATGGTGTTCAAATTAACGAGCGAGAGAAGTCTCTCGGAGCCTTTTTTGTACCATACCACTACAAATCATGCTTTTATGGTTCAAACGTAAGAGACAGGTCTCTCGTACAACATCTGTCTTCCATCCGTTTTTTACAAGAGAGACCCCTCTCTCTCATTGCTAAGAGACAGCTTCCGAGAGAGGAAGATTTCAAAAGATTTAACAAGTTTAATGATGTTAATTAGAAAATTTACAATTTTGCCTGGAATTAAGAACCAAAGACTCACTAGATTTAATAACATTCTATTATTTAAGGCAGCTTGAGCTGTCTTGTTTGTTAATCATCATAAGGGAGCCAAAACATGCTTTGTACAAAACAGGCCTCGAGAGACTTATCTTGCTCGTTAAATTGAACACGATAAGGATTGGCTTAAACACTCTAGTCTACTTGAACACAATTCCTGACTCACAACACCTTTCGAAGTTGCAGCAAAGCGACTGCAAACACCAACTAAGGAAGAGACTAATGAGACGCAGATTTGCTTTCCAATTAAATATCATCAGCCACAGAGAATCCTTAACCAAGTGAATACTCGAGGAGTACAGTATGGTAAATAATAATAATACTAGTAGTTTTCGTGGTCTACTGCTAGTCTACTGCCTCAGTCCTCAGGCCACAGTGTAAATTAATGGTAGCTACAGTACCTTGTAGAAGACTTGCTTTCAATCATACTACTATCACTCTACTCCGTAGTACTCGTATGCAATTTACTCCGTATTACAGTATTTTAAGAATCTACTCTCGGTGTTCTCGCTTGGTTTAGGGGCGACAGAGACGCACCAAACTAGAGTATCTCTACAAGTCAATATGAGCAAATATCGTACATCCAACTCTTTGGTGTTATTGAGGATATCCCAGCAATGTAGCAGACCAGACTATTCCAGATTGCCACTCACAGCTTCTCTCCTACGGAAGCGACCGCTATCGAGCATTCGGGCTGAAACTTCCTTGACTACTTTAGAAACCCACAAAAGAGCGTCGCAAGTTATTGATGTTTCTGGTCTGGCTCACGAGATGAGACGAGAGGTTCGAGCCTACACTTTGAAATGCAACCAAGAAGGAAACCCCGTCCGTCTTGCAGGAATTATGGCTGTAGATGCCATGAAAGACACTCACTACGCAAAAGTGTATGCGTCTAATATACAGAAAAAGTTAGACGAAGATGGAATTCTTTATGAGCATGTCGAATGCCACGGCAAAGAGCCGGAAGATGTAGAAGCTACAATTGAAGCTCTGAACGAACGACCCGATGTCCACGGCATTTTAGTATATTATCCCATATTTACCGCAAAATTAGCTGATCAAGGGTCGAATAAGAAGCAAAGGCAAAACCGAAAGTATTATTTGAACGCTGCCAGCGGCGTGTATTTTAAATCCTACGATGACTACTTGAGGGATGTTGTTTGCCCAGAAAAGGATGTCGAGGGGCTCAGTAATGGCTACAATTCTCGATGGCTGTTCCGGGCGCGCAGCCGTTCACATTTTCGACGAGAGAGTGAAATTTATTTGCCTTGCACAGCCTTGGCGGTTGAAAAAGTTATCGAAACATACCACACGTTTTCTGCTAACCCGAATAGTGAAGGTCATCACCAACATCAACCATGGTCGGGAACCACAGCGACTGTAATCAATCGATCCGAAATTTTGGGACGACCTCTGGCTGCCATGATGGCCCTGAAAGGTGCCAATGTATATTCGATTGATGAACATTCTATCCTCAAATTTATGGGCGATGGAAAGTTAATGAGATGTGCTGAGCCGCACATGACTTTGGAGTGGTGTCTTGGACAATCGACTTTAATTGTGACGGGGGTCCCTCACGAGGACTTTCAGTTGCCTATTGATTCCATTCAAGCGGAGAACGCTACAGTGGTGAATGTCAGCGAACATGAAAATTTAAAGGAAGAGGACGTCTATAAGCGACCTGGTATCACTTTCATACCCAAGATTGGTAAAGTGACAGTGGCAGCCTTGGAGCACAACCTGATCAGTCTTCACAAAGAATGCTCTCAAAAACTACGAAAAGAATTCTAGTGAAATAACTGTAGCATTTTGCTATTCATCAAAATTACGGTTTCTTATTATTTGTTGAAAATGGAAATAAAGCCTTATGAGTGTGTTTCGTGGCTAAATTATAACATCACATTTGTTTGGCGACGCTACGGCGACAATTGACTCGGCACATTTTCTACATAAGGTAACTCCTCAGAATCCACAGGGAAACGTTTGCGAGAATGCTCTAAGGATAATTCAAACACATCCAGCACAGACTCCTGTTCTTGCATGGCTTTCAAGAAGCTTGCTTTCATCTTCGCTAGTCTTGCCTTGGATCTACGAATATTATCCATGGTCTCGTCAATTTTCGCTGGCTGCCTTTGATGCAGAGCGTACGCTACGTTCTCTCGCCAATGTGGACAAAGAGATTCCAGCTTCCTGACCTGCTCGGAGTTGGTCATCACTTGACCTTGAATCTCTATCGCAAGTTTCTTGCCACGCGGCGTCAACATGGTAATATCAATTGGGCTGCTTTTGCGGCTTGGCGGTGGAGTAGCACAGCCGCTCTTGGATGGCGACGCAGGAGCCGAAGGCACATCTTGGAACAGCCCAAGCAAGTGATCCAAGCCCGGGTCTTCGTCGTCCTCCACCAATGAATCACTAACGAAAATTCGGTGGAAACCACGTCCATAATCAAAACCATCCTTACGCTGCAATGTAGCATTCACAAGAGTTCCCCAAAGTGACGCCGGTTGCGCACCATTGACGTCGTTTGGATTACCGTCAGCTCCACCACAATTACAGCCGTTTCTCCAAACTACGCGGTGAGCTGCGACGTCGCCATCATCGTGGTCGTCGTCCTGCGGGAGGCTGTCAAGTGAATCGTCAACAGAAGTATTTTCTGGCTGCGATTGCTCTTCGTTACTCTCTTTTTCGTTATCTGAATTTTTTTCAACATCCATCGTCTCAGGATTGCCTTCTGACAGTTGTTCGCTGTCGGATTCTTTATTTTCGCCTCTGAACATTTGTGTCAAAGTTGGCTGAAAGACTAAAAAGAAAATATGAGTACTGAAAGTCAACAGCGGGAAAGAAGAAAAGTGATTTGAAGAATGACACATACTTACGAGATTGCTTTTCTTTCCCAAATAGTTTTAGCTGCGCCTTTTTGATTTCTTCCCTGGGCATTTTCACAGATTCAATGAGATCCAATTGCTGATCGAGCGTACGCCCTTCGGGCAGAAACCGGAACGTCCCCGGCTCTGTTTTGTCGTCCACATTCTTATTTTTATGCTCTCGTCTCAATCGAAGTCGTGCTCGCTTTTTCAATTCTCGGCGAATCCGGTCCGCCTCTCCCTCGTATCGTTCTGCTTCTCGTTCTAGTTCATCCAACCGATTCTCTAACTTTCTATCAATCAGTCTTTCGCTTTTCTGCAATTTATTTAGGTCTAGCTCTGCCCTGGGAGACGACTCTGCAGTTATCTTTGTTTTGCAAGGACACGTCTTGCAAAGCTTACAAGCTGCCTTTCTCTTTGTAGGCTGCTTGGTTGTAGCTGCCTTTCTTTTTTGGGGTATTTCCTTGGCTATTTGTGGTTGATCTTCTACCACAACGTCGTTCTTTATGGTGTCGTCAAACAAATCAGGCACCGAGGCTTTCTTCTTACGAGGCAGCTTGCGGTTGATTTCCACAGGTTCGAAATTTTCTTCATCCGAGTCTGACAACTCAAGAAGATTAATCGTACTTGCAACGGAAACCTTTGCTGATTGACATCGTTGCTCATCCGATTCAAGGGCCTTTGTTTCGATATTATTTGTCTCCTCTGTTCCGGACAGACAAAGATTCGTTGTGCTCGTCGATCGGCCAGGCACTGATGTAGCGGTTGTTGATTGTACTGGTCCTTTGTGTGCGCTGGTTGTAGTGGCGTCCGTATTAGCTTCAGGAAGAGCGCCATCGGCTTGCATGCTGTGTTCCGATGGAACTTTGAAGTTCTGCCGTAGAAAACGCGGCTGCTGTTGCTGCTCCTGCTGAGAAGTCGACGAAGATTCTGCTACCTGACTATTAATATGATCACACAGGCGTTTCTTTGCTAAATTTTTACTCTTGGCACTCAAAATTACCTGAAGGTTTTGCTCCATAGACAGCATGAACTGTTTAATGGACATCTTGGTGATTTGTGAAGGTGAAATTGTCGCAAAGATGTCATCCACCGCCTTTGTCAATTCCTCATGAGTAGGTTGAATCATTTTGCTAACCTTGCCAGATTTGATTTTGGTGCTTGCCTTGCCAGGTTTCTCATCTGTAGCTGAGGGTAGCACAGCAAAATTTGTGTTGGTTGTATTGTTGTCGTGGTCAACTGCGTTGGATTCGGTCGTTTTCGATAAACCGGCGCACTTGCTTAACTCTGATAACGGATCATTGGTTGCTTGATTAATGGATATATTCTCTTTATTCACTGCTTTTCCATTACCGTTACTTTCACTAGCCTCCAAAAACATGTCTGGTCCGTCCTTCATGAGTTTCTTCATTTTGGATGATGCAGCTGGCACCCTGGCGATTGTGGTTAAAGTGGCGGTACTGTCCTTTTGTTGATCAGACATCGATACTGCCTTATCTCCGTTTTCGTTACAAGCGGGAGTATCAAAATTAGGAACTGAAGGTCTGGGTACTGTAGACAATGGGATAGCCTTGGGCTTTTTGGCTGGTGACGTCTCCTCGTTGAAGAGGGCATTTTCCATTCGATTCACCTTTAAATCATGCATGCGAAAGGAAGGAATTGGCAAGCTCTTGACAAGTACTTTCGATACCTTGTGACCTGTTTTTATTAAACGAGATCGTTTGGTTATATGTTGCTTCACGCTGCCAATGCTAGTATTATTTGTGATGCACTGGCTGCCAGAGTTGGTGCGAAGTTTACGGTTGGCTTTGCTGCTGGGATATTTGTTGATACGACATCGTGACAAAGAAAAAGCACCCGGACGACTCTGACTATGGAATAATCCACCATTATCATCGCTATTCGACCCCGTCATCTTTGCGCAAATGAAATGACAAGAATCCAAGCAGGTCTCTAATACGTGCTTGCTTTCGCCGAAAATAATGAAGGGTGTGTTAAAAAATTAATAATAATGTTTGTGCCGTTTGAACGTTAAAATTCACGAGAAACTTGTGGTAGGAAAGCGTTAGGGTTAATTTTGCAGCATTGTCTCACAACGGGCTTGCCGTCTGCCCACTGGCAACAATAGTACTTCGTACTTCGCTTGCTAGCTACTCGAGTAGGAGTAGCTAGCTATCGAGCGGTTCTTAGATGAACAACTCTATGATACTCATTTATATTGCAGAGCTAGTCTACCACGGCCGGTGGAAGTTCGCCAATACCTCTGTCAATATCCCTCCAGCTTGTAGGGAATTCTCGAGCAAAAAAGCTACCAGAAAGTGGTTGGTATTGGTGCAAGGCAGTCAGCCGATCTTTGGGCACATAGTAGTACGAAGTTGGCAAGATACCCTCTTCGTGTCCCGGTAGCTTGTCTTTAACGGATCGGTAGCCTCGCATCCGATTGATGAATCCAGTAAAGGTACTAAACCTGAAACGTAGAAGAAAATGGGACACAAAACTGTGAGCAAAGTTTAATGCTGCCTTGTCGAGGCTCAATCCGCAATCGTCTCGTGTCCTTACCAGCACCCAAAAAAGATTCGTCCTCGCGAGGCCACAAGTTGGTCTATCATTCCATAATAGTTGGTATTGACCCCTGTTAGTTCCGTCGCAATAAAATCATCCAAAAATTTAATGTTGTAGTGTCGTTTGAGAGGATTGAAAAATGATTTGTCCCGTTCGTCAGTTGCTATGAATATAGTTGAGTTGGGTGTCAAGATGTCCTTGGTATGTTCGTGAATCTTGTCCGCATCGATGCGAGTATTGCCGTATTGGAAATCTCCACGACGAACGTGGAAAGTATCGAAGAGACCCTCTGGATTTCCTTGTGGATCGTTGGCTCGAGCAAATTCTCGCATTTCATGTACCACCCGTGCGGCTGCGCATTGAATGTCGTCATTGTATCTCATATGGTCTCGCATGAATCGTTTCATCCACAAATCTTCCCGCCAATCCTCCATCTATAAATAATGGTAAAGCAGGGGCATTGAGCCATAAGCAGTAAAAAAAAACTCGGGTTTTCCATCCTTTCGGAATAATAGAGCACTTACAAAGATAAACGCATAAAAGTGAACCAATAGTCTCAAATGGAGTTTGTGAGCACAGGCAAAATGAACCACCATCTCTTGTTGCATGTCTTCATCGTAAACACAGAGATCATGACGTCGGTTCAAATTTTCCTTCATTCTATCCACGGCGGGTGCATCGACAGGTACTGGCTTTCCGATATAATTTTCCAGCTGTAAACCTTCCTTGTGCGCCTGTACTTGCATCTCTCTCAGTTCGCTGACACTCTGATGATCTCCCTTGGCCGGAAAGGCTGCCATACAATTATCCGGCTTCCATTGTGGAACGAGCGTAACATTTCGCAACCACTCTCGCAAAATATCGTACTCCTGACCATTGATTCCGTCCCAATTGGTTCGATTGCCCGGTGGGAAGGATGCTTGGCCCGTTACTTTATCTTTTAAGTTTCCCGTCAAACCCTCCGTTTCCAGGAACTCTTGCATGGTAATCATGTCAAGTGCGGCATTTTCTTTGGCCATCTGCTGCATCGGGAAAAAGTCTTCGAAACCAAAATGTCGTTGTTGTTTGTTTTTGCCATCTCCTAATAAGTACATTTGTTTTTGTGGTGGCAGTACCAGTGTCCGTCCCATGGCAGCTGCCAATCCAACGACCGTTTCCATGGCCATTCTATATAATTTGGAAAAGAAAAAGAAAAAAGTGAGTGATCAACAACACACAAAATTTGACCACATCAAAAAGGTACAATACTATATATGGATCCAAACCATTTAACATGGTGTGCAAAAAGAGTACTGTACGTATGGTATGGTGTATGGTAATACATACCGAATATTATTCCAACCTCCACCATCGGGTTCAAACGTCATGTATTGTCGTTGGTTGCTAAATTTTTGTTTGAGGGGTGACACGTACAAGGAATCACTAGGAATATCACTCCAATATACCATTTCTTGGGCAAATTCATCGGATGGACCTCCATGTTTCGTACACGACAAGGACGCAATTTCCGATTTGATCGTTGTGGTTGTAGATGACTGGACAGGATTTTGTGGCCGATGTAATTCTTCTGCTGTTTGTTTGTCGGGTACATCTTTGTTGGGTATTGGTATCGTTGGAAATCCAAACGTTTCGCGAATTTGATTTTGGATCGAGGGAACTGTTGTTCCTTCTTCGTCTCTTGCTGCTGCTGCTGCTGCTGATGATTTTGCTGTTCTTATAGTAGAAGTACTCGTTGTTGTACTTGAAATACCTCGTTTAAATTCATTCATGGCTTGATTAACAGCGGCACTGTAATGATGAGCATCAAGGATGGCACTCGAGGTAGATTTTAAATTGACCACAACCGTCAGGATCACACAAATGGCTATGACGACCATGAGCAGTAATTGGAGATATGATTTGTTGTTGCCACTGCTACTGCTGCCACCATGATCCGTAGACTTGTTGCTGCCAGAGTTTGCAGTCACTCCTGGTGGAATGGGTCGTACTGGCTTTTTAAGTCTCACCATGGTTTTGTGTGTTGTGCACAGAGAGAGAGAGAGAGAGAGAGAGAGAGAGAGAGAGAGAGAGAGAGAGAAGATGAACTACTGTGATATAATGGAGGAGTTCATTAATGATAGAGTAATGATTAGTATTGTTGTGTGATGGAAAATACAGTACGACAAAAAGAGACAAAGAAGTCATTGTTGGAAGGATTCTCGATTTAGTTGTTCGGGTGGATGGTCGACTTCTTTCCAGTTTACAGATACCACGACCAACCACGGAAGTACCGTAGAAACACAAACACAAAAAAAGTAGGCACAACAAAAAAACAAGCAACAGTTCAGAACCACCAGCCAGTCCTCTACAATCTATTATAGCCATACCATAGTCCTACACACAACAACAACAACAACAACAACAACAACAACAACAACAACAACAACAACAACAACAACAACAACAATAAATAACACACGCGTACATTAGGAAACACAATGTCACACCTACATGTGACAGAATCGGCAGCAGACCGCCGCAAGAACAAGGAGTTGGCAGAAGCTCGTGCTTCCGGTGCCGTAGCTCCGGCGGTTGATGTCAAGACGGGGTCCATGATCAACCCACACAATCCAGAATTCATTACCAAACGTCCATGGTATCTCGGTGGAGCAGATGCAGGTCCATCGTTAGACCATCAAGCCGATCAGCGTCCCGATAAGGAAAAAATGGAAGTCTCGTTGGCCGACGCAGACAACTTTTTGCGAAACGAACGACGCAAGCGCAAACAGCTCTTGAGAAAGGGAGAATTCCAAGTGGGTATGTGGATCGAAGCACTCAAAAACAATAAACTTCCGTACCGGATCTGTCAGATCATCAAGATTGCCAAAAAGGGTACCGAATTTGATTTACAGTACGAAGATGGATGCATCGAACGCAAGGTCAAAAACAACAAGAAATTTGGTTCTGCTGGAAAACCGCGTCTGCGCATGACCAAAGTCGGGGCCCGCAGTACAGCCATGGATGTTGACAAGTACGGCAAAGAATCGTTTGATTCCAAACGCGATCAGTATCACGGGTACGAACTAGATACGCACAATACCAAAGTAGAACAGCGGTTTAGTGAACGAGATGCCATACGCAAGGTCATTCGACAAAAAGAAAAAGAATTGGCCGAGAAAAAGAATCAAAATAACACTGGTGGTGTTAACGGTGCTGGTGATGACGATGACGGTGGTATTGGCAAAAACAAGTCGAATCATGTCGAATCTGATTCCGATTTAGATTCCGATGTGGAAGATGACGATGACAGTGATGACGAATTCGTGCAGCGCGATGAAGATGCCAAAGTTATTACCTCCCGTTTGGCCCGTCAAGGTGGTGTCGGTGGAGCCCAAATGAAAGTCACGGCACGAAACTTGAGAATACGAGAAGATACGGCCAAATACTTGCGGAACTTGGATCCCAATTCGGCTTACTACGATCCCAAATCGCGATCCATGCGCGACAATCCCAATCCGGAAATTGCACCGGAAGAATCGCAATTTGCCGGTGATAATTTCACTCGGATTTCCGGTGACGCTGTTGGATTGGCAGATACGCAACTCTTTGCCTGGGAGGCCAGCGACAAGGGTGTCAAGGAGTTGCACCCCCAAGCCAATCCCAGTCAAGCCGAATTGCTCAAGAAGCAATTCAAGAGCAAGTCGGAAAGTTTAGACGTTCAACGTAAAAAGGCAGTGCTAGATAAGTATGGTGGTGAAGAATATTTGGATGGAGCGGATGGATTGGCCACGGCAGTTGATGGCAGTGCAAGGCAACAAGCCAAGGAAGCAGCGCAAGAACGTCAGACGCGATTTGGAGTAAGTACAGCGCAAGAAGAATACCGACCCGATGGAAGCCTTGCCAAGGATAGTGGCAACATCAAGCGCGTGGCACTCAAATCCAAGTACGAGGAAGACATTTTTATCAATGGACATTGGACCGTATGGGGAAGTTATTTTCACAAGGGTGCCTTTCAATGGGGCTACGCAGACGATCATTCTTTGTTGAAGAATTCGTACTGTACCGGAGAAAATGGACGCAAGGCCAACGACGATGCCAATGCTATGCGTTATGGAACCGGAGAAGCGGGATCAGCGGCGTTGGCACAGGCAAGAGAAATGCTCAAGGCGGTTCCAGCCAGTCAGCGACCCTCCGGCAGTGCGGGTGGCGCAGGGTACAAGCCCAACAGCTCCAGACTCTACGGCGAGGCAGATCAAAAAGCCAAGTTGGACGAAGAAAAATTAAAGGAAGCGCTCAAAAATGTCGAAAAAGGAAAGAAGGAACTCAAGGATGATCGTAAGCGGAAATACAATTCTCTCAATGCCGAACATTACGATGTCACGGAGGAAGACATGGAAGCCTACCGCCTTTCCAAGGAAACCAAAAGTGATCCAATGGCCAACATTGGCAGCGACGAAGTGCTCGAATACAAAAAGTAGATTGGGTTATCTACATGCTACTATACTTAAATTGCGTAGTGAACACACTCTACTAAATAATATTATGTACTACTGTAGTATTATTATTTGTGCTAGCTGTTTTTCTAAATGCGCAACAAGTGCGCCATTACTGCGACGGTAGTGGCACAGGATTTAGGCTCCTGCTTGGAACCTGATACAAATTCAATTTTCGTTCGACGTCGACACTCGATTGCAATTCAACTTCCAGGTCAATGGAAGCCAAAGTAACAGTATTTTCGTTGGTGACGGTGACTCTGTTGATGGTGAGCTTGACGATATCACCGGGCTTATAATTCTCCAAAGATTGGAACAAATCAGATTCGGTATTGATGACCGTGTCGCCGACTCTCGACAAGATGTCACCCAATTCAATAAGTCCCGACTCGGTTCGTCGAGTACCTCTGAGTCCTGCCCTATAGGCTGGACTACCCTCTGGCACATCCAATATCAATACACCATTTTGAATACCCAATGCCCGCGCTTGTTTGGACTCCAAGTACGAAATACCAAGCACTGGGCGGACGACTGTAGTCGCGTTTGAAATGTTAATGTTAGGAAGAAAAGAAACAATCAGACCAGCAAACAGAGTCATGCCCAAACAAAGAACGACGTACCTTGACCATCACGAATTAAGGTTTCGACAATGAACTTGACAGTATCACTTGGAATGGCAAAACCAATGCCCGAGCTTGCACCGCTGGGAGAGTAAATGGCCGTATTCATGCCAATCAATCTTCCTGACGAATCTAAGAGAGGACCACCTGAGTTGCCAGGATTGATGGCACAGTCCGATTGAATGACATTGGATATGGGTCGCCCAATGGGACTACGGACCTCACGTCCAAGTCCACTGACGATTCCCGACGTCAAAGTGTGGTCCAGACCAAAGGGATTGCCGATTGCCAGTGCTTGCTGTCCAACTTTTAAGGTGCTAGAAGAACCTACGGAAATGGGAAACAGTTCACTCTTGGGCGCATCCACCTTCAAAACCGCAATATCTTTGGATGGATCCACTCCAACCACTCTAGCCTTATAGACACTTCTTGAGTTGTTGGATCCTCCTGGTCGCATCGATGTGTAGGGTAAAACACCTGTACCTCGAGGAGCCTCAAATGGATTCTGGGATGATGTTTGTTGCTGCGATGCTGTTGCAGTCGTCGTCGCCGTCGTCGTCGATGTTGGTGTTCCAGATGCCAGACGTAATTTACTGCTTGCAGTCGAGCTGGTTCCCGTTGTAGCTTTGGTCAAAATAGCGACCTGTGCAAATTTGGCTTCGCGAACGACGTGGAAGTTCGTTACAATGTGCCCTTCATCATCCCACACAAATCCACTCCCTGTGCCCAGAGGCACTTCCATAACGTTGGTCGTAAAGACATCTCGTCGTTCTGTAAATGTATCAATAAAGACTACCGAAGGAGCTACTTTTTCAAAGACTTCGATGCGTCTGCTTTCGGCAGCATCAAATCCACTGACTGCTCTAGCCTCCCCGGGTGCCACTAAATCAAGACCCAACGTAGAGACCAAAGACGCAAGTCCAATTCCAGCAGATTGAGACAGAAGATCCCGTCGCTTTTCGTCGATTATTTCCTTATTCTGGATGTGGGTTGGATCGGGTTCCCTGGCAGCAAGCAGACTGGTACGATGGCCTCTAGCTGTGGCGGGATTGACCCAGGCCGATGTTCGATTGAGTTGCCAGACAAAACTCAGCAACCCACACAGAAACACGCAATCTCTTACCAACAGAGTCATGGTGTTTCAAGCGTGAGGATTTTAAAAAGAGGGAAGTAATTCGCGCGTTTTTTTTTTCAATCTCTCGTATGGTGTATAATGATCTCCTCGTGGCAAATCATAATTATGATGTGATTTGGTGGTAATAGATGTTCTTGAATACCAAACTGGTATCATCATCACTTTTTGCTTCCTTCTCTTGCTGGAGTGCAACATCAATCACGGGTGTACGGGACTGACGCTTTACAGCAGTAGCCGTAGAGCTACTCTAATTAGAGGGGAGACTGCTACCTGGTACAAGTACAAAGCTAGAGTACTGTAGAGTAGTAGTAGTAGCTAGTAGTAGTAGTGGCGCTGTACTCGGAGTACTGCTACAACTGCTACTGAGCAAAGAGTGGTAGTAGCAGAAACACTACTAGCAGGCCAGAATGCTGCAATGACGATGGTACCTAAAGCCAAGAAATAATAATGAAATGGCTAGCTGGTAGAGAGGTTTTGCTCTCATCTAATCCAAAAGACTGCAGTAGCTAGCTATACGAAGTGCCTAGCAAGCCATAATTCATGCAATCAGACCCCCCTCAATTTTCTGTCTCGATCCCAATTCGAACTTGGTTCATTCTGCGATGCTCAGATTCTACTACCTGTTTCCAATCTCTAATAATCTGACATTAAAGGTGGGGTGGTCCCTGGTCATCAAATACACCCGTTTTGACTTCAAAGAGTGCCCTGTGTTCCTTCTTGCTCAAAGATTCGGCATCTTCTCGAGTAGCAGGACGACAGCGAATTGTCAAGTACCCCATTTTTTCACCTTCGTGGCCTGATGGAGGTGTGATGGGGAGCTCTATAACTCTGGTATGTGCTCCACATAAATCAGATGAGGGAACTTTGACGATACCAAGAGGATCATCCGGTGTCAGGAAATCAAAATCTTTCACCTCGAAAAGCAGACCATCTGCATCAAAGAGCTTGGCAGCTACGCAATGTAAAATAAATGTATTATCCTCCTTTGGTCCCCAGGTAGGATTGAGACTAAAAATAGATATTTGTGTCAGTAAAAATAGATTTCCAATCACCTGGCTGTTTGACATCGTCATCAATCAGAAAGGCCGCTCCATCTGCACCATCATTCCCTGAGATTAAATTTTGGGTCCGCAGCTTTCAATAAACTTACTTCTTCGAAATATGTTTCGTCCTGTGGACTTCTTTCTCACCCAAATGAACTACCACATAGGGATCTGAAGAGGAAGAGTCGGCTATGATCAAATCACGAGCAGAAACGATTTCGATAAGAATGTTCAACTCCGTTCCAATATCAATACCTGCCATCTCTGTCTGGTGGTGCTATTGGGCTGTTGGGTTGTCGATAAAGAATAAGTAGTTGATGGTCAAAGGTCAGAGGTCAGAGCCTTGTTGAGATCTTTGATGGATGCAACTGGAGCGAGATAATGCGAACCAAAAGATCACTCTTCATTGTTAGATTTGTTTCGACGACGGGCGGACATGAGGAGAATGCAAACGAATCTACTTACATTTACCAGGAAGAACAGGTAGTAGAGAGCCATAATCAAAATGCTCCTAATTAGGAGCATTTCAAATGCTCCTAATTTTTTTTCATAATGCTCCCAAAACGCTCCTAATTAGGAGCGTTTAGGAGTTGTGACAAAGAGCAAACGCTCCTAATTGAAAATCAAACGCTCCTGATTAAAAATCAAATGCTCCTAATTATGCTACTTAATATCTAGGGGAACAAGAACAAAACGCTCCTAATTGAAAATGAAATGCTCCTAATCAAGAATGAAATGCTCCTAAAATCTCCTAATTGAAATGCTCCTAAAACGCTCCTAAATATTTTTCAAAATGCTCCTAATTGAAAATCTTGAGTATCCTGGAAAATAGTACATTTGTT
>Ga0210036_1000948_pt1 | contig 33254 bp, 17 predicted proteins | sample CryGeymeta201515_FD_185469 | JGI IMG/M metagenome (GOLD analysis project Ga0210036, IMG submission 185469) | Groundwater microbial communities from Crystal Geyser aquifers in Utah, USA - Crystal Geyser metaG 2015-15 (SPAdes) (version 2) | ecosystem: Environmental > Aquatic > Deep subsurface >...
TAAATATTTATCTCGGTCGGAATTTGAGGTCCGAGGTCCCAACTTAAGATATGACTATACAAATTTTTAGTACTCTACTTCTAAAATAGTAAGCTAAATATTTATCAGTAGCACACAAATAAAACTTGGATAGGCCACCCACTGGCTAGAGTGGTTGGCGATTATTCTAGATTACTCTTTTCTCTTTTCTCCATCGATCGATCCGACAAAACGAACACACAAAATCCTCACAACCAGCACGAATCAAACGATTCTTTATTACTCCAACAACAGCAGATACAATAATATAACAAATATTTCTCTAGTCTTCAGTCTTCACGCCACAACAACAACAACAACAACAACAACAACAACAACAACAACAACAACCATCAACCATGTCGTCCTCTAATATTTGCGACGCCACCATGGATCGTACCACCGGACTCCAAGTACCCAAACCTGAACGCAATGCTGCCATTTGTTTGGGTATTGTCAATTTCATTTTCTTTGGATGTGGTACCATAGTTGGTGGGATCATGACCAACGAAATGGCGGATGTTGTCATTGGCCTATGTCAACTGTTCATTCCATTTGTGGGTTGGATTTGGTCCATCGTTTGGGGCGTTCTCATGGTTTTGGACAAATAAATAGTGACGTATCATTACAAATAAATGCCATCGATCCATGAATCAAATGAAAACAACGATTACAAAAACAGTTCGACGAAAAAAAAAATCCCAGGAGATGATGAGAATTGATTTTTTTCCTTCTTGCCGCGTGTAAACCTCGTCCTCTGCCGCTTGACAGTCTATTGCTATAGTTTTTGAGATGACAGAAAATGCAGCTATTGGGAGATTTCTGCAACGGGGGTTTGTTCTTGCCGCCATTTTGCCCTTGCTTTGTTATGCTTATGCGCTTAATACATCGATAGTTACAACTGCTGCTAGCTAGCCTTGGATACAAATAATTATGTAAAGAGTAGACTACTCGTACGCTGTTTTACGTAGAGACTATCAGCTAGGGTAGTAGTAGTAGAGAGGACCGTAGCTACTCTAGCTCTAGAAGCTACTGGTAGTAGACTAGCTGGTAGTCTAGCTCTAGTACCTGGTAGTAGACCTCTACATAGTAGTACAAGTAGCATGGTGGCGTGGTGTCATTATTATTATTCTACTTTCACTGCTACTTACTTTACCTCCTCACAATTTGGCTTGCTGGTATTTCTAACCCTGTTAATGGGACTTACATTTTTTAATTCCAATCACTCGAGCCTGCCACCAATCAAACAAAACAACTGAACTACTGTACTAGTCCACTGTAACTAACAAAGCACCACCAGTGCCACCAATGATGAAAGTGGTACCAGGTATAAAACAAGCTCAACTCCTTATACGCAATACTCTGAGAAAAAAGTGTAAGCATAACTCGAGTACAATACAAAATATAACAAATACCATGCCATTACCAAAGGGACCCAAGCTAGAGCTTATAGAAGCCACTGAGGTAGGTGAAAGTGTTCCTGTGTTGTATTGCGTTGCTCTTTGGTTTTGATTGCCCAATACAGACTCCGGTGATGGAACTATTTCTACATGAGATTTCAGATTTCTCTCGTTGATATAATAATACATTATCGACAAGCGAATGCTGATCCGCCTTCAGGCACCAAATGCAGAGGAGTCTTGTTTCTGCCTGTTTCTCTCTTTCGTTTTGTACGCCGGTTTGTTGTTTGTTTGATTTCCCCCCTCTTTCGATGCTGTCAGTCTTTCACTACCAGTAGGTCACACACGGATGCTTTGTGGCGAGATTGGAAAGACCGCGTTGAGACTCTGCATGGTGCATACGGCTCGTTTAAGAAGAAAAGAGAATTCGATGACGAAATATCAATAGGCTTAGACTCCTTGACCGGAAATGTTATCTTAATACGATATCTGTGTCGACAACTTTCACCGCTAGATAGTATCCGAGAATTCTCCCAGCTCTCACATTGATCTATGTATCGCATTTTATTGCCTCTTATGGTCAAGACAATCCGCGCATCCACTGCATTTCGCGTCTTCATTCTTGAAAAATAAAAGCAAGTCTACGAATCCCCCCTCACCCTCCACTCAATTCTCAATTCCACCACCACTCATTATTCGTTCACTTACAGACAGAAATAACAGTACAATTTACTGCCGTAACAGGTCATTCTTTGTACGAGTTGGAATGGAAAGAAGTTCAGGCACCGTGGGAAGCCGCGGCTGGTTCGTCGTCTGTCACTGCAACCGGTAGTGGAAAAACAAAAACTGTAGCGACCAATTTGACGCCAGGCACTAGTTACAATATCCGTATCTCAGTTGTGGCGGGAGGTACTAAGGGACCGTCTGGACCCGAAATGATTATCGATACCGAACAAGTGGGGTGTACACCCAGACAAAAGAAAGGATGTATCATACTGTGAGTTCACTACGAATCAACGGTATTTCCTTCCGATACAACCAGCATTGCTTAGCAGAACTATTTCTTGTCGCTTCGTTGCTTTGTTGGGGTATTGTCAGTGTCCTCTTCAGCGCGACCAAATGGGCACCAGGGAAAGAGATTTTGCTGAGAACATCGCGTTGACAGTTGACAGTCACCGTTGCGATAATCTCGATGCGAAAAAAAAAGACATGAAATCCACCAAGTACAAAAGCGGTCAAAACCGCAGTCATTTCTGAACTCGTGTCGCCGAAATATTTGTTAGCAAACACTTGTTTTAATAATTTGCATTTAGGCTTCAATAATATGCATTTAGGCTTCTACTAGCGAAACAGTGCGTACATTTTTTCTGCAAGCCCAATCCGAAAGTTGAGCGCAGCAGCATGTCATTACAAAGTTGTTTGGATCGGTTACCGAGAGCTGCTCAAGCGACTTACTACTGAGCTACCTGGGACGCGATTTCGCCATGGTCTGGATGACAGTAGTGTGGCCTCCAATGCCAAGCCCAGGCTCTCAATACTTGAACGGTTACCGTGGGACTCGTTCGCACAATCTGCTTTTTGTGATGAAAAGTATTCAAAACTTTAAAACTTGCTGACAGACACTCTCATTCTTTTTTGCAACAATGAGAATCTCCACTTGAAAGCACAGTCTTCACTTTTGCGAAGCCTTAGCATGATGCTGATTTAACAGGTACCAGAGATAATAGGGATGACTTAATAACCACAGTACTACTACTAATAGTAGTATCGTACTGTAACTACGATAATACCTGGTCGGAGTCAAGAAAATGGAAGAAAGTACTAGACTAGACTAGACTACTATTATTAGTCAAAAAAAATCTCGAAGATTTTGACGAGCAGACAAAATTTATTTGACCAAAGTAACACGTCTTATTTACTCATCAGTACCATGCTTTACTAGCCATGATGTCGAGTCAGTACCGTAGCAACCAAAAAGAAGAATGTTTTACTACTACTACCAGGTACGGTAGTACCTGGTAGAAGTATTAGTAGGTAGTACCTACTAGTAGTAGGGAGTGGTAGTAGAGTAGCAAGCAGTGTTCGTTTTCGTCCGGCAACTCAACCTACTACTCTACTAGCTAAGGTACTGTACCAGGTAGACTAGGGAGATCTGAAAACTGTTACTTTAATTGTTACTATTGTAAAATAATGTAAGAATGAGAAGGCTCAAAAGCATCCACACCTTTTAATTTGGCCGTCATAAATACTACCATTCGTACCAGTGACAGGTACCAGGTACTGTACCTGGTCGTAGCAATGATAGAGCTGACCATGCGCGTGTCACACTACTACTAGTAGCCCACTTTCGTAAAAAACATTGAAAGTGGTTGCCACTGAATCCGAATCGAGGAACATAGGGTCGCATTCGGGCAGTCACAATGCGATCTGCCTTCCAGAAATATCCAAAGAATTGGGTACGGTATTCTCATCTCACAAATCCAACAAAAAACTTTATAATATTTTAATCCAATCTCTCAATCTCTCTACCAAAGATGACCTCTCAGCAAATAATAACGTCGCCATTTCAGTCTTCGCCAAAGTCAGTGGCCAACTCATTCGATGCTTTGGTCGCTCAAGAGTCTGCCAGGGCGCCTGTATCGCCTTCCCCCTTTATGAGCACACTAAACGACCCGCAGGTATCTTCTTCTCAGCTTTTTCTGCCGTCTCCATCGATGATAAACATGGGCAGTACAGTGCGTCCATCGTTCGGGTCCTTCACATTCGCCTATATCGGCAGGTCGTCAGGAGACCGAAGCACGTTAAAAAAGAAGATTCTATGTCAAGGTTCCAAACGGAACCGACGCTTTCTCATTCTTGTTCACATACTGTCGATGAATCTAGAAAAGTCCCATCGCCATGATCTTAAACTCCAGGTCAAACGACTCATTCAGGAATGCAATCGACTTCATCGCGCCAAAGATCCTCGTTTCAGCGATCTCCAACGATCGGTCGAAGCTCTCCTCCGATCATTTCTCGGTGACACAGTTTGGAATGCTGCCTGTCGAGAACTTGAAACTAAGTTGATACAAAGAAAACAACTCTTTTTGCTTATGGAATAAACGACGAGCTGGTCAACGGGGATGAAGAATGGGAGTACACGGGCGACTATTACTTTTGTTTGCACACAAATAAGATAGAAGAAGCAGAATCTAAAAGGTACCTAGCATCGTTTCTGTAAGATCTTGTAGTCCATCTAGTTAGGATCAGGGCCAGTCAGCTTGAAGCTGCTACAATATTCGCCTCCTAAAATGCGCAAGAAGAACCTCTACAAAGCTGTTGTCCGCTGAGCAAAAAAATACTACTAGTAGATCTGACCAATACTAGTAGTAGCTACTCGAGTACTAGTAGTCTAGTAGCTAGCTCTACTTTAGTAGTTACTACTACTAGCTAGTCTAGCTAGTAGTAATACGGAGTACTACTACTAGTAGTAGTAGTACTCGTAATAATTTTTAATCCTACCGGGACTCAATTTTTGTGTCTGCTTGAGACTGACACGGCGGTCTTGTGGGCTGGTCTCTACAACATATTCCGAGTAGACTACGATAACTGACTATTGGCTACTGGACTTTTGTTTTCTGCATTACCAATTTATCCATGATCAAAGGGTCGAGGAGAAACCCGAAGGGACAAATGCACTGTGAGAGATCCTGGTTAGCTTGACTCTGGATGTAGCACTGAATATGTCGTTATCCCCGACCCCATACCACCGAAGAAGGCCGTCTACTGATTTCGACTCCAAGGATGTTTTGAAAGATGGCCAACGCAATACTGTGGCGGGCGGTATAGTTCGTGATATAGCCGCGGAAATGGATGTGTTGGAAATGAGCATCTCCAGTAATTTCCTCAATGCTGAAGATGAAGACGATGAAGATTCTGACATTGATAGCGAAGAAGAATCAGGCGATCAAGCTGAAATGAATGAATCGAGTTCCGAACAACCAGTCGAAAATCCAGAGACGTCTAGTCCTCAACGAATTGACCAGGAATCTTCCAATACTATAGATGAGTTGATGGATATAGAACTTAAGCAGCAGGAGATGACTACTAAAGTTGAGCCCAAATCCAGAGGCGGTACGAGAAGGGGGGTGTCGCGAGAGCGCAGAACAACGCACCGGTCAAGGTCTTTCAACAAGTCAGGGCCAGATTGCACTCGGCTAGCGAGCAGGTCCCCGAGACGAGACGTGGACAGGCGACGGCCTAGGAGCAACAATCGTCGCAAAGACAGGAGCGAGCTCGCAACGACGCGCAATAGACATCGAACCAAATCTCCCAAAATCTCTATGGACCGATCAAGTCAGGAGCATATCCGACGCAGACAAGAGAACAGATCCAACTTGGCAGAAGCTGCTGAGTTGACTTCCAATATTTTGGATCTGCAGCATGATCCTGTGAGGCGGAGAAGAAATCGACGAGGCGCCCGAAGCAACCCTCGAGATCGGCAAAACGAACAAATGGCGGCCAGTTTAAGCTACTTGGATATTGACCGGGAAGACTACGATTTCATCATGCATGCCAGAGCTTCGAAATCTGCAGTTTCTGAACCAGGAGGATCGGCAAAGTCGTGTGGGGATGACAAAATAACGAGGTCGGCAGAAGAAGGATCAAAAAGTTACGCTGATGCGGATGCTGATGGCACGCAAAAGACGAAGAAAAAAGGTATGATAGCTACCTTGAAGAAGACTTTCCTCGCAGACAATGCCAAGAATTTCCTTGAAGCGCCAACAAAGAAAGGCAAAGGACTAGAAAGCGATAATGTGACGCCGAGAAAAACTAGCGGGGTACCAGATGATGAAGAAATAGATCCATCTGTGACAAAGTCAGATGGTAATTTCTCCGCAGAGGGGACACCCAATAAAGAACGTCAAAGACGTCGCAATCCACCAACAAGATCGCCCAATGTTCCAAGGAACCTCAATGAGGGCCATGCCCGTGAACAACGCTTGACGGAATACGGGTATAGAAAAAAGGGCATCACGGCAGCAGTTACAAATGCCGTAGCACAGACGAAAGAGTTGAATCCCGTAGAGAACAAAGAACCCGAAAAGATGACTATAGTAGCAAAAGACACGGCTAACGAAGCAGCTGTGGCAGCCCAAGCGCTGCTTTCAGATGAGAAAGCTCGCGTTTCTATCTCATCTGGGGGTGATGAAAAATATGCTGGGAGAACTTCTCGTGGGCGAAAGACGCGGTCGCAAGCATCTGGAGCAACTCGAGCACGAAGACATCGAGAGGGAATTGGGGAAGTAGTTGAAAGAAAAAAGACTCCATTGCGGACAGCATCTCAGGCGGCAGCTGCCGAAGCAGCCGCGCGGGCGCGGCTCAGAGCCAGGAAAATGGGCATTTCATTAGGTACCGGTGATGACAAGCCCCGTCAGGAAGATGCCGCATTGAGTGAAAAACAGCGCCTTCTCCACGACAGAGTAATGGTTGCTGCGACATTAGCTGCAACAACTAAATTGCAATCACGCAAAGTGGTTAAGTCTATTAGCACCGAGGCAGCGATAGCCGCATCCAAAAGGCATCTAGCAGAGAAAATCCCATCACATGTTCTTCCAGCCGAATTGAAACGTGACATTTCTGGAAAAGAGGCACAACTAAAAGCTTCGCTTCGAAAGATACGCAAGGGAGCCAAGGCGCGAACGATTAGAAGGACGCGCTCTGGCACATCGGGTGTTTCTCGTGATAGTGTCAACACCCACGAGAGCCGTGGCGGCGTACAGTATCCAAAAGTCTCTCCCCTGGCATTGAAACGCCAACCGGAAGGAGACGAAGTTGAAGCTGCAAATGCGGGCGGGAGAATTTCAAAAGACCGCATTCAAAGAAGCTTTTTGATTGCAGCTGATGTCGATAGGCTTGAACTCAATCATCAGAGTGCACGACTGAATAATAAAGTCTATCTTGGGCAGCTCTCCACTGGCACCGGAGATGACTCGGGAGGTCTCAGCAATACCAGCGGACATACAGCTCCTCCTGCGCTGCAAAACTTAATGAATATTGCGGAGCCCCAATGCATGCTCGGCAACGAGTTTAGCGCGGACGAAGAGTAAGAAGAAGTGGATCTATTTGGTGAAACCAGTGATTGAGGTTTTCATCCAAACGATTTTACAAGTATTATAACGCCAGGTGCAGTCAGAGGGATCCGACGAAAAACCAAACGATCTGTCAAGAAGGCGCTTGCACCCAGAGTAACTAAAGTTATGACGAGGAAGGGCAGCGCTCGAGCATTGCCCAGAGTAGTCTTAACTACTACGAGTAGCAAGCTAAACTGAAATCGAGCTACCTAAGCTTGGCGACAATATCACAGTGCGCGAACTTCATTACTGCATCATTGATTCTCATCAGCTCACACTTATGTATTTTCGAATGCGTTCAATCCGTAAGATGCAAACAAGCACGATACTACTAGTAGGAGAGTAGTCTAACTACTAGCTAGCTAGTAGTCCAATCCTGCCATGAACTGCGAATATGCAAGACGGCTATAACTGGTAATCTTCCGCACGGTCTTCCTGGGCTTATTATTTACAATTAATATCACAAGGGCTAATGCTCCATCGTGAGCTTTCCTTCAATTATGACATAAAAACCGTACCATCATCTGTCACACATCACCTGTCACTTCTGTTAAAAAATATGGGCTGTGAACAGTCGGCTCCAGTGGTCGAAGATGCCAATGCCATCGGTGAAAAAGTGGCATCTACAACTTGCTGCGAGAATGGTTCAAAGGAAGGATTCAAATTTCGCAAAAATACCTGTGCATTGGAGTATTGGGAACCGCTGCGTCTGCTCGGAGAAGGATCAATTTCAAGTATACATTTGGTGCGACGGAGACCGTACAGAGTGGATGTCCCATACAGTGAGCGTGCTGATGTTATGCGAGCAGCCGACGCTGCCGACATTTCTTCGGCCAAGCTACAGCTGGATGCCTTGGACCCAAAGGACCTTTTTGCACTGAAGTCCATTATGAAAGATCACGTCCAAAACGATAAATACCTAGAAGAAATGAGGAGTGAAATTTACACCATGAGTCGGCTCTGCCATCCCAATGTGATAGATGTATTTGAGGCATTTGAACGAAAGAGACACATTTATCTCATCATGGAATATTGCAGGGGAGGGAATCTTTGCGAGCGAAAGACTACAGAAGCTGAGGCTGCTACTATTGTACGAAAAATCCTTTCTGCGGTAGCATACATGCACGAACACAGTGTCGTGCATCGGTGAGTTTTTCAATGCAAATGGTCTGCATAAAGTGTGCATAGTTCTCACTTTTGATTTTCTTCCCTACTCCGTCCTCCGTTTCACACCAACCAGCGATTTAAAACTGGAGAACATCATGTTTGATAAAGATCCTACAACTGATCCGTCTGCCGAAATTAAAATAATAGATTATGGACTCGCGACGAAGTTCCTGTCCAACGAATACAAAAAGATGACAGCGAGAGTCGGCACATTGTACTGTATGGCACCTCAGGTCTTGCAAGGAATGTACGATTCTAAATGTGACCTGTGGAGTGTGGGTGTCATTTCCTACATGCTTCTTTCGTGTGGACTGAATCCATTTTGGGGTCCACCACGACAAGTGAGTTGGGAACAACGCAAAAGGATCATGATTGACCGCATCATGAGATGCGAGTACATGAAAATGAGTGGACCGAGCTGGCAAAAGATATCACCCGAGGCGAAAGAATTTGTGCAAAGTTTGCTACAGATGGAACCACAGCGGAGACCCACAGCCACTGAAGCTTTGCGCTCACCGTGGATCGTCAAATATCAAGACTACAAAATGAAGGGAAGGCTCGCGCAAGCTGATCACTACTCAGAAAAGCAGGAATTGCAACGAAAGGCAAAAGTCATGTTGGCAGAAAGCCTGCCAGACGACCAGATTGTCCATCTTAAAAGGACACTCCAAGAGAAAGATCCCAAAATGGAAGACCTTGTTTCTATTCACGACTTTCGCCGTTTGCTGTTCGAGAATAGTCACCTCGACAAGCGTAAGGTCGAGTCCTTGTTTGAAGGCACAGAGCTGGACATGGACGAGAGCATCAACTATATAGGCATGTTCGCAGGTGCTTTGGATCGAAAGATGCGCAAGCAGGAAGAATTTGTTGTCAACCTGTTTCAGCGTTGTGGCAAGGATGCTGACTGCAAAATCGAGAAAGAGCAAATGCGAATTCTTCTGAAAGAATCGTCAGAAGGAGCTGATGCTTTTATTGTTTCCGCACTCGATGCCATCATCGACGATCTAGCAGGCGGCGACGATCGCGTGTCCTGTCAGGACATTCTTCATCATGTGCATCAGTTGGAAATGCAACGCATGAATGCCATTAGTAGCTGCCACAGTCTTCGTGAGCTGGATGGTACCACAGTCGAGGAGGTAGCTTTCAACGACGATGCCAAAGAACTGGCGGACGAAACCAACACAGTCATTCCTGGAGGTCGTAGCATAGACCCCAATGAGAAACCAAAGTTTATCTATGATGACGGCTCTAAGTCTATTCGAAAATATCACGATGGCTAAGACGTTCGCAGTCTATGTGGTTCTCAAGCAGACAGCATGTTACATAGCATCGTCGCTTCGCTATTGCTACTGTATGACTTCATACTGAGTACTTGTATAACGTTGAATTACAGTATTACCATTTGAACAAATTATTTTATGTACTGTACAGTGAAGATGAAGCATTTAACGAGAGCAGGAAGGCTGAACATGAAGAACGTATTTCTCGCGAAGGATGACACTTTAAGACGGCAGCTCTGGCATGAGTATATCAGCTGGAATCGTCATATCTGGCCCTAGATGGAGATCGCAGAGTACATGACCAGACTCGTTAATGTCCTCATGGTGGCAGGTGCTTCGAGGAGCGGCCCTCTTTTGGAGCTGGAAGGGACGAGCTGGAAGGGGCACAGCCTCATCAGAGGTCGACAATTGTAGGATTTCAGCTTCAGTATCAATGGTAGCAAAGAGCTTCGGAATAAAGGGCAAACGATGAACTTTGTTGGAAGTCGCCTTTTCATTCGCCAAGTAGGGGTTCGAAATGGTGAGATTCGTGTAAGGTTTTCTAGTCTGATCAACCCCCAGACCAGATTTGACCAAGCTTCGCCTCGCAGTCTTGGCATTCAAAGTACAGCCCGAACGAAGCGGGACGAACGCCGACGAGCTAGGACTGGAGGCTAATGCAGTCGCATGGGCACTCTTTGATACTACTCCGCCACTAAGATTTTTCTTGGGTCGCCGCTCTACCTGATTCAATCGTTGAGGTCGCAGCAATTGGGTTTCCATGTTCAATGAACGCTTTCTGTCGGTCAGCTGTGTTTCAGTTGGTGTAAGGAACATCTTGAATCTTCTCTATTGAAATGAATGTGCTTTTTCCGTTCTTAGGGGCAGGTCAAAACTTGAAGAGAAGAAAACATGCGGAAGATTCAACGAAAGTGGTCAGTTGCGAAAGAAGAAAAAGAACAAAAAATAATGAAGTAGAGTAATGTTTACCCTGTATTATTTAACAGTGCATTCATTGCTACGTACCGTACCTGGTTTGGTACCGGTAGTATTGAGAAAATAATGACTAGTAGACTACGGTCGTAGTACAGTATGAGATCAGTACGGTAATAATACCTGGTAGATTTCCGCAAGCTGAATATGGCTTAATACTGTACTATCGGTAAAATTGGTTACCTGGTACAGTACCTGGTATTGGTACCGTAGATTTTTACCTAGTATGGAATGGGAATAGCCATTGATACTTTACTATCGATTCTGGTTTCTACTCATTCTCCCAGAGTGACAATTTCAGATAAGCTATTTTTTTAGCAATAGTACTACTGTAGTAACTGGTACTACCAACAAAAGCTGTGTTTATTACCAGGGGATAGCTATCTTTGCGATTTCCAGGACAATGGGTTTCCGTACTACCGGTAGTAGGTCGGCCGAAATCAAGGCATATGCTACATTCGTCATCAAGGTGACGACGAACGTGGCACAAATAATTAAATAATGATTCCTGTTGGAGTAGACGCAAAGTACCCCCTGGTGGTACAGTACTAGTAGTCGACTGGTAGTAGTATTTTCGTAGTAGTTACTGGTACCGTACCGTACCAGGTACTCCTAGTACCAGGGTAGTACTTTTAGAAATCATGTACTGCCCTACCAGGTAGCTACCAGGGTAGTAGTAGTAGGGTAGTACAGTACGGTAGTAGCTTATTTCGGCGACAGTCAAAATAATAATACGAAAAAATACCAGGTAAGGACGTTGAGAAACTTGAAGAGCATCTCACTGACGCCCTTTGATTCCCGCAAACCAGAACTGACGAAACACTTTTAGTCAATGGCCGAAGTCACCTCAGGATTCATCCCGCTCCTTCAATTTGCTGCAGCTGGTTCTCGACTAAATAAAAAATAGTATTATCCCATCTTCAACATCCTTTCGCTTGCTCTTGTTTTTATTCATACGAAACACCACCATTTCTGCATCGAAGTGAACCCAGAACATTGGAAGCTCACTTTCCTGCGTTCGGGCGCTGCAGGCACTGGGGTAACGCCGCTGGGGTGATCGAATACAGTAGCAAAACAAGAATGATTTTATCGTGCGCGCAAGATCATTGATCATTTATCGTTTGCTCAGGCGGTAATCATCTCAGGGCACAGTTGGCTGCTCCTTTTTAACCCCCCTGGCACGCAAGGTTGTGTGCACGCATTCGAACAGTTTTGCAGACTCTTCTGGCAGCAGCGAGGGCAAGTTCCCTACATATTTTCGATGGACGCTTCCGGCGGCGGTGACAGCCAATACATCCAAGCCTAGAGTACTTTTCTCTGTTTTGTTGTTGTTGTCAGTCTAAAGGGGGTCTCTAGAGCTGCGTTGCAGCCTTACCCGAAGAAAGTAGAGCTGGCCGCATATTCGCGGGGTGACTTTTCTGCTTTGCTAATATTTTTAATAATCGCATCCCTTTCTATTGAGATAAAATTTATAATCTATGTTCTCTTACTGGCATGATCTTTTCACTTACTGCACACGGAGTATTTCTTTGCTGCCGTGTTGTTGTGTTCGTTCGCACTGCAATCGATACGGAGGGCAGGTTTGAAGGAGGATACTCCCACAAATTCACTCAGACCTCATCCAGATAGGATCCAAAGTAAAATTTTGCCATGAGTATGGACATATTCCAACTAAATCCAAAGGGATGCAGTACCAGATTCAAAACATACACCACTGCAATAGCAGCTATGGGGAATAAAAATACTTCCGTGTTGGATAGAAAAGGCAGAGTTCGATATCCCAAATGGGTCACATACCAATACCAGGAAAGTGCTGCCGCATAAAGAGTATTGCCCATAACTAGGGCGAAGAAACTGTTGCCAAGAACCAATGGAAGGAGAAAGAATTGAACCGCGTCTTTTGTTGTCGTTAATGAATTGAGTAATGGAAAGGAAAAAAGAACAATGTCAGCTATTGCTTGGTGCTGGGGGGTACAAAATGAACGTAGTATTAGTCAATGAAAATCACAAAATCCACCAGAAGCTTACATAAGACAACAAATACCGGGAAAAAGGCATTGCAATGAATATCAAAAGCATAGAGCCATTCCACCGATTGTCGGACGTGATTGCCAGAGGAATGCACGGTCAAGTGCCGGTTCGCAATTTCTCGTCCAATGGTAGCGATCAACATTCCCGCTCCCAACCAATTCCACAGGACACTGTACAGCAAAAATGAAACGGTCCCCATGAGCGTTGCCTTGAACGCTACGCTGTAGGCAATACAGGCAATGACCAAAAAAATGCCCTGCAGAGCCACGAAGGCAGGATCGTCTCTTGCCCAGTGATTCTTGGTCTGTTTGCGATAGTAACTTGTTTTGTACACCACGTGAGGACGACTCGTCAAGAGTGTTTTCATTTGATCCAGTGCGGATTGAATGTCCATTTGTCGAAAATCCATCAGTCGTGCCAGATACTGCATCGGGCGATTGTGTCCGACGGCATGCGAAGCGGACGAGGAGTGATGATGCATCATACCGGAACTGGTTCCTCTCTTGTTGGAAGAGGAAGGAGGAGACACGATATTATTATTATTATTATTGCCGCCAGCATCATCAGAACCTGAGGCAACAGTAATTCTAGATTTGCGCGAATGGGCGGCTTCAGCGGAGGACATGGTACCGATGATACGTGACATTCAAATCGTGTGGGAAGGTTATAATAATATGATGGTGCAGTATGGAGAAGAACTGAAGTTATAGTAGATTGATTGAGTTGAGTTGAGTGCTCTAAGTAATTTCCAGGTGAAAGAAGGTACTTAATCTCTGCTAGATCGGTAAGTAAGACGATATGATGCGAAGCAGTAGCGTAGTATTAAGCTGACAATAGAATACTACTAGTAGTTGGTGCAACAGCCAGTAGTGGTCTCATTGCAGATTGCAGAGACTTGTTGATGAGATCGTGGTCATTCATCATCATCTCATGTCTCATCATCAGGCAGAGTGTTTTTGCCTTTTGGTTTGCTGTTTGCTCCTATTTGGTCTGTATGTCGACCGTAACGAACTTTTGCTGCGAGCTATTACAATTCATGGGAAAGGTATCTTTGTTGAATCTACTAGCTACTACTACTAGTAGTAGGGTCTCTACACCGTACTTTTACTCTTAATTCGGGTATCTAGTCCTCTTTTTTACGTCGCTGACTGAATGACAGCCTATCATGCTGAGGATATCATCAAGTATGACAAGCGAAAAAACAGAATCCCACAAGATGACAATACGTGAAAAATTAAATGCTGCACAGTGAATTTTGTGATAAAATAATAATATTCACGAAAACAGCACTTGCTGGGCAACAGGGATCATACATCTTACATGCATCCGGTCCAGATCAGCCCAGCCCAGCCCAGAACGGATTAGATCAGATTCAAGATTTAAGTTTACTTTCGTGACGAAACGACCACATCCAATTTTGATTGAACCCAGAATAACACCATCTATTAAAATGATGACCCAAACCAATTTTTCGATCCTTCAGCTGCTGATGATAGCCTGTGTGTGCCTCCAAGCAAATTCATTCTTACCCGTCACTACTAATCAATATGCTGGTAGTCGTCATGGAGCAGATAATAATATGATATCCATGGCGGTTGCAACTCCAAAAAATGAAGAGTCTGCTGCTCAGATCCATTCTGCTGCTGCTGCTGCTGCTGCTGCTGCTGCTGATAAACCGCTACTACGAGTATCCAAACGTGCTCGTGTATTGAATAAATTAGGTTTGAGACAGCTGTCGCGTGATCAGGCCGAACTTCGGGAGGCTGCCAAGAAACGGAAACGGAAGACAACAAGCGACGTTAAATATGAAATTACGAATGTCGGAGCCTTGGACGATTATTTTGCCGATAAGGAAAACAGATTCCGTACTGAAAAGGGTGAGATTGATTACGACACGCTCCTGAAATCCCTTGTCGTTAAAGGAGATACTCAAATGATCGGATCGACGACCGATCTCGACTATGTGCACCCGGTAGCAAAGGTCCTGTACGAACGTAAAAATGCTGGTTCTCAACCCAGCGAAGAACCAAGACCCGACGGATACAAGGTAGCATTGTGCGTAGAAGGAGGTGGCATGCGAGGATGCGTATCCGCGGGGATGGTCGGTGCCGTCTATTATTTGAATTTAACCGATACCTTTGATGTGTTTTACGGGTCTTCGGCAGGATCTATCATTGCCTCTTATTTGACCACACGTCAATTGCCTTGGTTCGGACCCGAGGTTTATTACGATCAATTGACCACGTCAGGCAGACAATTCATTGATACACGCCGGCTTTTGCGAAGCTTGGGGTTTGGACTTTTGGATCCACGTCTCTACCGAGATGTCTTGACTAGACCGGAAGGCGGAAAGCCAGTATTAAATTTGAATTTCTTGTTGAAGCGGACGCTCCAACAAACCAAACGTCTCGACTGGGATGCCTTTGTTAGAATGCAAAAGAAACAGCCACTGAAAGTGATGGCATCGGCATTGAAGAGCGAAAAGGCCATCATTATGGATATGGAAAAGGGCAGCTTTTCGTCATTACAGGAATTGTGCCAATGTATGCACGCGTCTTGTTTGCTCCCTGGTATCGCCGGTCCTGTCATGAATATGAATCAGACAGCCATTGCTTTGAATGCAACTGGAAAGCTCACACTTGGCAACAATCGAAATCACCAAGACTTGGAACCATTGGCAGACTCTATGCTATTTCAGCCACTGCCGTTTCGGGCTGCCATCGAAGAAGGCGCAACACACATAGTAACGATTCGATCACGGCCAGATGGTGTTGATGTCTCAGGGAAGGGCAGTATTTTTGAACGATTGATCTTACGACGCTTTTTTCTTCGAAAAAACAAGCTTCCGAACATGTTCAAGTACATGACGAGTTACACTCACAAAAAGGTCTATTCGGAAGATGTATTAACCTTGAACGAGTACGCCAAGAGCCGAAGGGATTACAAGGATATTTCAGAGCCGCATATTCTGACGGTGGCTTTGCCTCATGGCTCGGATGAAGTCGGCAAACTAGAAACAGAGCGGGATAAAATATTTGCGGGTCTGCGTCGGGGGTTTGCTCGTGCTTACGATGCCTTGGTAGAAGACCCAAAAGAGCGAGGACGAGGAAAAGAAGTTGCAAAACTAGCTTTTCCAGATAAAATTCTCGAGTATGATCCTCTGGCGTTCGGTCCCTCCGACAAGTCTGCCTTTGAACTGTATTTGAGCGAACATCAAAAAGGACATTCCTAACACTTTCACTGACTCAGAAAGCACTAGATAGACACTGCATTGATCCTACCTACAACGCACTAACTGTGCTTTACTTGAATATGCATTTTGCCGAAGAAACAAACGATAAGCATGCATAGAACAAGCATCGTGCGTACACAACTTCTGAACCTTCAAAATAAGATAGTTTTTTTTTTGCTTTTGGGTACGAAGAGCTCGATCGATTTCTGCAGTGATGAGTTTTTCTATGGAAAAACCCAATTTTGTCGAGTGCCATAGTGTCTTTTCCGAGCCAGTGTGAGAAATGCAATGAAAGTGCAGAATAGTGTCGGCAAAAAATAGACATAGCCAGCAAGCGGAATTCAACTTTTGGACAGTTTTTTTAATTTTTTCCGGTACCGTTTCCCCCACAGACGTCTACAGGTTGTTCGGATCCGATGTATGGTACTACCTGGTACTGGTAACTAGTGAAAGGTGGGACTCTTTTTGTTCTGCAACTCTAGCTATCACTCAAAGTGGTACCAGGTAGGTATCTGGTACGGTACCAGGTAGTGCGTTCTACCACTACCTGGTACTAGTATGCCTACAAGTACTAGATCTTCTTTTACAGCCAGCAGTGGTACGTTATACTACTGGTCTACCTAGTGGTTGAACCCTTTACCTGGTATGCTCTGACCAAAGAAACCATGCCAGTGCATGTCGGATGACTTCCTTGCTTTCCCAGCTGTTCTTACCAGTACAAGCTTTCTTGCTAAACAAGCGTATCAAGTGTCTACTAGTACCAGGTACCAGTATCCGGTTACTACACACATGGTACCCTGGTACCTGTATTACCAGGTAGTGGATGCTAGTATTACCAGGTACTACTGTAGTACCTACCTGGTACCAGATACCAGATACCGGATACCAGGTACAGTACCCAGTACCAGTAGTACCAGCAGTATTAGGCAGTACTAGTAAGTCGCAAAAAGCTTGTGCCCCATTTAACTAGGTCTAGACAAAACCTCAGAATGACACATGGAGGCCAGCTGTTCATCTACTATGAAAAATTCTGTATGGCTGTTTTATTACGAAAACGTGCGTCACTTCATTCTTTAACAGATTTAAGAGCTCCAGAGTGAAAAGAGTGCAGCATTCTGACTGTAGATGGGCTACCAAGTACCACTACCAGGTACCAGGTACCACTACCAGGTACTACGACTACGTAGCTAGTAGGGTACCACTACTAGCTCCTACCTGGAAGTACTACTATTAGAGGCACCAGGGGTACCAGTACCTGGCACGGTACTACCAGTGGTAAAAGTAGTACCTGGTACCAGGTACCATAGTACCTGGTACTTGTACGGGGAAGGAGGCATAGAGGTGTGAAAGAAGCGTAAGGGTGTGAAAGAAGCGTAAGGGTGTCAAGTTCCCTCCCGTTTCCGAACATCTGCACTTTTTTGTCAGATTTTGAATTCCACTTCTGTCATATTTATTATTAGAATAATATTATCACTTCCTTAGTAACCTCACACCCAATCACTACTCAGAGTAGCCATTATATTCTCGCATAGAGCACCATGTCAAAAGAAAATCAACAATGCCCTCAAAATTTCTCCATCGGTAACGTCACCATCGTTGCGCGGCGTACCCGTCAGCTTTCAGCAATATCGCCACAGGCTCGGTCGCTGCAGATACAAAAGGTTTCTGCCATACTCCAGCAAGCTCTGGATATCTTGGATGATGACTTTTAAACTGTTGGAAAGCCTGGTTTTTCTCCTTCATCATCAACTGCTTATAATGTCACCAACTGCCTATAGTATGGATACCTCGCGTCCCGCTTTCTCTCATCGACTCTCCGCATTCATCAAGAACAAGTGCTGATGGTTGCTGGATCGAAGTTTCCGTTGAAAAGACCCGTACGCCGCAAACTGCTAGCTTGAATTTAATATTGCGCTATTTAATCACACAATTTCAATTACACAAACCACCTTCCAACTCGACATAGTTATTAGAGCAAGCTTTGTTCATTAATTGTTTATCATAACATAATCAAGAAAGCCAACTGTCTCGACAATGGTCTTCGTTGCCTGGCTGAAAAACAATCACTAGAAACACTAGAAAACGAAGGATAGTACTTTGTGAAGGATTTCTGCCCTCTACTGTGCTTGCTCTTCGCACGGCACTGTTGGTAATTGCGGTAATTGCTGACTACTGTAAAATCACCACTTTCTTTGCTCAGCTATGCTTTTGAAATCATTTTTGGGTTGTAATCCTACGCATTTTTCATGTAGCCCAACTCTTCGGCTAAACTTTCCGCTTCGGCCATCAATCCTCCCAAATGAGCCTTGATAGCATCCTCCCAAAATGAGGGACTCTTGGGATCTAATCCAAAGGGCGCCAAAGCCGTCGCAAAGTCCTTTGTTCCGCCAGCGGCAAGCAAATCCAACAAGCGGTCTTCAAAGCCATCAGGTGTCGTCTGGAAGCTATGATAGAGCGTTCCAACCACCAAGTCGGCAAAGGCGTACGAATACACGTAAAAAGGAACGTGATGAAAGTGGGGCACGTAGGCCCACAAATGTTGAATGTCGTCGTAGTCGTCAAATGGGGCACCGGCTTCGCCTGCTTTTCCATAGTATTCTTCTACAGCTTGCATCCAAAACTTGTCCAATTCCTCGGTATTCAGTTCCCCGTCCTTACGAGCAGTATGCGCTAATTCCTCAAAGCGATCAAACGAACATTGGCGGACCACACTGTTAATGGTATCATCGATTTTGCTCATGAGCAACGATAGGCGTTCATTCGGTGAGCTGGCCATTTTGAGCAAATCCCGAAAGACAATCATTTCACCAAATATGCTAGCCGTCTCAGCGAGCGTCAAGGGAGGATGGTACTGCAAGTAGCCCTTTGGATAAGCCAAGACATTGTGGACAGCGTGACCTGACTCGTGTGCCGTTGTCGCAACATCACGCTTGGTACCTTCGTAGTTCAGCAGCTGAAATGGCCCAATACCTGGGACCGCTCCGCTGCAATAGGCACCACCCTGCTTTCCGTCGGTGGCTGGAACATCGATGCGCTTTTCTTCGACGAATCCGGTAAACATTTCCGCCATACGAGGTGAAAAGGAACGGTACTTTTAAGCGTCCATTGCGTGAGAGAAAGAGCAATTATGTTAGTTACTATGATTGGAATAAAAATGATAACGATATACAAATCCGCATAGCACATTCTACCATTGCCATGACTTACCCCCTTTTCAACAATCTTGACACAATCGTCCCAGGAAATCTTTTCCACTTCCTTATTGTCGCCATCAATATCGATTGGCGCATTGCGATCACTCCAACGAAATTTTTCGAGCCCCTGGGTCTGCTTCAAAATACTTTTTTTGAGATTGTAATAGCGCTTACAGAGAGGCACACCCGCCGAGCGCACTCCGAGCAACAGAGAATCGACGACTTCATCGGGACAGTTGTTTCCCAGATTACGTTGGGTGCGCAAATTTGTGTAGTTGCGTTCTTGATTTTCAATATGCCACGACCCAGCTACTGTACTCAAACTGAGAGCAGCCACACGTCCAATGCTACCACCCAAGCCAGTGTTCAATTCCTGCATACACTTGAGGCGAACAGCCGCATCCTTGGAACTACCAAGAGAGCTCAACAAGACTTCCATATTCACAGGATCGTCTCCCTCCTTCAGCTGAAAGCGCATCAAGGAACGTTCTTTATCAAAGAAACTGACAACATTGCGGGTTCCCATCCAGGGATTCCGTACTGTCAGGGCTCGTTCAACATCCTTAGCCAAATTGTGGTCCTTGAAGCGACGCTCTTCTTCAATGTAGGCCTGGTAATCCTTCAAAGATGGGTCCTTTTCGTAATGATCTGCCAAGACTATATCGTCCATGGCGGCCAAGTCCAGCGAGAACCATTCCAAGTGATCTCCAAAGACTTGACTCTGAATGGCGTTAATAGCACCTGTGGAAGTGAGGAGGAATTATGCCGATGCAATAACATGCAAGAGTTGCTGAGGTGCGGATTTGTTGATAAAAAACAACATCATATTAAAAAAAACAAGTATGAAAACAGGAAAAATCTAAAAAGTTCCAAGAGCGTATCACTTATATTAGCCTACCTTTGCGTTTTTTCAGGGCATCATTGTCGAGTTGCGTATCGTAATGAAGCGACAGATAGCTAGAGACGGTACCTCGACGAACAGCAATTTGCTCGTATTCCACAATTACTTGACGTAAGGAAACTGATGCCAATTTTCCTTCGTATTTCGAGTGAAAGGATTTGGCTTGCTCTCCTGTTTCGGCCACGTATGTATCCAGGCCTTCGTCCATTGGGCCTTTGAACCCAAATCGGTCGTTAAGTTCCCAGCGGGGCAAGTTTCCATCGGCTGTCATTTTGTTGTTGCTGCTGTTGTTTCTGGTGCTGCAGGTGTTCGTGTCGATAGTGGCTTCTGTGGCAGTGGCGCTAGCTTTGAATGCAGTAGGAAAGTTGAAGCAAATCAGTATACAGAAGATGGAGCACAGGCAGTTGCGCATAGAAGAGAATGCTAAAAAATATTTGTGCTGTTAAACTCTAAGTGTGATATTACTAGATCTTGTCATCGTCTCGTCCATCATCACCTAGCTAGTAGTCTACTAGTTGTTGTAGATCTACTGGTAGCTTTTACTCCTCACACATGTTACAAAAAACGTCAGCACCACAAAAAGTAGTACTGTTGGACGAAACCAACTCGAGACTGATCTTTGATGATTCGATAGGGTTAAGATTTTTTTATTACCAGGTACGAGTACTTGGATTGCTAAACTAGTACCGTACTAGAGTCTGCTCGCTACTACTAGACCTACAAGCTAGCTAGTGCTGGTAGCTCATACCAGGGGTACTGGTACCAGGTACCGCACATCAAAGGTGTACCAGGTACTAGCTAGTAGTCTAGTATTAATATAATTTTAAATCTCAAACTGGACTGGCTCCCCAGAATGACCGTTTCATGAGCAGTCCAGGTAGAGGGGGATCAAAATACGCGAAAATAGTTTGTTGGAAAAAAAGATCAGGTTTCTCGATTTCGAAAGGTCTACTGCAGCTCCCTTACTAGTAGTAGTAGACATCGCTTCTTCTGCTGCTAGTAGAAGATCTTCCACTAATCCAAGCTAGTATTGAATAGAAAGCCCCCCCTGCTGAGCGGTAGCACAGCTTACGAATTTCTTGCTGGTCCCTGTAGACCACTACCAGACCACCACAATTATCCCAAACATAACGGTGAGACGATACGTACCTAAACAAGCCTGCCTGTGATGAGTCGTACAGTAGACTACTCCCGAGTAGTATTGATGATTACTCTAGTAGCTACTACTAGTAGTAGTACTAGTAGTACTACAGTACCACTGTAAACAGTACAGCACTGCGCGGGGGGTGAAAAAGATTCTACTTTGGTGCCAAAGCAGGGCCGTGCGCGCGCTTACTAGAGCTAAAAAAGAAAAGACCCTTTAAGCAACTTAATTTTCACTTATTGGATTTTAAGATTTGGCAGGTCTGATCTAAATGAAACTATCGGACGATTGCTCCGTCCGATACAAAGACGACTAATTATTGGCCTTTTTAGCAAAAAATAACAAGACTAAAGGCACATACAGTGTTCAGCTGCAGTACCGTACGTAACCCAGGGAAGCATGTCGTTGTCATTGCACTAATTCAAGTCTACTAGCTAGTAGGGTACTAGTACTACTCTGATTAGTCAACTTCACTGGATTCTCAAACTTGCTAGCTAGTACTACAGTAGTACGGAGTACTAGTACTAATCATTAGAGTACATACCTTTGAGTAATCCTCAGCTCAAAATAATAATACTTTAATAGTAGACTACCGTACAACTTGCCCAAGTTCGTCAACAACACTTCACATCTCCTTGTCTTCCACTTCAGCTCAACAAATAAACCGCATCTACCAACAAAGATCAATCGGCATTCTGTAAAAGCGCCTTTAAGATGAATTTGACAAGTCTCAATGATCAACAAGTGCTCTTTGTGAAACTGTGAGTTCAGAATCGTTTCCAATGATCTAAAAGAATGCTTACGGTAGTTTATCCAATTGACTGTCATTTTGGGTCCTGGAAATGCAATACTGAGAGAGAAACTGTTGAACGTGTTGACAACATCGGACAGATCTAACATATTTTTCGTACCTTGATTTTACTTTATCAGGTGCGGCGGAGTTTCCTTTGGTATCCTCTTTCTTCTGCTCTGCCTCTCCTGTTTCCAGGGAAAGATTCGAAAGTTATGCAGGAAGGGCAAATCCAACGGTCGTGTCGGTAGGTTCCTCGTTGCAATTTCTACTATTAGCTCTCAATGCAATCTTGCAAGCCTTAATTGTGTCTGTTGCTATACCCCGCACCTCGACCGCCAGTCTCAGACCTCCGAGGTGGCGAATTGGCAGCTTCTAGAGAAAACCCTGAGGACGAGATTGATCTCAAGAACAGTCTTCGTGTGAAAGTAAGTTTTTGCCGAGTCTTACTGTTGCAACTTCCGCATCGACTATATATCGCCGCTAATTGAACTCTTTTACTTTCCCACACTTTAAAGACATTCGAGGCCGACGACAGCGACGATGAAGTCACCGAATCAAGCACGAAGAGGGAAGCCTTGGATGGCACGGATCTCGAGACTGGAAACTCATCTTCTGGTAGCAGTATTCAAGAGGGTAAAAATGATGAAGCAGTAGCTACGTCGATAACCAGCGGACGTTCGCCTCCCAGGTTACTGCAGCGCATGTTGAGCGCAAGTATCCGCTTTCCCAACAACGGAACTGCTCCCTCTACTGTGACTACCACCGTTGCGCATCGACCATTGTGCAGGCTTTGCGAGAAACCATTTCGAGGTGGTGAGAGTGTCTGCGAATCTAGCAACCAAAGGTGCTCCCACATGTTTCACGAACAGTGCATGGCTGGTTGGTTACGATTCCAGAATACGTGTCCAACGTGTTCGGAGACTTTCGTTGTTCTGGATAGAACCGCATGACGCACTTGCAGGAAAACTCAAAGTTAAAAATACGACTAACGGATGATGTAGTGTATAGCGTAAGTGCCGCGTACTCACCGAACCCCAATGCATCAGCAAGTTAGGATGCGCGCGGTCTCAAGAACTTCAGCCGCACCTGACAGTTGAGAGTATCCTGGGATGTTTTTGCACCCAGATATGGTAATGCCTGCACAGTTGCATTAGAGTTGTATACGTAAACCATATAAATATAACCTGCGGAGTGCATATTTTGATTTTCTGACAACTTAAGGTTTATCTAGACATTGTAGGCGCAAACAAGAGCGACAGGAACAGCAGGAGGGTGAAAGAATGCTCGGTTGGGGAATAGAGGGATAAGGGGATTGAAGACTGCTCGAAAGTGAATCAACTGTCGATGATTTACCGCAACATGATGCCTAAAAGATAGTCTTTTGCAATGCTGCCCGATTCACCACTCTTTCGCAGACTCTATGCCCCCCTTGCGTCTTCTCGCAGGTGATGAGCTCGTATCAGTTGCAATTAGCTGGTTCGTCGAAATCTGCGTTGGTGTCAATAAGGTAACTACGAATTTTCTGGCGTTTCAGACATCAGAGTATGTGGTAAGCGTCGGGAATGCACTCTGCGAATAGTCGACAAGGCAGACTGCATTCGCGGTAAAGGCGAGCAATCATAGCTGCGATTTTTGCTGCTGCTGCTTTTTGTGTTCTTCTCATCGTAAGGAGTCTCAATTTCCCCATTGAAGCAACAGTGAATGAGACAAAAGGAGTTCCAGACGATTGACGGATTGGGATGAAAATGCCTCCTTCAACAATGGATCAACGTGAGACCTGATGGAGGAGCGGGCGACGAAGGAGGAGATTCGACGGCCGCCGACAGAAGTATCAAACCTATCGTCAGGGTAGACATATTCAGAATCCTAACTGTCCGTCTGCTCGCATTTATGCTGACTTGAAAAAAACAGCAGTCTTTCGTCGGGCGGCATTTATCCCTTGGCGCCAAAACCAAAACATCATCATCGGGTGATTGTTCCCGCTTGCTTTGTTTTTGTCACATGACTATCGATACAACCGCCACGTTTCGACAGTGCCAAGTCTACCTATCATGAGTCAATACACAGTTTTTTCTTTTTCTTTGATATCGGGACAACAGCGCGACAGCAGTTCTTAATGTCTCTCGCTGTAAAGGGCTACTGGAGTCTGGAGTATCATCAGGAAACGAAAAAAGAAATGAAAGCTTCATCACTTCCAACTCGACACCCATCCGCGACTTTCCCAGGGTTGGAAACTTGTCACACCTTGGATTTGTCCTAGTAAAGTAATTCAAACATATTTCCACTTCTAAGCTGTGTGAAAAGAGTCAACCCATCAAAGAGCAAACTTCGATCCATCATTACTAGCTAATCATTACCAAGTACTACTTATCTTCAATCATTCCTTCGTGCACTGCAGATATCGGATTTCAATATTTAAAGCATTGGTGTCACGTTCCATTTACTGTACCTGGTACCAAAACTGTACCTCAATTTTCCGCTAGTACGCCACCTCGACTTGACATCCAGCAATATTCTATTAAGTACGTATGTATTTGAAGTCCATTCGGACTTTTTTACGTGGCTAAAGATGTGAGTTTCCTGACGTTTACTTAGGACAAGACACGGTGGCATTTCCGAGTTTTAGAATACCCTAAATTATCACTTTATGATCCAAGTACCGGATGGAACAATTGGTCGGAACCTAGTCCTTCAATGATGCTTCTTTCTCTGAGATATCCGACGGACGTCTTACGCGAGCGAAGATCTTGACGCGACCGAAAGGTTGATGTCAGCAATTCGGGAAGAAAAAGCAGGATGCTTCCTCAAATTTGCTTTTAATCTGGACAAACATTCACAGCACATAATTTCAATTTCCTTTCTCTCAGAAAGCAAATTCATCGGCAGCTCTTGTATTAATCTAATTCATTTCATTAACATTTAGCCACCATGTCTTTCGTTGATACTACTATGCCTAAAAGGGACTACCATGTCCCTCGCGATCGTACCGGAGAGCCTCCAGCCAACGACACCATCGACCCCAATGCCGGCAAGGTCCATCTCTCCGAAGCTCAACCCTGGGGACGAGGTACGTGTCACATCTAGCTCTTTCGGTGCAAAACGTCGACGTTATTCTATGATCCACTCACAATGCATTTTCGTATTATCTCACAGGAATCGTTGCTGATTTTAAGAGAACTATTGGAACCTGGTGGTTCAAGGAGATGACCAATTTCAACCAGAAGACAATTGCTGTCTCTTTGCTGATTCTTATCAGTATTATCCCTCCTACCCTGGCCTTTGGAGCTTCATATGGGGCTATGTCCAACCAAAAAATTGGTGCTATTGAGACCATTCTTGCTACTTCTTGGATTGGTGTAGCCTACTCGCTCATTGGTGGTATGCCCATGTGTATCATTGGTTCTACTGGACCTGCCTTGGCAATCTCCTCTGCTATCAACAATATTGCCGAGAGTGCAGGAGTTGATTACCTTTCTTGGAATGGATGGATCTCCATCTGGTTGGCCATCTACTGCTGCCTGGCTGGATTCTTTGACTTGACCCGCTATGTCCGCCTTGCCACCCGCTTCACTGATGAAATTTTTGCCCTTTTGATTGTTGCCATCTTTGTAATGGATGCCATTGGTGATCCCTTCAGTGGATCTGGTCTCCTTCGTTACTTGGATCCCAGCCACAAGTCTCACTCAGATTATGAAGATGATGCTGACTATGAATACCTCTCAGTTGCTTTCCTGAGTATCATCATGGGTTTTGGAACTACTTGGTTGATCTTCTTCTTCCGCTCCTTCAAGTTCAGCTCTTTCTTCTGCAGTGATGTTGTCAGAACTTCAGTCCATGACTTTGCTGTCACCATGTCCGTTATTGTTTGGACTGTGATCAAAGAGCTTGCCTTCCCTCAGGTCAACACCGAAACACTCAAGGTACCTGATCAATTTGAACCTTCCTTCCAGTGCTGTACTGATGCATGTGACACTTTCTGGCCTGATGACTGCCCAGAACAAGAAGCTGCTGTTGGAGTCCGTTCGTGGTTTGTTGACCTTGGCAATGTTCCATCCTGGGCACCTTTTGCCGCTGCTGGACCTGCTGTCATGGGATTCTTGCTCTGCTACCTTGATAATGGTATCACTTGGCATTTGATCAACCATAAGCACCACAAGCTTGAACATGGAGAGGCCTACAACTATGATCTTTGCTTGAATGGATTATTCAATATGGTCAATGGATTGATGGGTCTTCCTTGGTTGGTTGCCACCACTGTTCCCTGCATTATTCATTTAAATTCTCTGGCTGAGAAGACTGATCAGGGGGAATTCCTCAGTGTCCAAGAGACCAGGCTGACTATGTTCTTCTCCCACCTAATGTTGGGGTGCACCATGGCTGCCCTGAGTGTCTTAAAGTATCTTCCTATGCCTGTCCTTTTGGGAGTCTTCCTCTTCATGGGTCTTTCCTCTCTGCCTGGAATCCAGTTCTGGAACCGCTTCTTGCTCTTCTTCCAACAGCCAAGCAAGTATCCCAATACCATCTTCAATGAGTACATGGAAAAGAAGCGCATCCACATGTACACTCTCTTCCAAATGTTGTTCTTTGCTGGAATATTTGTGGTCATGAACTTCAAGGCAATTTCCATTGCCTTCCCTTTCATGACCTTCCTCTGTATCCCTGCCCGTCTCTTCTTCCTTCCCAAGATCTTTGCCGGTTGGGAATTGTGCTTGTTGGATGGTGAAGATGACCAAATTGAGGATTGGGTTCAGGCCAAGCAAGACTCTATCCGAGGATGGGAAATGGCTAAGAACGGAGACTTGACCACACCCATCGAAAAGGATGAGGACGCTGCTCCCTCTTCTGGAGAGGAAGGCGACGATGAGAACGTGTAAAATATCTGAAAATTGATCTCTGCTCAACGTTAGAGCATGAAGACGTTGCTTATGTTGCACTGTATCCAAATTTTGTGAGCTAATAGAATAAGAAGGCAAAACTGTAAAAATCAAAGTAATTCCAGTTGTCCATGTATTTGATCGTGTAGCTCCGACTATATTTTCATCCTGCCACGAGACGATGGCGACTGCGAAGAAGCACTGCCTTTCGCCTGTTCCACAATTCGTCGTTTGTCAAATAGGAAGTTCTTGCCTTCCCACAACGACGGTCGGAGATCAACCTCTGTCGCTGCGCTCCGCTGTCTACCCTCGTACCAATTTTGATATCCGATAATACCATGCTCCAGGCGTTTGACGTTTGTAAATCCCAATGATTGCTGCATGTAAGCTCCGACCTTGACACACCGGATGCCACCGGTACAATAAATAAACACTGGTTGATTTTTGTTATCCACACTTTCCGCAATACCATTCAAGACATCCCATGTTTCTGAAAAGGCTGTTGTGTTTAACGGAATGGCGTTGTGGAATCTTCCGTCGTCACTCTCGTAGCCATTACGACAATCCAGAATCAACGGATGAGGCGTCGTCGTTGTAGTAGCAGTATCAGATGCTGCTCGTACTTCAAAATCCCATTTTTCTGGAGATAATACCAATCCCGCCTCATTCCAGTCTATACTATTGATTTGCGTCTCGTCTAATCCATCCCGTAAGATTGCATCCCGACTGCGAACAATCAAGCGTTGAAAGGTAGGAGTGTCAACGGGTACAACGTCGCCCCAATTCAAGGCATCTCCAAGGCACCCGAGATGAGCTTCACAAATATTCGCAAACTCTTTAACATATTCTACTGGAACCGCAAATTGACCGTTGACTCCCTCGTGAGCAACATAGAGACTTCCACGGAGGCCAGGTACCCTTTGAACCATGGCATCAAAAACTTTATCACGCAGCGCAAGTGGCTCGGCAATTGGTCGAAACTTGTAGAAGGACACCATTTGTAAATGCAAAGAATCACAGCTAGTAGGTCGTTGCGATAATACCGCGGAAGATCCCTTCGTCGATGCGCTTGTACGATCATGATTATTTTGAATAATGTTGCGATCAGCGGTAATGGAGAGTCGGAGGTCTTGTCTTGGCAGACGACTGAGATGGAACTGATGTAGACCTTGAAATGCAGAAGTAAAGGGGAAATCAGCAATCAGACAACCCCAGAAGATGGTGATTAAACTTCGTTGAGATACCATGGTGGTTGCAGTAGCTTCATTGATGTTGATGTGTGCCCTTTTGATTGTTGATTGGGTTTTACAATTATTATTTGCGAGAAGATTTACTAGTACTCGTAGTAGACTAGTAGTTTACTACTAGAAAAGTCTATTATTTATTTCTACTCGTAGATGTTGTGTTTATCGTGTTTCGATGTTTCGAGAGCAGATATGCGTCTATCTTTTTACTTTTTATAGACTTGGGCGCACACATCGCAAGTCTCCATATCGCTAAACCAGTAAACCGTTGGATGCTGGCTTTTTTGTTCGCATCAGCTCATTTTTTCGCAAGAAACACGAACTCTTTGATGAGAAACATCAATCGACAATTACGATGAAACTGTTATAAAACAACGCAGACGAAAGTTAACACACTACAAGAAGAAAATAGCAGTAAGAAATGACAGCCGCATCTGCAATGACGAGGACACTGGCCATGTTTCAAATGTACATGCATTCTTTCCTGCAAGGAACAATGCCATGGTATGTTTGGCCCGAACCCTGGGGCTTACTACCTCTCGCTCTGCATCGGGACATTTTGGAAAAGAATAACCTATTTCCGTCTCCTGGTGTCGAGACGCCAGCCATAGGTGCTTACATGCAATCCATCAAACGGCAAGCGGCTAGCTTGGGCGGAAATGAAACCGATGACATGCCTATCCCTTTGGCACGACCGGCTAGTGGTTATGGGACGGATGTTCGGCACCCAGCAGCAGGAGCTTTGGGATCACCATTTGGACGGAACTGTCCTGCCATTGCCAAGGCATCGCGTCTGAATGACGATTTGGATCCTCCTCCGCAGCTAGTTGCCCAAAAATTACTGGCGCGAAGGACTATGAACGAGTTTTATCCCGCCGGTATGCAGCTGAACGTCCTTGCCGCAGCTTGGATTCAAGCCATGACCCACGATTGGGTGGGTCACTTCGATGACAATGGTCCCGACGGAGAAGTTAAGTTAGAAGATGGTGCAACGTTTGGTTGTCCCATGGACTCGTTCTCATTTCGAAGAACGTTGGAACGCCCAAATGATGATGCCTACGACTCTGCAAAAACACATTGGTGGGATGCAAGTTGGTTATATGGCCAGACCAAAGCCAGTGCTGATCAAGCTCGATCATATGATGGCGGACAGGTCAGGCTTAGCACAATATACCCCAACACAAAGGTGGCAACTCGCAGTGAAAATGGAACGTTCTATAATACGACGGGAGAAAACATGAATTCTTGGATGGGGATTTCGCTGATGCAGGAATTGTTTTTAAAAGAACACAATGCAGTTGCCCAAGCCATTGTAGAGAATCATCCAGAGCTAGCAGGTGACGATGATAAAGTGTTCGGCATGGCACGATTAGTCATTTCAGCGCAACTTGCTAAAATTCATACCATTGACTGGACAGTCGAGCTTCTCAAGACCGAGACTCTTAGGGTTGGTATGCGAACGAACTGGTATGGTTTCACCAAAGCCATGGGAGTCCTTCCAGATTTTATCGCAGATATGCTACCAGGTATAGCAAAGAAAACTGGAAATGAGACCATGGCCGATGACAAGGGAGTTCCCTTCTCTTTGACAGAAGAATTCACGGCCGTCTATCGTTTGCATCCACTGATTCCAGACCAGCTCATTTTGCACTTGGATGGAAGTGAAACAAATACCAGGGTCATTCCCATGTCGGAGCTGGTGGGAGAAAAAGGCGAACATGCCTTGCGAGTTGATCCTGCTCGGCCACATCAATTTTGGGACTCTATCTTGCGATATCCTTGCGGCAATCTTCAGCTCCATAACTTTCCTCACACTTTACGCAATCTTAATCCCACCGATGAATTGGGTCGTACTATTCCTCATCCAATCGATCTTGCGGCTGTAGATATTTACCGAGATCGAGAACGAGGGATTTTGAGGTTTAACAACTTACGTCGATCCTTGCACTTGCCAGCTTATGAAGATTTTTTTGATCTGACTCAGGATGAAACTCTGACGGCTGAGTTGGAGGAGGTCTACGGAGACGACGGAATTGAGCGCTGCGATTTGCAAGTATGCCGATTCGCTGAAAAGAAGCTGCCCGGATTTGCATTGTCCGAGACAAGCTTTGTTGTCTTCTTGCTCATGGCGACAAGAAGGCTTGAAGCTGACCCGTTTCTTCATCAATACTACACAGAAGAACATTATTCAGCAACCGGTCTCAACTGGGTCGAAAATACAAACACCTTTCGCGATGTCTTGCAACGTCATTACCCTGATTTGGTAGAAGACATCCCAGCTGATCAGTCTGCTTTCACACCGCGAACGCCTTGGCCTGGACAAGTGGTATAAAACTAACAATTCGTAGAATAAGATGCATTAAAAAGAAGATTAGACAACGAGCACCTCGCAAATTGCCTGCTATTGTATTGTATTGAGCAACCAGCAACCAGCCCTGTCTTCATTTCTGAGCGAGAGGAGGCGCATTCGAAATCGATCGACAGAGGTGCGTCCCCAACCGTGGAGGTACGGTCAATCGTCAGAAGTGCGATCGACAGAGGTACGCTTTATACAGAGGTGCGTCCGATCAACAGATGTGCGTCGTCAATCGTTGCGTTCGATCGACCGAGGTGCGGTCGACCAAGGTACGTTTTTATGCAGATTCCGCGGAGATGCAAAGTCAGTAGATCGAAAGCGGGTTCGTGTACTGTGCTGCACGAGTTCTTTGATCGTGAAATTGCAGAGAGGTGCCAAACAAGTGCCTTGCTGTAAGTGAGAGCAGACTGGTGCCAATGGTTGCCTTCAGGTGACCTTGGCGCCCTGCGGGCGCCATAGTTGTGATCCCCGTAAATTAGATGTTCAATTTTTTTTTTTGTAAGTGAGAGCAGACTGATGTGCAGATGGCAAAGTTGCAAGTAGATCTGGAACTGGACCAGTATTCATATTGGACGACCATTCCTGGTTTTGTTCTTCAGCGACAGGAAGTGAACGAAATTGCCCGATGAGCAGAGAAAAGACCAACTATTATGGTTTGCCAAGAAGAATCCAAAAATTGGGCTTTTGGGGAGATGCTGGGAAAGAGTTGCAGGTTGCAGGTGATATGAATTTGATCGTTTAATACTTTACAAATTCTCTGGCCCGCGTAATACTCTCTACTACTCTCACTGGCGCTTCTGAAAGGAGAAGGCCGAGTTTCTCCGTAACCGCTCCGAGCACACGTAACAGTGCATGTAGTAGCCTAGGTAGACAACCGGGAGCTGGTAAAGTCGAGCGTGTGTTTTAGCTGCGCTCGTCTTCACATGCTGATAGTCCTAATCTGCAGATTCTGTGAACGCGAACTCTACCGAGGCCAGCCAAGCTGCACGTCCAATTGCTGTGTTCAGTCAACGCGAACTTTACTGGGGCCAGCCAACCTTCACGTCCAATGCACGTCCAATGCATTGCTGGCTACTTCACCTGATCTGTAGCTATCTCACAACGCGGACGCTTCTATCCGGGTACCTTTTGATCGCGTGAGGACTGATAGCATACCTGGTACTCCTACGGGTACTCTGGCTGGTTCATCATTCTATTGCCAGATGAAGAGCGGTTCTTTTTTCCTTCTGGAATTATTAAAATAATAGTAGGAATAATAAGTATTTTTCTTATTTTGAAAATGGTTCCACAATGAGATCAGCAACTACTGTACGAGAAAGCGGATAAATAAAAAGTGTCAAGTACCATATAAAAAAGGATGCCCGTGAAGATGCCCCTGACTAACTGTTCGCATACCTGGTACTGTACTTGATTTTGGTTTGATCGAAATGAACACAATTTGGTATCTTCTCACAATTCACAATAATCCTGAGATTAGGGCATTGAAGCACGAACTAAACCCAGATACAAATAAATAATGATCTTTGTTGCTGGATCGCTCCTACTGGCTGGTTTCGTGGTGGATAGCGCCTCTGCTTCCACCATCTTCAATGGAATGGGAATTAGCTCAGTGCTTAACGATAACCCCCTTTGCACAGATTGGCTAAATGATCCAGGCGACGACACTTTTTTCAAATTTGGTTACCGCTCGAACGCAGGCTGCGTCAACTATGAAGGATATATCAATTGGAAAGGCCAACGGCTGCCAGGATTTGGAACATCAGGTAACAGTAAGTATGATGGACTTTACCAGCGCTTTCTTTAATTTGCGAACGTGCAATTTGTCTGTCGTTGTTGTTCCGTGGAGTTTTTCTAAAACTTTTACATCCCAACCTTTTCACTTTTCACTCTCGTCCACTACAGACAACAAATGCAGCCGGAACGACCAACAGATAGCGCAACGGGAATATGTTACCATTCTTTGTTTCGACAAGAATGGAAATATTGCCGGCGGTGGCGACTTTCCAGCATGTGGCCAAGATGGTACCGAGTGTCCATACTACGTCCTCATCTCGATCGCGGAAGATGCTGACAATGTTGACCTCGATGGCATTAGCTTGAATGATAAAAATGGATATCCTGTCCTTTTCGGCTACCCTAACAAGACCGTCGATGACAGCCTTAACTCCTTTGAGATCCCACTTGGTACAACCGCGGCTGTCTTAGCGTCCTATGAAGTCCCAGTTGATGCCGATATTATGAAGAATTTCGTTCCTAAGTCTATCGATGAGTACAAACAATCTGGTTCACTATGCGGTGAAAATGGCTGTGGTCAGAGTTGCAGTGACTGCCAGGGTACTGTATACGTTGACTTCTGCTATTTATGTGGAGGTGAATTCTTTACAGACCGTAAGTGGACATACGTGCATGCATTGTTCAAATGTTCCTGTTACCACCATTCCCGGGATATGGATTTATCCCGGGGCTGTTTTTGCAAATTTCCGGGATATCCATATCCCGGGCTTGTTTGACGCTTTTCGAATCACCAATTCCGGG
>Ga0210036_1000952_pt1 | contig 33199 bp, 27 predicted proteins | sample CryGeymeta201515_FD_185469 | JGI IMG/M metagenome (GOLD analysis project Ga0210036, IMG submission 185469) | Groundwater microbial communities from Crystal Geyser aquifers in Utah, USA - Crystal Geyser metaG 2015-15 (SPAdes) (version 2) | ecosystem: Environmental > Aquatic > Deep subsurface >...
CTCACCCGGGCGCCTCGGAACGGAGAAAAGGTCGGCCCTAGTAAATTGCCGAGTTTCTCCAAACCACCCTACCTAGCCGAACGTAGCCCTAGAGAGCTGGCATAGTCGAGAGAACGCGGTAGCGTTTGCTCGTTAGTCAACATTACGATTACACTGAACCCTAATGAAAAGCGACAGCTGTTCCAGGATAAAAGGGGAAAATCCTACCGACGGGAAATGGAACAAAAATCTCGAGGAACGTACATATTCAAATTAATACTCGTATACCAACAACAATAGTGCGCCCACATTTCTTCTCGTCTAGTATGCCAATACGTCGGTAGGGGAACCTGGTACGTGTGGTCTGTACACACAGTACTTCCAGTATCGCCTTTGGAATCTTTCTCCGAGAAGAATCTCACCTTACAACAAGTGCAGGTACTGCACACCGTACTACAGTACTGTTATTCAACATAAATAACTTCAAAGCTACATGAGAAATACTTCGGTATAATGTTATGTATGCATATATGTATTGCACTGTACTGTACGTGGGACTTGCTGACTCGTCCTTTCATTCAATCGTTCCATTTTTTCTTCACGGATTGCCTACTCACAACAACATTCAAAACTGAAAATAATCACCTGGAGAACAGTGACACACTCTCATCATCTTCACGAGCTGATGTCTCGTAGTAGGTACTGTCCATGCTAAAATTATCCTCATCGATATCTGTAGAAGAACCCCAATTTAGAATTCCCTTGGAACTTTCTTCATCATTGCTACTGCTGCCGTCGCCGACGACGGCGACGCCGCCGCCGACGACGTTGCAAATTGGTTTATCGACATCGTCAACAGAGTCACAACAGCGATTGTATGGAATAAAGGTCCCATGAAGTAATCTCGATTTTTCGGATATTTCTGAAGCTTTCTGAAGAAGGGGTCTTCTCTGTTCCATTCCCGTCATGTGAGCAACGGGTATGTCTGCCATCTCCATGGATGGACTTACATGAATTGGTCGGCCGCCAACGGCGCACCTGGAGTCAACACGTACTTCTAGGCGCCGTAACGTATTCAAAAGTTCTTCCTCGCGACCCTTGTACTGAATAAGCATGCGATTGACGTTTCCTTCGTCGCCCGGCAAAACTTTGGCAACCAAACGGTGAATTTCGCTGACAGTCGAGACACTGTTCCTATCATCGTTGTCAGTCCGCTCCGATTCCGATTGTATCCCAAACGACGAGCTTCCTGTCTCGGTACCCTCGTAGGTACTGTCTCCTTCACTAAATTCTAAATTATGAGTTGCCTTCTTGGTACAGGACTCCCTATCCTCGTCGGAAGAGACCTGGAAGCTCGTGCTGCTTGTTTCGAGGAACGAGGAACTTGCCGTCTCAGCTTCGCCAATGGCTTTGGGGAATTCCGCAATAATGCGCCCACGTAAGTCATCTCTTACTTTTGGTTTGATATTATTGTCAGCAACCAGAAGATCATGGAAATGTTCTTCGCTATCGAAATTGATACTCTGGCTTCCTGAAAGTTTGCCCTGGCCCTCCAAGGACACTTCAGATTCATCCAACCTTTCCATTGTACTGTCAAAGATTTTTTGGTGTTTAGTGCCTTGCGTGGCTTCGCTTGGGACTTGGGGCTTGTCTGTAGAGACTGCTGTTGACTCTTTTAGTCCCGTTTCTTCTTCTTCATCTTTTTCCAAGTTGGCTTTGTCGTTTTCAACACCTTGATGTGGGGATCGTCGCCTTGCACTTACACCTGGTCTTCGACGACGACCGCTTCTGAATTTGCGTTGTGGACTTTTTCTGCTGCCATCATTCGACTCGCATTTGGCAATACCATGAAATCGTTTTGCTTGGTAGTGTATCGTTGATCCTCGAAGAGGAAGACTGGAAATGTCCGTCATAACATCAGTGGCATCCGTAGAACAGCTGCTATCTTTGACCATGAAGCTCTTCAGTTGCCCTGTCTTTTCCGTAGTGACGCTACTTGCACTGATAGGCTTGATTGGGTTTCCGACAGCAATTGAGCTGCAATATACTGATGTGTCATCTGAATGCTTGCTATCTCCGTCATCATTATATTTTTGCTTCATGGCGACGCTATCAAAGCTAAAACCAAGGAAACCGTCCTGTACCATGTCTCTTTCATTATCAGCTGGGGATTCGTTGTCGCTGGTGGCAGTCTGTTCGGCCCCTGATTCACATGCAATAAAGTTATCCGGGTTGTACCGAACGCTGGAAAAGCCACCTCTGTCGCTTTTATCATTGCTGCTGCCGCTCTCAGTGCTACAGTCGAGTACTGCGTCAATAACATTATTGAGGGCACAAATGCGTTCATCTTCCAGAAATCCAGTTTGCTCTTCGATATCGTACTTTGGATTTGTGGAAGTTGCTCCGTTTCCCGTTCCATTTTCATCCCTCGTGAATTCTTTGGTTTGCTGTGGTCGAATGCGAATACGACTACCTCGGAGAGACAAGTTTGCCTTCCAGACTTTGAATTTGGACAATTGGTTTTTGAAGAAGTCGGTTTTTTCATTGGCAAGATATATGCCCAGCATAGCAAATAAAATACTTCCCACAATGGCTGCAATTGCATGTGTGCTCAAATTTTTCCCTTTTGTTGTTACGATTGTGTTGGTGTTGGTATTGGTAGTGGATTTCGTCGGATTGGTAGTGGCAGTTGAGGTAGGTACGGATGTTGTGACGGGTGCCACGGAGGCGGAAGGTACGGAAGCGTTGACTGGCTGCGAAGAATTTCCAGGTAAAGATATTGTTACATCGCTATTTGGTACAGATGTAGCAGGAAGGACAAGAATAGGAATGTCTGTTGCCGACGGTATAGGTGCAGCCGTTTGCGTTTGGTTTCTTTCTTTGGCTTCGTAAGCTTTTACAATGGCAGCCTCCGTTCGGTAACACAATAATTGCAAGAGTTGTTGCTGCAATCGGGATGCCTCTGGCCACTGTGAGGGAATAGAACCAAAGACATCCAATAGCTCAGCACCATCTACCTTGAGTTGATCAAAATTATTTCGCAATTCTTCTGGCAGATCGGCGTAGGCAACTACGTGGACGTAGGTATTCGCTGAGAGTCGATTGATAAAGGTGACATATTCCTCGGGGGTCAAGTATCCATCACGATTCGTATCGGAGCCAAACATACCGCGGCGACACTCAATGGGGAGCTCTGATACTACTGTACCAGCCACGGGACCGGGCTCAGCTGTCGTGTCAGCGTCAAACATCAGTTGGGGTAGTGAATCGGTTTCGCCACCTGCTGCCGACAATGAAGTAGGGGCCCAAGTGGGCATTCCCGTTTCACTTTTAATAGACTCAGCAATCAAGTCGGAAGTCGCGTTGCAAAAGGATTCCAATACCAACAGCTCATCGTCGGTAGCAGGGGCCCCGAACATGGCAGCAGAGATATCAACTTCTTGCGTTGATGTCCAAGCGTAGGCATTGTAATTGTTCTGCAGCTCGATAGGCAAGACATCATAGGCATCAAAGGCATGCGCTATCAAATGTGTTCTTGCGACCAAATTTAAGAATCGAATATAATCAGGATCTTGGTTCAATGTGTGGTCTCGGCCAATATCCGAGGCAATCAGAAAGATTTTGCATTCGTTAAATGTTGGCTGTGCCTGAGCTATTTCTGTGTGAACCACGGAAGCTGCCAACAACAACAACAAACTTCTACTTAATCTGTTGATCATTTTTTATGATGGTGCCACTTTATCTAATGATTGTATTGCTGGATCTCGCCTTTAGAATGGTTCCCTCCCCGAATACAATAAGTGCGGTGTTCGAATTTCGAATGCGTTGGGCTCACTTTGGATGTTACGCAGATATAAATTTGCTTGCTTACAATTGTTTCTCTCGATTTGCAATACTTGTTCGAGTGTTAGAGGACATAGTAGTTGTTCGGAACCAGCATAGATGAGCAGCTTGAAAAGTTGAAAGTAGACTAGTACGGGTCCTTCGTGTACAGTGTACACACTTCAGACTTCAGAGCAGTCTTGCAAAGAACTTAAACTTTTGATTTTCGGCCAAAATGTGAGCGAAAGCCGCGAGTGATTATTTTTTGAATCATTATGATGTACTATCATTGTGATGTCCGGGTGGATCGCTCAATTTCGAGCGTCATGACAAAATTGCTGTGTGGTGTGCAGTAAAACCGAAGTATTGTATTGTACTACTCCAGTACTACGGAAGGCCAAACACAGCATTTCATAGTAGTTTGAAGCACTTCGACCATCCCGTCTGATCCTAGTTCTGAAGACTGTCCAATTTTGCTAGCTCAAGCTGCTCCTGCACACCGGATGTCGCACCTAGTAGAGGTCCGACAAAACTCTGGTCCTTGCTGCTGGCTCCGTACTTGTGGGGTTAAAAAAACGTATAGTAACACTTTGAGTGGAAAAATTTGAAAGAAAAAGCTATATATTAGCTTTTCTGGAGTTGATGGCCCGCAGTGTCGCCTCCCAGATTTGCTTTCCAATGTTTGGATCACGCGATGCCTCGGAACATGAGGCCGTACTAGTTTGAATAGGTTTCTTATTGCGGATATAATCTCCTGATTGGACATTGGGCGACGTTGCAGCCCACAAAATGCTTTCAGCTCCTTGTTCGGGTGTTTTCAATAATAGTTTCCGCAACGGCCACAAAAAACTCGTTTCCAGAGTGGCATGAATCTCGACAAGGCCGTATTGACCATGCCGGGAGAAACAATCATCATTTCAACCTTGCTGGTTTCTTCTCTCAACAACTGGGACCAATGAAACGTGACAGCTGTCATTGCCATTTTGGCATTAGCGTATGCAGGAAAAGGTCCATAGGGGTCAACGGAGGTCTTGATCCACTCATCCCAGGCGGCTGGATCGTCCAAACGATCCGGTAAGGATGCTCGCTTTTCTAGAATAGATCCAACATTGACAATACGAACAGGTTTGGTATTATCGTCATTGCTATTGTTTGCTTTTTCTGCTGTTTTTTCTAAAATGGGAAGCAAATTGCGAGTTAATTGAACCCATCCCAAGTGATTCACAGCCATGCTCGTATCCCAACCACCACCATCATCAATACTAGATCTTTTGTCTCGTTCGTTGATCATGGCACCAGCATTGTTAATCAAAACTTGCAGTCCTGTCCGAACAGTGGCATTGCGAATATTTTCGCTGAAAGTTTCCACAGACGCGGCATTAGCCAAGTCGAGAGAAAAGACGTGACACTTTTCCTCGCCCAATACTTGTGAAACATTTTTGGCGGTTTCCAAATTGCGACAACCTATCAAGACGTTAGCTCCTCGTTGGCCCAATGCAAGCGCAACTGATCTACCAATCCCGCTGTTCCCGCCCGTAATACAGACAGTGGCGCCTTCTAAATCTCTGGCAACAATAGAGGATAGTACCGCGGCCGAGTGCGAACGCTTTTGACGTAACGAGTAGGCAGCAGCTCCCATCACAACCAACATGGTAGCACCTGCAGCTAGAACCAGATCATCTCTATTGTCTCCTATCATACTGAATCCTTTCAGTCGGGTTCGACGGTCAAGCACTCGTAGTGCAGTGCAGTGTTGTACTTGAAATCGTTCAAACAATATTATTTTTATGATTTCTTCGGAGTTTGGAGTTTGGAGTACAGTAGTCTAGTAGTAGTAGGTAGTAGTAGGATTTTCCTTCTGCTTTTTACTACCAAAATTGTAACGCACATAAGCTTTTTCGAATAGTCTTCCACCCGGTATCACAAGTCAATTTTGTTGTGCCAGCCTGCGACCGTAGGCTTTTCCTTACGATGGACCGACGGATTCTAATCTGATGAGCTGAATCGATTGACGTGCCGGCGACGTCAATCAACTTCAAAGAGAACCCGAAGCGAATCCTTACATAACCAATCCTGCATGGCTGACGATGACATAGTACAGATGGCAAAAAGTGAAGCCGCCAAACCTCTGCAAACGGCAGCTGCCAACACAGTAATACTGGTAATGCGAACATACTCCTGCAGCTCCAAACTTTGTTCGCACAAAAATTTCAAGAAAATTTAAAACCAACGAACAACATCACCAACTAGACTACAATCATTTATTATATTCTTTCGCAATTCTGTAAACTCCAATCGATCCTCTTCCACGCACGGGCATAATACAATGTCATCCTCCAGTACACCCGATCCCTTTTACGAAATCACTCGTCCTCCAGATGCTGGCGACAATGCTAGTGTGAACGATTCCGAGTTTGCCGTGGCCATGATCGTGGTGGTCGCCATTGTTCTTACTGTCGTCATTATTGGGCTGCTATTTCTGCGCAACTACAACAAGAATCGAAAATCCGCAAAAGCTATTCATACAATTTCGACAGAGGAAGAAATGAACAGTCGGCTAAAGATTGAGGCAGGTTAATCCGTTTGTTCGCTCGCTCGCTTGACTGAAGTATTAGACGTAGCAGAACTCTGTACTCTTACTTGAAAGCAACTCATGTAACTTACAACTTACATCCGACGTCTGTTGTTCTCTTTGTGCATACAGGAATGGAACACGCAAGATGGAAAAGTCACAGAAGAAACTTCCGATTGCTGTGACCTCTGCTCCAAGCCGTTTCGGGCGAGAGACCAAGTCTGCAAATCGTACAATGAAAAATGCCCGCATGTGTTTCATAAGGAATGTCTGACGCACTGGTTGTTACTACAAAATACCTGTCCCACCTGTAACAAAGTGTACATGGTTCAAGCCGTATAACAATGAAAAAAGGAGTAACCTGCGTTTCGGATATAAAGCTCAAGATGTCTACCATGGCCGTCAGTGCCAAGAGGTTTGTTTATCCGAGTGTAACATAGTGCTTGTAACAAAGGAAAGTTTATGGCAAAATTTGATGAGTTTATATTGTCTTTTATGCACCTTTCTAGTACCATATCGAAACTACTTCATAACCCATGGGTTTAGGTGCCTGCAAGTTTCTTTAAGACAGCATCCAGCTTTTTGGCAATTTCCCGAGCATTGGGACGGTCTTTGGGGTTCGGTCGGTAGCATTCGAGCATGACATCTCGAATCGCAGCAACTTCCGCATCCTTTGCCCGCATAATCTCCTCAGGAATAGCAGGGAGTATTCCTCGCTCAACCTTGGCCGTAATCTCCTCCTTGGTCGGCTTGCCTCCCTTTTCAAGCTTATTCCAGGGTTCGTGACCACAAATCAAGCGAAAGAAAATATGACCCATCGAGAAAATATCCACTTTTTCGGTCAAATTGTTTTCATTGCGTGCTTCTTCCGGGGAGCGCCACTATAATACAGAAAGCGTTAAAAAAAAATAGAAGTGGATGAGGCAAACCATGTTCAATGATGAGCAGTCTTGGTGCATTTGTTCAAAACAGAAGGCTTACTTGAGGATTGGGGTACTGGGCAGGAAAACCGCAAGGCTCTTGCGACGTTGTATTCCATCGACGGATGATTCCTATGTTGAAATCGTTCAGCTTCAGAGTCCCACCAACGCTCACCACGTTGGCTGGATTCACATCCAAATGTACAAATGTGGCATTGGTGCCATCGTCACCATCAATACCGTGAATATCGGCGACACCGCGAGCCACGTCTCTAGCAATTTTAAGACGGGCTAATGGTCTGGACTTGGATTTGTCAGCCAATTCTCCGAGACGAGGTCCGTTAGCGTATTCTGTCAAGACCGAATGCCCACAAAATCCAAATACGTTGATGACATGTGGCGATGACGTAAGACGCTCCATAGCCACGGCATCAATCCTATCGTGCTCAAAGTGAGCATCTTCAAAGTCGTGTCGGAATCTGTAACAGGTAGAAACGAACAACGAAAGTTAGTTGGTCCACTACACAATACTACACTGCACGAAACTCGACAAAAAAGGGACTCACTTTAGCGTCTTCAACACAACTCGGTCTCCAATAATTGCTTTGGAATGTCGTTTACTTTCCTGCTTTCGCAAATCTAATTTCCAGGCATACCGCCAGTACCCTTTGGTACCAAATAGTTGAACGTCCATTTCAGTTGATTTTTCGCCCAGGTTTTCCACGCCCAATTCATGGATACCGTTGCACCATGGATGAAAGGTCGTTTGCCAATCTTGCATGGGAATACACTGATCATCGGCATACGGCACACGACGTTCCATCCTCTGAAGGCGTTCGTCAGATGAATCCAATTCCGAATAGAATTGAGTATTGTCGGTAAATTCCGCAGGGTATTGTTCGACGACACGTGGCACTTGGTTGAAAAAATCTTTCTCGTGGAGCATCAAGACACGAGACGGATTCTTCCTTCTGCCGGGCGAGGACGGCGTAGCGAACATGGAGGGATCTTGCGCCTCAAACATACGACGTTCGGGTAGAGCCACAGACGGATCAAGAGGTTTGGGTTTGATAACCTTCAAGGACTTGAGCGTGGCAGATTCTGGCGTGTACTTGTGAACCGCGGCAGTAGCCGCTGCAGCAGTTTTGGCGTCTAGTTTTGCCTTTTTTACAGGCGGGTCCTTCTGTTTATTTTTCAAAGACGTACCCTTTTTGTGGGATTTAGACAAAGACGCTTCATTCTTAGGGTGCTTTTCTTCCTCCTTCTTTTTTGGTGCAGGTGCCTTTGTAATCTTCTTGGCAGCTTCTTTGGCAGTATTGTCGTTTGAATGAGACTTGCCATGTCGTCTGGTCGTTGCCAACAAGAGACTTCCTCGCAACCCACCTGTTGGAGCCTCCATATTGTTTGCAGCAGCAGCGATAGGCGACATCGTTGCCGTAGAATAATACATTCCACCAAAGGCACTAGTCGTGACAACGGCCGATTTGGCCAAGGATGCAGCTCCAACGAAAACAAGTCCCCAAACGAGTGTCGAAAGACGAACCTTTTTCAAATTGCGACGCCACAATGATAGCGAGGATTTGGAGGCATTGTTTGACGCATTAGCATGGCGGACTTCTTCGAACAACACTGATCCATTGAATGCAACACCTGACATTTTTAGTCCATCTTCAAAACGGTGCAAGCCCTGTTTTGATTTTTTATTCTTCGAATGACTGTGAGGAACACTCCCGTTCTTAGTAAAAGCTGCATGTCGTTGTTGATGGCCGTCTAGCATGTCATCATAATCTGGCATATCGCTGCCCTGCTGCATTTCCTCAATAGTGAAAGGTTCCACAGATGGCTTTGGAGACTTGCGATACTTGGCACGGCCACAATCGACACCAGTACTTTTACGACGGCGATGCTCGGGCATGCAAATGCCTACCGAAGATCGACGCGATCGTCGCTGTGTAATAGGAATCGCTTCAGAGGTAGCTCCAGCACCACTCCTGGTGGGCGTCCAAGAGTTTCGATTTTTGTGGTAGTACTCATCTACACTTGGCGAATTATCACTGGTAGGTCGATGATTCGGTCGACGAGAGGGAGTCTTCTTCTCTTTGGCGCAGTCACCGTCACCGTCACCGTCTTCGGGAAAGAGAGCTTGTTGAATGTTCCACGGCCGCATCGGAGAAGTGTTGTTGTTGTTGCCATTACCATTGCTGCTGGTGTTTCTTCGATGACTACAACTGCTACTACTACTACTTCGATTTTTGGAATTCAAACAAGTATGGAATGTACTCATTTCATTGTCGCCCTGATAATCTTGATTGTCGTCCGAGGAATCATCCATCCAACTGTCCGAGCTTCGTTCTAAAACTACGGGACTGTGATTAGAACTCGTCGAGGAACAGGCCGTGGCAACGGAAGGAGACACCGGTCCTCGGGGTGTACTGGAAGCAAAGGACGAATACAAGGACATGAGTCCTCCCGCAAGTGTATGATTATCTTCTTCGTCTTCTTCTTGGGATGACAGAATGGGGGAGGAATCCGCCAAGATCATCGTGGCTGTGAGGGACGTTGCGTCGCTTTCATCCAATGCCTTCTTGGTGGGAGGTGATGGCGAAGCTTTCGAGCGATGTACATCATCAGGGGATACTACCAGACCTACTGCACTGGTCATATTGCTGTTGGTGTCTAGCACTTAGCACTTATTGCTGTTGCAAAAACAATCGAATGCGTCTTGTTAAGCTCTCCGTGGTGAACTTGAGCTACTGTGTTCACGTTCGCTAGACTAAGCTGAGGTGAGCAGAGTTGAGATGAGGCAGGCAGGCAGGCAATTCCTGTCGTTAATGTGAACAGGCATGCAGGATAAGCAAGGGGAAGATAGTTTAACTGTCTTTCTTTCTCTAACTTTGCCTTTTTTTCTCTCGGCGCCGTTCTTTCTTTCTAAACCAACTGCAATCCTTTCAATGGAAAAAGAGAGATAGAAAGTCGTGGTCACTCCAAGGGTACCTTTTGTCGGTGGGTTGAATGTTGAATACGTTCGTCACACGCTGCTTTAAATAGAGCACCAATACAATTGTGTGCTCAACGGAAGGAAAACGAACTGATGAACACTCCGATATTTTCCCTTAACGTTATCGGTGCGTTCCTAGTCCTCTTCTATTGCGGTTGCAGGTGGAATGCTTTTGTTAGCATAAAATGTGATGTTAGCTTATGATTACAGTTTGTTTGTCGTCTGGTGCATGTTCCTTTCGGCCTCGCAAAGCTTCTACCGCCCTTTTGTTTTTGAATTTTGAGGTGCTCTTGAACCACGCTTTGATATTTTTCAGTGTCCTTAATTTAGTAGTTTAACGTCTCTCTCTACAAGACTCGCTCGAAGTCTGGTAGTGAATTAGTAGACGCATATTTACTCTTGCTGAGTCCCAGGAGAAGATGGCCGGCGCCCGCGTGCTGGTGCATGTGTTTGGTTTGAATCACGGTGAAAGCGGAATGTGTTCCGACTAGTACTACCAGTATTACAGTAGAATAGTAGTTGTCTAATAAATAGACAATGAGAAAACTTAACTACATCCTTGATATTCCAATAAGGTCGTGTAACCGCATCTCCCTCTCATTATTTTCCCTCTCTAGTAGTCTAGAGTTGATGAGACCCGGTTAGCATGACTGCTACCTGGTAGTGAGAGGAGTCATTCTCTATTCGTTATTCTATAATAAATAAATGTTCCTTCTTCTTTGTACGAATTCCGTTACCTCTTTGTAATCCTTCATCGGCTCTCTTTTACAATTTTGTCGCTGAACAGCTTGTATGCAACTGAATAATCGCCTAACCGCGAATCCACGTGCGCCCACTTTCTTATTCTTTCAAGAGTCTCACTTTGGCAGATGGAACTATCATTTGTCTATGGTTTTCAGTTGAATATTCTGCAGGAAAGACTAACTGCAATTTTCTTCTCGTTCCAGTATCCCTTTTGGAACCTGCTGCTGTGGAAGACGAAATCCAATGATCCAAGTGCACCAGTACATCCGTTTTCGATGGCCATGTAGATCCATCCGCATTACCGAACTCCTCCATCAATGCTTGAACTGAAATGCCATCATTGCCAGGAGTCGATAGCAATTTCTGTTCCAAGGCTTGGTCCAGTTTTTGTTGTGCCAGAATCAATTCTTGTTTTACCTTTTCTCGTTTCGCCAAAACTAATAATTTAGATAATCCCTTATTGTTGCTAATTGTTGCTAGCGATACACTTTGCTGTGCATTAGTATTGCCTGCGCTTCCATTCTTGGATGATCCTTGTGATTGTCTTAATAAGAGTCTTTGCATCTTTACTTTCCTCCGAAAGATATCCGAATGCTCTGGTGCTTGTTGTACCATCGGTCCGTAATCACGTCCAAATACATTGAACCCTAAAATGACACGCTTCATCAGAGGAGTACTCGTGTCGTCGTTGCTATTGCTGTTTTTTGGTAATGTTATGGACTGAATGGGCGTACTTAAATGGGGCAAATGTCCGGATGCCAAAATCATTCTATTGTATTTATAGGGAATCGTCACCCAATCCGACTGAGGGTCTGGTAGGTCCTGTGATTGTTTGACACCCTTGTATCCGTATCGTTGGTAGTGTGAAAGTCCATCCAAGCAGCACATGAAGGCACCGCCTTCCAGTTCTGCTTGCGTACAGTGGAGAGTCCCAGCCAATATGGGTGGAACAATAATGTTGTGTTCATATCGGATCTGTTCAGCATAGTCGAGATGGTAGGACACTTGGTTTGTTTCCGAGGAAGCCAAGGCCCAAATAGCAACACCGTGAGCTTTGGTGGCGCTATCGTTTAGAGTCCAAAATGGGAATTTCTTCGGGTCCGTATCACCAGCGCTGCCGGTGATAACTTCCGGTATGTACGTTTGAATTTTGGATGCTTCCTTGGTAGTGCAATCGCGAGGTGAGGAAACAGTCACGGCAGATTGGAAAAAATGGGATGCGGCTGCTGCTGCCAACGTATCTCGATCCTTGTTGAGCATTGGTTTGTCGTTCTGTTGATAAGCTTGTGCAACCTGTTCCATTGTGACATAGGTCCCCCATGCTGGTTTGTCGGCGGCAACAGTCAAATCATACAAGGCATTCACCAATTCCAATGGCAAGGCTTGATCAATCACATGCACCGCAGGAACTCTATCTTGAGTGAAGGATGGATATTCGACCAATTTGGTCGTGGTGTCCGGGTTGCAGGTTGGTGTAGTGGTAGTCCTCCAAGTTGCTGTTGTAGTATCATTGTATTGGACAAAGTTTTCGGGTATGTGGCCGTCTTCAAAGTCACGCACTTGACCGTCACACAAAGCTGCCAATTCGAGAATGGGATCACGTGGACTGGACGTACATAATAATATACTGTCGTTCTCGTCGACGTTCTTATTAGGCGTATCAGAGGCTGTCATGGAGGCACGTGGTGGTGTTGTGCAAACGTACAAACTTTATTTTTGAAACAAAAAATACTTTTAAAATAGGGAGGTGTGGTAGAGGATCAGGATAGTCCAGGCTACTCTAATAATTATTACTCGTACTCTAATCGTTTGTTTTCGTTTCAATTGGACGCTCATCCGCTTTCAGAGTGTTTTGGATTTTGGATCAAACGATTTTCTTCAGTCCCGTCTGTGGAGCTTCGTGCATCACCTCTTTTGTAAAGAAGTACCGGAGGCAGTATCTACTACTGTACTGTACAGTAGTCTGTAGTGCAACAACAAAGACAGTCCAACAACAACAACTACTTCCGCAGGTAAACCTTCTTGCTACAAACTAACAATAACTCTGTCCGCTACATCATTATGCACCCTCTCGTCCGAGATCTTTACAAACGAGTCATATTGGTAGGACATGACTATCCACAAGGAATTCGACACGTGCGTGAAAAGTGGAAACAAGCTTTGCGAAATGTCGAGAATTGTCCGTCCTGTTATACGTACGACTCCAACGACAAACCAATACCAGCATTGGACGCCGCGAACTGTGATAAGGAATTGCACAAGGCTGTTGCGAAAGGACGGTATATGGTCCGAGAAATGATTGGGATTATACAACTCAAAAAGTATCGAACCCTCAAATCTAGATACGATAATGACAGGGCGCGACAGGAAATGCAGCAAGCCATGAGGGACTTGGACCAGAAGGGGAATTGAAATCAAGTAATCGTTGTTGAAATACGTTTTAAAAGAAAATTCGCAGATAGATAAAGTGACGACTTTACATATTGGAGCATCAAAACGTTTTATGAACCGTGCCCCTGCCTGTCTGCTGTCTGTCGAGTGACACCGCAACATGTGGCACTATTTTTCTTCTTCGTCATAATTTCAACTTCAACGCAACGTAGATTCGACGAGAGGTTCATTTTCTTTTTCTCCCTTGGACAAAGGCTTTACTGTATTGGGTTGTCTCGTCAGTGCCAAGACGCGTTCCCACGTACGCCCACGTGGATTCATATTACGGGGCGAAGTTGCCACCAATTCAGGAATGGGTAAAAACTGTAAAACAAAGTGAAATGATGTGAGTCACGAGATACATGTTACCCCTGGTATACGGTACAGATTCAATTTCTGAAGAACAACAACAGCTGCTGCTGGCAGCAGTACATACCACCATGCGATTGTTGCAAAGACCCACAGAAAACCCGGTAAAGCCTGCCATAGCACCATGGACCGCATTCTGACCCAATTGCATACAGTACAAGGAATCGGCAGCATTGGCCGCGACCGAGCGAACGGTGTAGGACGGATCAATGTACTTGACAGTGGCGACTTCACCTTGTTTCTTGAAATACTCTTCAATTTGCTCCTTCATAAAATCTCCAATCTTGGGAAGCTTCTTGTTGCCACTGGCATCGGTTTCGGCCGAAGTTCCCAGAACTTCTTCTCCGGCACCCTCGGCCACGACTACGACGGCATACCCCTGATTTTTGACACGACGCCACAAATGAGGCAAACATCCTTTTTCGCCTTCCAACTCTAGAGGGACTTCTGGGACCAGACATAAATCAACATCACCAGAGGCCATGGTAGAATGAGCTGCAATGTACCCAGCGGAACGACCCATCAGCTTTACAATTCCAATTCCTAAGTTTTGTGTTCGTTGTGAATATCAAAAAATTGAGAAGAAGATTATATCATAGAGTTGGTGAGCAGCTGGCTAGAAATTGTAAAGTGTCTCATTAAATAAATTCAAGCCAAGACTAACGCAAACATACACTTCACTTACCGTTGGGCTATCAGCATTGTGTATCGGATTTGCAAAGAACGGAGATAGAGATGGTGAGGACCTGGTTCTGCTTGCATAACAAGAAATATATACAACCTAACACTAGAAGCACAAAAAATAATAGCAACAACTAAACTCACCAAGTTGCAGACAGCCTCCGTCTTGGCAGATCGAATTGCAACTTGAGCCGCTTCCACGGCACTAGCAAAACCGAAACTATGGTCAATATGATCAATGTCATTATCAATGGTCTTGGGAATTCCTGCCACGGCCACATTCATGCCCTTGAAACGATTGTAGAGTATGATTTTTGATGTTGTGTTGTGGCGAATTAGTCATGATTGTTCTCAATACTATACAACCATAGTAACAATCATTCATACAAAACTTACATGTTCCATGCAGCCTTCGTGGATTTTGAAAGCTCCTCGGTGAGTACCGTCACCTCCCTGCTCATCCATGCAATTTTTTAATGTTTAGTAATTGATTCAAGTATCACCCCGACCGTAGTACATGGAATCAATAAAAAATGATAGCGCGAGACAATAATATATACTTACAATGACATAAAGTTGGTTGATCTTTCTCTTTTTCAAAAATGCTAGAATCTTGTCCAAATCGAATCCTCCCCTGGAACTTCCCAACACCGTACCTCCACTGTGATGAATATCTTCGACCAACTCGGTGGTCAATTCCACTGGTTCCAAAGTTGGGTCCTCAGGAGAAAATCCTCGATATCCTGCTTGAATACCGTACACTTTTCCACCAATTCCGTACAATTGGTGCAATGTCTTGGTGATTTCACGAATCACGTTATTAAGCCCAGGACAAAGACCACCACAGGTCACAATGGCTGCACTGACATGTTGAGGATCAAAGTGCAAATGCCTACGAGGACCGGCTCGCATGAAGGCAACACTGTTCGTGGCCATGTTGGGCTTCCGAACAATGGTAGCGATAATGCATTCGTGATTGGTAATCAATTTGTTGTACTTTATAATTTGAACGTCGCCAGGAGTTTTACCATCAACTTCCTCGACGTGTTCGGCCTTGCGCAGCAATCGCGATCGACCCGATCGGTCGGGTCTGTACCGCATCATATTCTCAATCTTGGTCCCAGGAAAACGTTTGCGCAAATCTTCCACCTCCCACAAATAAACTCTGTCGACGCGAACATCGATCAACGTCCCCACGGGAGGCTCTCCGGCTTCGCGACGAGCCAAAATGGTCTTTTCTTTAATCTCTAAATCACGCTGGTACGTCTCGTACTGGAACTTTTGGTGCTTGTACTCTTCGTTGCTCTTGGTAGTCTTGTAGGTAATGTACGCCGTAGCGACAATGGCGACAGCACTCGTCGCTGCTGCAATCAGCAACGTATTGTTGCTGTTGTTACCGTTGCTGCTTGTCGAAGACATGATGTAGTACGTAGTTCGGCTGGGAAATTCTCGAAACAATTATGAACCTTCAATCAAAACTGTGATGATATTCGTTGCAGGTTATCGTCTGATCTTGGCAAGCTTGGCAAGACGTCCTTGGTCACAAGCTAAAGATTAAATAAATATAAAAAATTTGTTGTAACGAGAAATGAGAGTAGAGCCTAATCGGTAGAAAAATATCCTCTAGTAGAAGACCCTACTCCAGTATCTTGTATCTTTTATCGTAGTATCCTCTTCTTTCTGTACTAGCTGGCTGTACTGCGTTGCGTTCGTACTTTCTTCTTGTTTTACCCCAAAAAAGGTTCTGCTTCGCATGTGAACTGATGATGGCTGCAATAATTCTAAGCGAATCAAAAGATTCGGATCGTCCGAAAATAATAGAGTAATAAGAATATTTTCATGAATGAACCATAACCCTTTTTAAGGGGAAGAGGGCCCAAAAATCAAATGCATTACCAGATTACTACTAGTAGCTACTACTACTGACTACTACTAGCTAGCTAGTATTAGTAGTAGGTAGAGACTACCAGGTACTCTAGCTAACTTGAGGTCTACTATACTAGTCTATCCTCCATGGAGGGTGTGGTCCGGTTGTGATCAACTATGTCACCCTTCTGGGTGCCAATGGTTGCCTTCGGGTGACCTTGGCGCCCTGCGGGCGCCATAGTTGTGATCCCCGTTAATTAGATGTTCAATTTTTTTTTCTTTCTACTATTAGTCTACTCGACTATTACCGGGCACTATTACCGGGCGTACTCGACTCGACTACTGCTGAGTAGACTAGATTGCAAGACGAGAACGTAACTTTCACTATTTGCAAGTGCAGTACCTGTGAAACTTGCTATTGCCGTCTTTGCCAATCCTCAAAATTTGATGCATACATACATACGGTACATTAGGAAGAACCAAGAATCAACAGCAACATCCTGCACGTGTATGAAAGTATAGATTGAAAAGGACAAGAGCCATATTATTACGTTCTACAACACGCCAAATATCAGTATCCGATCACAGGAAGAAGAGAGTCAGAGCAAGCCAGCATTTTCTCCTCCTCGTAGTCATTGAGCATTTAGAGCGCTCTTGCAAGTTTACGTAGTATTAGTAGTGATACTCATGATAGGACTAAACAAACTCAACTTAAGTTTGGACGAGTATTGCTTGTTTAATCTGAATAAACAAAGAGCAAGAAGAAAAAACAAAGAAGCGGTATTTTGCCTTGCATTTATCTTCCTGTGAGATGCAGCAGACTTGTGTGTGTGTGTGTGTTTGTGTATGCGCGCACGTTCTGTACGGCCAGCCGTCAAAGGACATCGAAAGTGCGGCTGAGCAACAAAAAGAACTAAATAATTACATTTACAGGTTACCGTACAGCATAGTGTACTGTATTTGATTGTTGATTGCGTCCTTGCATCATTTGACCTTGCCTTCATATTCTTTTTATACTCGTAAAATTTGCAACTTGTCATTAAAGGCAATGCTGACCCAATCTGGTTGTACCGCGCTCCATTGTAAATTGTTGACTTCTCCTTCGGCTTGATAGGCCAAAATTGGGTCTTCGACAGGTCGTTTGGGCATACTACTCAAATCCCAAATCAAAGCTTGATTGTCATCTCCAGCGGTGCATATATGACACGAACTGTGAGGTGCCCAAGCAGTTGCATTGACACAACCCAAATGTCCTCCTAATTCTGCTACAGGCAGAGAGGGGACGCGAATGTCTAAAATAATGGTCCGTCTAGAATCGACCATGAAAGTAGCCAGATAGTTGGGATCCTGCTTGTTCCATTCCAGTCGTAGGAGTGGGTCTAAATTGGGACTTTCGTAAATAATGGTCGAATGTTCCAGACTCCGCAAATCGAACATGCGGACTGATCCATCGGCCCCCACACTTGCAAAGACATCCTTGCCTCTCGCAAAGGCCAAATCGAAGACTTCTCGATCATGGGCAATCAACTGAGTCCGTGCCGTTTGAGTTTCGATATCCCAAATGGTACAGGTAGTATCAATACTACTCGTCCCAACGATGTTGGGATCAGTCTCGTTCCAATCAAAGCTTGTGAGAGGCGCACAATACTCGCTCGTTTTGTTGTTATTTAATAACACTTCCTTGTGAATGTTGAGCGTCCCTCGACCCGATTGGTCGTCGGTGCAATTCCAAACTCTCAGGTAATCTCCCGTTGTCGCCAGCAAGTCCTTGGTACCGTACCGGGAGTCGGGAGACCACAAAATTTTGGTACACGGGTATGGATGATCTATTTCTCCTGCCTTGTAGAGGCTGCCCAAATTATCATCCGATTGGGGTAATTGCTTGACAATGTGCACCGCGTTGCTGTATTGTTCTACGTAACTTCCAATAGCCAAACGAAACTGCGACGTTGGGTCTTGTCTGTATACATGCGATGTTCGTGTCATAAAAGGAGAGACGCGACGTGGATTGTTGTTTGTTTGTTTGTTTGTTTGTTAGCGAGAAGGGTGAAAGGAAAAGTGAATGATACACGAGAAAGAGTGAGACGAGAAAGAATGAAAGATGGAAAGCAATAAGCAATGCAAAAGCAGCCTTCCATCACGTAGAATAACAAAGAGCCACAATCTCACAACACAGAGCCTGCCTTTTCCTCAACTCAACTGCTGTCATTCACGACCTTACCTTCGACTCCAAGCTACCGCGAATACTGTCCATGGAGCATTGTAAGTGTAAATCTCTTTACGGGGTGGTGGACCTCCTCCTTGATCATTTGGATTTGTGTTTCCGCCCTGGTGGCCATAATGGTCCGACATTTCTCTTTAAGCGAGATGAGCAAGGATGTACTTAGTAGCAGTATAGGCGTTATGAAAGGAATAAACGGGAAGAGAGATGATGAGAGAGAGGACAAGGACGGTTGTCGAACAGTCGAACACTCTATTTTTTGCTGTCTTGTGTCAATTTGATTCAAACAAAAAATAATAATAATCCAGTTCTAACGTCAAAAAATAAGAATCGTACTGCAAAAATGGTCGCACAGTGGTTCCAAATACCAAAATGTTCTTAAACTCTCTCTCTAATAAAATCCTAATAATCCGTCCTCTCAGAAAAGGTTACAAAGCTAGCTACTACTACTACTACTACTACTATTAGTAGTAATAGTACTAGCTAGTAGTACTGCTACTAGCTACTAGTAGTAGTCGCTACTCTACAGAAGTAGCTCGCTTGAAAAGTCGCGAAAGGGACATTGCTAGTAGCAGGAGGAGCTACTGCACATTTTGAATTAGATAATTTGGTACAATTTCTGCTACCAGGTAGATCCTCACAACTACTACCCACATCAATCCTTGTGTTGTAGGTACTTCTATGAAACCAAAAGAGTGCAAGTCAGGAGGATCAAAGAGCTACACGCATCACTTACGCATTCCAACTGGAATAAAAAAAACAGTTTTGCCTAGTTAGACCTATGTGCAGTCAATCGAGAGCGTGCTTTACTCGATTTTGCATCATTATTTTAAAGGAGGACTAAAACGAGGTGGAAGCAACATGCTCAGAGTGAATTCATATATATTTTTCTGTGCTAGCTATTCTTCAGATTATATTATTTTTTGTTGTTGTTGTTGGGGCCAGCAGTTGGATTGCTTGAAACTGTCAGTGTGCGCCATCATTGTTTACGATCCAAGCGTGCTCATGTTTGGCACAGGATAAAGCCAACCTCAAAAGCCAACTATGCACTACCCGAAGAAAATCATCCATCCAAACCCATCAATATGTATCAATTATATTGCTGCTGTTTGCATTGTCAGCCATACTGTTCCGACCAATACAACCACGAATGTGCTCATCATCATGGTTCGACTAACAGCAGTTGTGGCACCCGAACCATCGCCATCGCCATCGCCAAACTCTTCGCCTCCGCTGCCACCATTATCGGCACCAATGTCGATTTCACCCCCACCGTTGGCAATCTGAGCACTTTCGCTGCCCGTAATACCAGGAGCTTCGGGTTCTAATTCTACATTACCGGCTTCGTCGGCCGTGGCCACGCAGATTCCATCCTGGCTGCAGAACAAGCTGTAGCAATCGGATGGCTCATCGCAGGGTTCACCGTTCCACACGGGTTCGGTACAGTTGGTTGTCTCACAGCGCAAACTCAAACAATCGCTGTTGTCGTTGCAAAATACATTATTATATTTGCGTGCATAGCACTGATTGAGAAGACGATCCTTTTTACAGCGACCACCAAAACAATCGCTGTCCTTGTTGCACGAGGCCGGCTCGTACACGACAAAGGTACAGCGTCGAGGATTGGCCGTGCATCTACCACTGTTGCATTCTTCGTCCGTTACACAGGGTTCTTCTCGTCCCTTCAGGGCTAGACAGGTCGATGTGGTGGCATTGCAAAAACCATCCAAACAATCGTCCGTGACTTGACAGGCACCACCAACGGGAACTTGAAGTTGACAAACACCATTACTGCACCGTCCGCTCAAACAACCACTGTGCGTATTACAGGGTTCTCCGGGTTCGCGTTTCTGATCACAACGACGGGTAGAATTGCAGTACAGGGTGTTGGCGAAGAAGGTATCGCTGTCGCACTGAAAATCAGCGCGACAAGGAAATCCTACGGTGCGGTAGGCCAATGAAGGATTCAGCAGCAACAACAGACAAGTGCCGACAAACATTAGCAGCATGATGGGGATGCTTGTTGTAGTCATATTATTATTATTATTTATTATTATAAAATATAAAATATAATAGAAACAAATCTTAAATTAAAATTAGAGTGTCGAAGCGAACGAAAACAAAAAGCAAACAAGAATGTTTTGTGACTTCAATAGGGAGTAGTCTTTTTTCCTGGCATTAGTCGTTCAAAACATGGTCCACCCGGGAACACCAATTCGTGATTCTTACAATCCACCCAGACATATTTTGATTATTACTTTGTGAATCTTACTCAGTAATTTTTTGGTTGGTATCTTTTGGTCGGTCTTTTTTTGGTTCTTAATAATAATATTATCATGTTGTGACCGTTCACATGAGTGTCTTTGATTCACTGCTTACTACTAATTGTGGGAAACTACTGTACGTATTTAGTTTTTGACGGAGGCAGTGTCGTCGTTCGTTTCACAATACTGTAGTACGAGTACCAATATTACTATTTTATTATTAATCACAGGTGCAAAACAAATTTGTTGTTGTTCTGGTTTGATTGTGCAGCTTTGATAGATGGAGAAACGCAGCAACAACCACTGTACTCTACCATACTCGCTCGAGTACTAAACTACTAAACTACTACTAACCAAATAATAATCAACGAAAAGATGACGCCACGAGAAGTTCTCGAAGCCGAAAAGCCTACTACTATGCGAGTCCGCTTTATGAAGATGCTATCCCTCAAGAATTGTTGTGACGGTAAAGAGGCTAAAAAACCTGGGTTATGGGTGAGTTGCTGTATCACGAATACTGTGACAGGATGTTATCCTCCATTGAACCTTCACATATTATTGTACCTTAATACAAATAAAAAATGATAACCTTAATCGCACCACCACCTTTCACTCACTCACTCTCTCACTCACTCTCTCACACACGCATACATTACAGGACGACAACGGCCAGGAAGTTACCGAAAGGATCGATTCCTTGAGAATTGCCAAGAGAGAACAACAGATTCATCTTCACACGCAACGTAAATCCAAACGTCGGCAACGAATTGCTGCCAAAAAAATTGATATCTCGAACGATAATGTCGATGCCATGGTCTTTCCCAAATCCGAGCACGAACGTGATTTTCTAGAGGAAGCCTTGGAAGAAAACTTTATCTTTTCCGATCTCAGTGACAAAGAACGAAACCGACTCATCGATGCTATGCAAAAGCAAGTGACCAACAAGGGATCGACCATTATCAAGCAAGGTGATGTGGGAGATTTCTTTTACATCGTCGAACAAGGTGTGGTAAACTTTTATATTGAAGGGACACCAGATGCGGTTGGAAGCTGCTCTAATGGAGAGTCCTTCGGCGAATTGGCCTTACTGTACGATGCACCACGAGCTGCTACCTGTATTGCTGCCGAAGCCACGACCTTGTGGAAGGTCGACCAGAATACCTTTCGTGTGTTGTTGGCACGTCAGCAATTGAGTCGAGAAGAAACCATTGTCACTTGGTTAAAGAAGGTTCCTCTTTTTGGTCACGCACTCACCGATGCCCAATTGAGAAAATTCTGTGAGACGTTGACTCCTGTCAAATTTTCCGCCGGTGAACGAATTGTCAACAAGGGGGATAGTGGGGATATTTTTTACATCATCTCGGAAGGCAAAGTGAAAGTTCACGACATTGGTATTGGGGACAGTCAAGGTGTCATCCAAACCTATTCTCAGGGCGACTACTTTGGAGAGCGTGCCTTGATCACGGGAGAACCCCGAGCTGCCAACGTAACAGCCATTACCGATGTCATGACTGAAGCCACGGACCGTGCGACATTTGAGAGATGCTTTGGGCCCTTCCAGTCACTTATGGATACGGAGATGAAGAAGCGATTCTTGAAGGGACTTCCCATTTTTAACAGCGTGAATATCAGCGACAAGGACCTCGATTCACTAGTGAAGCTCTTAAAAGAGACGACCTATGAGGAAGGGACAAAGTTAGCTGAGGAAGGAAGGCCTCGCCCCCAATCTCTCTGGATTGTTAAGAGCGGTGAAATTGTCGTTTACGACAACAAGGGACAAGTCTATCATCTCAACAGTGGGGATTACTACGGCGATAATTCGGTACGATTTATTGGGCATTGAATTGCGTGTCAGAAATTGTACTTTACGTTTGGGTTGACCGGTTCTTTTTTCCAACACTCACCTCAATTATTATACCATTGTAGATTCGCGAAGAAGGAGCCGGAAATGCGAGTACACAAAATGTCGAGTGCACAAAGAACACCGCTTGCTGGGTTATTACTCGCAATGAAATAGAAAGTGTCATCGGTGACATGAAAAAATCTGGCATTCTTCCTGCCTTTATCAAATCAGAACACAAGGAAAAGATGACGATAGCAGAAGTCAAGAAGCACCGTATTCTTGGTATGGGTGCTTTTGGACAGGTATGGCTAGCCACATACGAGGACAAGCCATATGCTTTGAAGATGCTCAACAAGAGGCAACTCGTTGACAATGACCAAGTAGACGGTGTTTTGCGTGAGAAGGCTTTATTAACCACCATCAGCCACCCCTTTATTTTGTCATGTCACGGCACGTTCCAGGACGAATCGCATCTCTATCTACTGTTGAAGCTAATGCAAGGAGGTGAGCTCTTCAATGTCATTCACGCCCCGAAGAATAGGCGACGTGGAATTTCCAATGGCGATGCTACTTTCTACGGCGCGTGTGTGATTTCTTCCTTGGCTCATATGCATCAAAGGCTTATCGCGTATCGCGACTTGAAGCCAGAAAACATTTTGATCGATTCCAGCGGTTATGGTGAGTTGCGTCTCAATGGAGAGCATTTGGGAAGAAAAGCTTTTTTACCCCCCTAACTTTGCTGTCGGCTCCTCTTTTCTATCGTCACAGCTGTTATTGTGGATCTCGGCTTTGCCAAGGTAGTAGGTAACAAGACGTACACTCTCTGGTAAGCTTTTTGAAATTTGTGTCTTTCCTGTCACCAATTTGCCATAATCTACCAACTCAAAACTCGCTGCTACGTTTTCCGATCACTTCAGCGGAACACCAGAATATTTGGCACCTGAAATCATTACCTCGAAAGGTCACGACAAGGCAGTCGATTACTGGGCCTTTGGAGTTTTGGTGTACGAAATGTTGGTAGGCAGATCTGCATTTTTTGTCCGCGGAAGCGAAACCATTGCCTTGTTCAAGAATATTGTGCAAGTCAAGTACTCCATTCCGCAAACAGTGAATGGATTTGCCCGAGACTTGATCCAAGCCTTGCTCGTGCGTAATCAATCGCAGAGGCTGGGCAATCTTGCGCGTGGCCATCTGGATATAATGGAACACCCGTGGTTCCAGAGTATTAATTTTGCTACTCTCACGAGCAAGGACATGGAAGCCCCTTGGGTCCCAAAAGTCCAAGACCCCTTTGATGTTAAAGCCTTTGAACGAATAGACGAAGAGAGAAAAGCAAAGAGCAAGCCCCTTTCCAAAACGGAACAACAATTGTTTGAAAGCTTTTAAATCTGTGGGAGACGGCAACAATGTAACACATGCAACATCAATAATCTAAAAAAATTGTGACGAAAGCTCAATTTGAAGAAATAATCAATTCATTATTTTCCTGCTAAGCATTATCGAGGGAGAACTCGTTTGTTATCGTTGAAGTTGTTGTTGTTCGGTTGTTTTGTATCAAACTTTCCGAATAATAATATTCTACAGTACACAGCAGTATCCGTGTAAAGCCACGTCCTATTCTTATTCTTCTTCCTTTACGTATTCCGCCATGCGCCCTAACCATTGCAAATCTTGTTGCGTAAAGCTTGCCAACAAATCATTTGATGCCACCACCCAGCAGTAGGTCTGTTTGGACGACGACGGAATTCGCTGAACAATGACACATTTTCGGTATTCTGGTTTGTCAAGCAATCCCACGGCTACTGGATGATCGCTCGGTAGCGCGATGCGTCCACCCTTTGAGGCCTTAATTGTTTGCAAAGCAGTTACGGCAGCCGCACTGCTGCTACCACTGTGATTGCTGCTGCTGAGCCCCGTAGCGCCCAACCAAAATTCAATGGATGCTTCTTCTTCTTCTTCTTCTTCTTCATCATCATCATCATCATCATCATCACCGCTATTGTTGGTTTGTCGAAGCAATATCATGTGGGTTGCTGGTGTCATGGACAAAAAAGATGTGGCCATCCATTCAATCCGATCTTGCCATTCGGCATTCATATTGGCTTTATTACTATTCCATTGTTTTACAAGCTGCCGAGACGATACTCCACTACTATTGCTGCCATTGTTATTGTTATTGACCATGCTGCTGCTGCTGCTGCTGCTGCTGCTGCTGCTGCTTCGAGAAGCAATGGTCTCGATCCGTCCTTCCTTGCTCGATTCAATCAATCCTTGCAAAAGTACCAAGAAACTGTACAAAACTGCCAATGCTTCCGAAAAAGCACTCGTGGATGAACTGAGAAAATGATTCACACCCGTTGCTACTAGCAAAATACTTCCGACAAAAAGTCGTACTCTTGGTCCCTCCAAACCAGGAAAAAAGAATCCCGATCCTCGTTCCACTGCTGCCGACGGTCTCACGTAAACACCTGATGGTCGTTTCTTCTTGTTCGTATTAATGTTGCTGTTGCCATCATTGTCTTCTTCTTTTTTGGCGTATAATCGAATACAACTTGTTGTTGTTGTTGCTGTTGTTGTCGTCGTCGTCGTCGCGACGGATGGAGAAAACGCCGCAACAACCACCACCATCTCTAAAAAATGATGCAGCGTAACAAATAATAACACCGTTACACCAAAAAAGACGGTAGCAGCTCTCGGGAGGTCTTGTCGGCGTTGTCTTCTTCGTCTTATTCTCGTCGATGTCATTACTTGTCTCTTCTTCATCATATATATTAACTTTGTGCAATGTATTTTAATCAGGGCAAAATATTTTGTTTTACTTTTTGCTGAAGAGAAATCTCGTGAAAACAAATCAACAACAACAACAACAATTAATAGAGTAAATAATAATAAATAAATAATAGACCCCTCTAGCTAAGAGTAGTTAATGATCTGAAGAACCATGTTTTCCTCATTAGGGTGAGGGTAATGACGTATTTGTATCTTCCAGCCTCCTCGTAAAAAATCATTTTTTACAATTCTTATTTTGAGTTCAAAATCAAAAGTAGTTTAGCTAGCTAGTAGCTACAGTAGCTAGAGTAGTAGCCTACTAGCTAGTAGTAGTGTAAGTCTCTAGTAGGCAGGCAGGAGGATAGCAGCTATTAGAGTTCTGCTACTAGCTACTAGTAGTCTACTAGAGTAGTGCGTATCTTTCTCATCACCATTGGTGCCCTTTAGCTACTACTAGTAGTCTAGTAGCTACCGTACAGTAGTAGAGCACAGATACTACTAGACCCTAGCTAGACTGCTAATAGTCTACTACTAGCTACTAGTAGGGTCTACTGTTGGAAAGACGAAAATTATTGAGTTTTGATTAACCATGAATCTTATTACTATTATATTATTGTAGTTTACTGGCACTGGCACTGGCACTACTAGTAGGCAACCAAATATAGAAGGAAACAAAAACAAAGCATCATGACACGTTTCCTTTCTCTATTACGTTTTGCTGTGCTCGTGGTAGCTGCTGCACCATCCCAATCGTTTTCTGGTACATTCACGTGTTGTCGACCTTTAACCACGACAAGAATACAGCGAAAAAAAGCCACAACAACCACAACCACAACGTGCACATGTGCATCTGTATCCGCATCTACACCCGATAACGTTCAAATCGTTACTGGTATGCCCGAACCACTACCGAATCCATTAAAGCATCAGTATTATCTATTACGGCACGGACAAAGTACGGCTAATGTTGCAGCGATCATTTCTTCGGATCGTTCCAATGCCTATTCGGAACGTCACGGTTTGACACAATTAGGACGAGAACAAGCTGCAGCTGCCGCCACAGCTCTAGTAGAATCACTGGAAGCGCAAGCTACAGTTACCAACAATAAGAACAGTAACAGTGATAAAAATCTGCAACCAGGAGATAAGCTCACCTTTGTTTCGTCTCCCTTTGCCAGGGCCAAACAAACTGCCGAAGAGTGTCTCGAGGAATTGCTCGCCAATGACGAACTGCTGAAACGGATTGACAAGTTGGGCTTAACATTGGACACACCCAGTTCAAATGATATTATCCTAAAAGATCAATTAATGGAACGATATTTTGGACGGTTGGACAATGAAGCCATTTACACCTACGCCTACGTTTGGCCACTGGATAAATTTAATGTTACCCACACGGCTTTTGGCGTGGAATCGGTTGCCGCCGTTTGTACACGATTGCGACAACTCATTGTAAACGATCTCGAAGAATCGCTGGCGGGGAAGAGACATCACGTCGTCTTAACGTCGCATGCTGATGTCTTACAAATTGCTCAACTCTACGCATGTGGTGCCGAAAATGTGGGAGCCTTTTCAAGCTACCGATTTGGAAATGGAGAAGTGAGGCATATGGCACGATATCCCGACAGTCTCCCCGATCCAGTACCACTGCAGGCACCTAAACGGGGGACGCAAGTATAAATCCAAAGAAAAATAAATGTTCTATGGGATTTTTCGGAACCTTTCACTGCTGGTTTTTCCTCCTACTCCAATTTGCAGGCGATTTTCGTTATCGCACGCATGAATGATCACCTTGCCAGTGAGACATTTTGTCAACGATAATTTTTCTCAGAAACAAGGAAGCGCATCTCGTCAAGGACCTGGACGCTGCCACCTCCCCAACGACATGAAACTGACTCACAATGGAAATCGCCTTTTTTATTTTGCTTCGACGACATTGAATTTCCAGACTTAAAATTCCATCTATTCTCTTTCATTATGGCACATGCACCATGCACTGATCCCCCTTTTACCTGAAAAGACTGCTGATGTCAAAATGTCAGGAATACGCTTAAGAAAGTCTTCTAGAAATTAGGAAAGAATATTGCAAATACTCGTTTAATAATTATAAATCAATGCAATGCCAATTACAATTTGTGGCATCCCACCTGCCATTTCCAGTCCGTCCATCCACGACGTTCAGGTCTCTATGTTTCTGTCATCTTCAAAGCATGCTCACCTTTTCGGCCGCTAACTTAATAGCTTCTTCTTGAAAGAATTGTTCTTGCTGGATATTAGAAAGGGTATCAATAACGAGGCTGCCATCGTCAAAGAAGTATCCGTATCCTACCATGTTCAACAGTAACACAAAGGACATCGCCGCTCCAAGGGCTGGAAAGACATAATTGGAAACGTCAAAGATACCCCACACAAAGGCACGTACTCCATCCAGTCCATCCTTCTTGACAGTCTTTCCATACTCTTGGCATAGTCCTAGGTCTCCAATTCTCTTATGGTCCAAAAGAAGTCGTTCTGTGGCACCAATATTGACACCATCCTGTTGTAGAGGTTCATCGCTCATCTGTAATCTCCTACACTCCCAGGAACGACGCGTTTGGGGAATCGCCACAAAGGCATTCGACACCGAAACAACTGCAAGAATGGCAAACAGATAAAACTTGATCATTTTGAATCAATTTTAATTAACTAACTTGAAATTGATTGAAAGAAGTTTATAATACAAAGGACAATGCCACAGAAAATAAATGGAAAATGCCAAAAAAAAAATGTGGCAACGAACAATTATTATGCAAGAAGAAGCCGAAACCGAGGAGAGAATTTTGAAAAATGGGCGTCCCTTGGAATGTTTGACACCGACATCAATGATCAGTAGCTTGACAGCACATAACAGAACATCCGGGTTCTCTGACCTTCAACAAGAATTTACCCCGAGAAATAGCAGCTGACAACGGAATTAATAATTAGTCTACTACACTGTACCTGGTACCAGGTACGGATACTATGCATGAGTAACAAAATAAATAGCTCACTACAACTAAGAGTGGGAGTTCGGTAGCAGAGTTCGTATTCTGAAAAGTACCCCCCCACATGTACCCCCTCTACTTTTAGAGTTCCCATTTCTAAAATTAGAACTAATGTGCGACTGCTTCATTTTTCTTTTGCCGATCTACCGGTAAGCTTTCAATTATTATTTACTTCATAGAATAGCATCAAGAACCAAGAACGCTCAACACTCAACCCATACAATAATAGTACAATCAGAGTACACCATCAAAGAGCGGCTGACATATTATTGTTCAGAGAAGTTTTGCTTGTCTACAGCTGGGTGTACAATATGTTGTCTAGAGGAAGCGTTCATTCCAACATTAATACAGATTCCAAAATGCCTTGTCCTGATAGCTTTATCCTACTCCTCAACACTGCAGCGTTGCTGCTCCTGTTGTCATTGCCCCCACATGGCTGCTTGGGATTTACTGCTGCTCCTGCAATAATAGGCACAACGACAAAACCTGGACATGCAGCAGCAGCAGCAGCAGCAGCTCGTTCTTCGGATATTCGTGTCTTTGCCTTGCCTCGGGAAGGGATTATGCAAGTGTCTCGAACGTATACCGTTGCTCCCAAGACAATAAATGAAGACGACTATAAGGATGTGACGCAATGGTTCAACATTGTACGTTTGTTCATTCCGATACCAACGAAGCGGTTAATAATGTCGCGTTTGACCTGAAAATAGCGGTTGTGCTTCCCATTGCTCGTGCATTCCAATATAATCTCATCTTAATTCTTTCCCCGTACACCACTAACTGACATGCTTTGCGCCTGCAGGCGTACAAAATATATCGTCCCATGACCATGTCCTCGCAACAAGCTGCTCCTATTGTTGTCTTGCATGGCGGACCAGGACTTCCTTCGAATTACCTTCAACCCCTAGTTGATGTTGTTCCATATCGTAGCATTGTTTTTTATGATCAATTGGGCTGTGGAAAGAGCGATCATCCAGATAACATTCAATGGTAAGCTATGTCGTGTTAGAAGTTAAACAAAGATTATTGTTTCAAAATGTACATATGTTTTGATTGATTCAAAGAGATTTACACGTCTCTTGTACGCTAATCGTCCCACGACCCTTCTTTGTTACCAAGACAGTTACTCCATTGAACAGAGCGTGGATGATTTGGAGGAACTCATCCAAAAGTTGGGAATACGACAATTTCATCTCTTTGGTCATTCATTCGGGGGAATCCTCGGATATGAATTTCTCAAACGACGAGCCGAACGTAGCGAGAAGGATCACGACTATAAAGTCTTGTCTTTCATTGCATCTTCCGCACCCACCAGTATCCCGCAAGTAGAGGCTCAAATCCAAGAGCTCTTGCAAAACATGTTGGCACAAAATGATGACGAGACTACTGTGGAAGAGCGGTTTCAAAAGCAATATATTTGTCGGACGGATGAAGAACCAATGGCTCTGATCGATGCCTACGCCCATGCAGGGACGATATGGAAAGGGTCGAATGTCATCGCAGACTATCAAGCAGAGCCACCTTCCGATAATGCTGGACCATTGCCTCCTGCCATGATCATGAGGGGACAACACGATTTTGTAAGTCAAATCTGCAGTCAAAATTGGAACGACAACCTTTGGAATCACGAGAGAATACGCGAAAAGGTTTTGGATGGATGTTCCCATCATGGACTCTTAGAGAATGGATACCTGTACGGAGACATGATTGATTCCTTTTGTACTGAGTATGATTCGTAGTATACTATTCAATGAAGAAAGATGCAGAGATCGCGCAGGTAGGCAGCACCAGTAGATGGGAGAAATTTATACTTTGCCGTTAAAATAAGCAAAGTATCAATATAGACTTTGATGCTTAAGCAACCCAAGTGTCAAAATAGTGTTGAACGCTTTTGCAAACCAAGAAACAAAGTCTAGTTTGACGCTTAAGCAACCAGAGCTACAAATGATACCTTGGCACTAAAGTAGCCCCTGTCATATCTATGCATGTTGGCGCTAAATCGTCCTAATCGTCACAGCAAAGTCTGGCGCTGAAGCATACTTTGACACTGAAGCAACCCGACTGTCAAATTAATATAGTTTGATGCTAGAGCAATCGAAGAGTCAAAATAGCTTTGCACTAAAACAAAACAAATAATAACTCCATGCATTCCTCGATCCATTAAGCAGATCAAGCAATCTCATGTTTGAAATCCAACGTGCACCTGATTCGTTGTTTGGACTGTCACCATTACTGAAAAGGCTCGTTAGCTTCAGAGTCTTCCTTGCGCACCGCACTCTCTGATTCAGAATCATCTCTGGTATCCTCTTCTTCATCAACTATGGACGCCATGACACTTAGCCAATCTTCTGCGCCATCGTCGCGGTCAAGATACTCCTCCATGGCCTTTTCAGCAGCTTCGCGAGGGTCAATGGTTGGTTCTAAAGGTTCCAAAGTTGTTGTAGATGGTGTCATTGCTGCTTGCACTTCCACTGCTGATGCATCTACATGATCCGTGTCTTGACGGTCGTCTGGCCAAGCATCAAGAACGCTCTGTCCACTTCCATTCGGATTTCTACTTGAGGTTTCTGCTGCCTGTTTTGAAGTTGTGTCCTCCTCGGACCCACTAGCTGACGCTGCAAAGATACCAGCCAAACCAACGACAGCCGCAGCAGCTGCTGCCGCTAGTTGATTGTTGTTTCGAAGACCTCCTCCTTCGGCTTCCTGTTGTCGCAAAAGTTCCAGTCTCTTTCCCCGGCCTTCCTCTTTCTGCTTTTCGATTTCTATTCGTTGTGCTTCTCGTTCTTTCGTGGCGTTATCAATGGCAATGCGCTCTGCTTCCAAGTTTTGGTCCTTTAGACTAACAATATCTTCCTTGTTGGTTGATCTCAGCTTATCCAACTCTTCCTGGCCTGTTGCAATGATCTTGTCGTATTCTGCTTTGCCTGCAGCTTTTTCTTGCAGAGTCTGCATGACACTTGCTTTTGTTACATCCATGCGCAATTCACCAGGTCCAAACTCGAGCTCGTGTACCCGATTCAATGGTATCCCGGCAATCAGAGCCGAAAGAAGGGCAGGCCCTGTTCCGTCCGGGAAAATGAGAAGAATTGTTTCTCCCGAATAAAAGGTTTCAAGTTCTGTTGTTGTTTTGTGCAGGAAAATAACAAGATAAAAAATGAGAATTAAGCAGTAAACTACGTAACCGTGACAGAAGAAACAAACGTACGTGACATGACTTGTCGCAATCGAACTGCTTGGTCGGCCAAAGTCTCATTCTGTTTTTGTGTGTTAGTTCAAAAGTGTTAGTACTAGGGTAGTTTTTGAGACAATGAAAGTTTCCAATAACCACAGCATCTCGAGTGTTCCCATCCAATCACACACCACACCACACCACACCACTGTGCTGCACAGCTCCGAAAAAACAACAAAACAATAAAAATGTCAACACTTACCGGAGTACCATCTTGATTAGCGGGTGGTCGTCCCCCAGTGCCCTCTGCACCAGCTTCCATGACATCCAATGCCCAAACTGCCGGCTTGGTTGATGAATAACGGAACATTTCCCACTGTCCTATACCCCGTGGATCTAAGAAAGTGAATTCTGGTACGATCCGATCCCTGCCTAAATTAAACACGTTACCAATTACATTGGAACTATCGATACAGCTAGCGGCCAAACTGAACTTGATAATACCGGGCGTTCGTTGTGCCTGTTCCATTTGTTGTGCTGCCTTTTGCATTTGTTCGATTCCCGTAGTAGGACTCAACGCTGCCTCTCGATTGGTCAAAAACAGTGGATTTGTCGACCAAATATCTTCGTCTTCGAGCAACGTATCACCTACGCGTAAAAAATGGTAAGAATTCAACAGTACCGTGGGATCATCGACAGGAAATTTCACCAACCCCCGTGCCTGTGCCTGTTGTGGTTGATGTACCAATACTGCTAGTACTGCTAGTACCGATAGTGCAGTAGCAGCTGCTACAGCAGTCGCAGCAGCAGTAGCTGGTCCACGAAACAGAAAATGACGACGATCAAGTGATGATAACAACGACGACGACGACATTATCTTTTTTTTTGGCAGTGCAGAACATTCGTCATGATCATGATCATGATCATGTTCAGCAGCAGCAGCAGCAACAGCATTATTATCATGCATCGTGTGAATGTGTTGATGAGAAAACAGTACGTTTCTTTTTTCCGGTAGTATGATGCTTGTATGACGATGAATCGGAAGAAAAAGAAATGCAGAAGATGCCTGCATCCATAATAACAGAGTGAAAGTCCCACAGCAGGTCTGAACGATTAGGGTAAAGATTTCATGCTTCATGATGCTGTCGTTTTGATGGGGGGGGCAGTGGGGGGTATTGGGTATTGGTATCGGCTGCACGTTGCACGTAATGTAAGTAGTACACGTTTTCTTTTTCATTCAGTGTGGAGAAATCTCATCAAGATCATTCTTGATGATGATATTATTAATAATAATATTTCTATTAGCGTATGAATGTATTTTATGATTATATTCTTTATTTTGTATTGTTGTTCTTTGTTGTTAAAAATTGTTGATGCCGCAGAAAACAGAAGAAAGGTCGGTGTTGAATAGACAATTCAAACACTATGTCTATACTTTGGTATGGTCACTTGATGATACTCTGTATTTATTATTAGATAATACTGTTAAAGTGAGAGGACTCTGATATCACTACTTGATATCAGTCCTA
>Ga0210036_1000954_pt1 | contig 33174 bp, 20 predicted proteins | sample CryGeymeta201515_FD_185469 | JGI IMG/M metagenome (GOLD analysis project Ga0210036, IMG submission 185469) | Groundwater microbial communities from Crystal Geyser aquifers in Utah, USA - Crystal Geyser metaG 2015-15 (SPAdes) (version 2) | ecosystem: Environmental > Aquatic > Deep subsurface >...
AAGGTCGGCCCTAGTAAATTGCCGAGTTTCTCCAAACCACCCTACCTAGCCGAACGTAGCCCTAGAGAGCTGGCATAGTCGAGAGAACGCGGTAGCGTTCGCTCGTACTCTTTCGGCGTTGATCCTTCACCCTATTGAAGCTCAAAAGATACGAGGAAACGTCACAGCATCAAGCACTTCGAGCTTCGCAATAAATACAATAGTGCGAGTAATTTTTATCCAATCCCTCATCAATAATCCTCTGTCCTGCCGCGCTGCTGTGCTGCCGCAATCGATCAACCAGCTAATAAAATCTATTTTCGAAAATTATAATGTCATTCAAAAGAAGGAGTAGTCTGTTCACTGTGCTGGTGGCTCTAGCTCAGAACGATGCGCTGTTGCCAAGCTCGGCCTTTTCGTCGACATCATCATTGGTTTTTTCGACCAAACGACAACATGCAATGTCATCTGATACCTGTTTAAGTAGTACAACTCTTTCCAGTCTCCTACCGACCACGAATGCTCTTTTTACGCAAGTTGTATCAGATGTAGATGATACTTTAAAGAGCAGTGGAGGTGTGGCCGTGGCTGGTGTCAACTTAGGTGGAATCGACGTGCAATACGAACGGGGAGATATTTATCCCGGTGTGGCGCAGTTTATGCTGGAAGTGAGCATGAGTGGAACTGGAATGGCTACCGAACTTAATGGGGATGTTCAACCGTGTCCTCCCAAGGTAGCCATTTTAACAGCTAGAGCAGAAGAATTTAAAGCAGCCCTGGAGCTCAAAGAAGACTCCTCTATAGCTTTGGCACTACGCGAGGCTGCCCAGGCTTTGGGGGTGTCTCAATGGGGATTGGGACCTGTACTGTACGGCAGCGTCGCAGAATGGATCATTCAAGAACGGAAGGGCTTGAGGAAATTTACGAACTTCGAAAGGCTCTTGGAACAAGATCCAACTGGTACAATCTTTCAGTATATTTATGTTGGTGACACTGGAGAATTAGACCAGGAAGCAGGAGAGACCATGTTACGGGAATACCCAGAAGTCGTAAAGGCAGTTTTCCTGCATGCTGTGTCGAACGTAAAAGGTCCCGTTGTGGTGCCACCACCGCGGCTGATCAATGGTCGACCAATTGTCTTTTTTCGAACGTACGTAGGGGCAGCAACGGCAGCTGTGCAGCTTGGTTTTATGGATGTGGATGGTTTACAGCGTGTGATCGACTCGGCACGATCCATGCTGAGCAATGTGCCTAGTTCGAGCGACAAATGGGCTGACATTGAACGTGATATACAAGGAGCAAATCGCTTAGTATTTCAGGGCTAGTAGCTACCTGGCAGCCAGCTACCAGAAAGACCTCTGTTTGACGAGTGAAATTGTCACGGAATTCCTATAATATTGGAACACTACAATTGAATAACCAATATCAGCGTGCCACGTTTTGTTTAATTATTCTTAGCCGTTGGTTTTGCCGTGTTGACTTAACGCAGGCCTACTGGAGCGTAATAGGAAAAAATGGTGATGGTAGATGACTAGATGGCTATCATGCAATGTCTCATAATAAGAAAAGCTGAAACAAAGGACCACGACAAATCACTATGCCCTTCGTATTTCTGGTGGGAATTTCGAAACACTGCGGGCAATGTAGGGTTTCAACTGAAGCGAAACCAAAGAAGAAAGGGATGATTGTTAGCAAGGGATTCAGATTTCAGATACCAAACTCTTACCCGAGCAAATCATTTCAAATGTAGGTTTGTATTAATGTCTATACGACGACCGCAATACTCAAGTCATAAAAGTTGCTCAGACTCACCTGAAATCCTTCCAAATCCGGTACTACCAATTCCAATCGCTTTTGAGGGTTAAGAATGAATTTTCCTGTCGAGTTAATGTGCCCTTCCGTGGTGGCTCCTTTTCCTTTGTAATATCCTTTTCCTGCTCGTTTCGTAGACAACGGCAATCGCTTGGTTGCGCTTTTAGAAAGATGTTTGCTCATGTGTCGAATGGTGATTTTAAAGGGAGCAGCCGACGTGACGGACCACGAAACAGCCATTGGAGTAGATGATCCTACCGCCGACGGACGAGGTTTCATAACTCGGAGAAGAGAGTTCATTATTTTTTGAAAACAAATAATTAGTTTTGGCAAGACAATGTCTATCGATGGACTGCTAAATGTGGACAATTGGAGGCTCTCTTAGCTTCTTGTAGTGGGAGAGGTCGGTCGAAGCAGTTGTACTTTTTTTAGTTGTCGTGGATGTATGCGTTGTTTGGTTTGTGGTTGTTGTCTAAATGAAACTACTAGACAACTACTACTAGTAGGGTCTGTCTAGCAGACTAAAATAATATTCCTGTTGTCGAATACTGGAAACATGTGTGTGACGTCATATTGCAAAATCCCTACGAAACTGCTACTACTAGACTACCACCACTACTACTACTACTACTGATAGTAGTAGTAGTAGACTACTAGCTAGTACTACTACTAGTACTAGTACTAGTAGTAGTAGTACTACTACTAGTATTATTTTAGTACCAGTAGCTTCTCCAAGGCTGAAGTCAGCAACTACAGCTCGCAAGAAGCATCACACGACGAACAACGCACAACGAACAAAAAAGCAGCGATCAACACACAACAGATAACACACCACCGCCATAAATGGACACCATTTTTCATGCCTTTTCTCTTCTTCGTCGACTTTAGTGGCGAGTCTCTCCAATTTGTGATGGAAGTTTTGTAGAGAAAATTCTCCTTGGAGAGCCGCGCCGATGCTTCTTGGAGCAGTGCTTCGGACAGTCATTGTCTCAAAAGAGAAGAATAATTCCTTGCATGGTACTCAGTAGTGATGAATATTCTGACAATTATTTTTGAATTCAAAACAAAAACAATAACCCTAAAATTGAGTCATTAAAGCCAGTCATCATCCATTCGTTCAGATCTTGCCATGATCCAATTGAAGTCTCGCTTTGTCCACTTTTTTATTTTCGTAGGTCTAAATAGCTGTAACAACTGCAACACTAGACTACTTCAAATAATAACACGGACACTACGTTGTTGTATTAATTATTTAAACAGTAAATTGATAGCTTGTAACATCCGCCTTGAATCTACAAAAATTCAATCCATCAATTACTATGAGATTTCCAACTGAAGCCTCCCTTTTTTTCATCTCGTCGTCCTTAATGGTGGCACCCTCCGTGGCCCAAGTCGATACTGTCTCTCCAAGCCCGACAGCTATTCTGGCCGAGGCAACTCCAGCTCCCTCGGAAGCTTTTTTTGAAGGATGCGATGTTGAAGATTACTACAGCGAATTGCTCGACAACAGTACGGATACCACCAGCTGGGACAAGGAAGCCTTGCGATTGTTGCTCCTCACCACCCACCGCCGTAACTTACCCGTGACGGGAGATAAGGGTGGCGATGACGATATCTATAGTGCCATTATTGATTTGGATCCCGGAAACGAAACTGAGGGTACCGTCCATTTGGTTTATCGTGACATTGAAATGGCCGATCGTCCCAACGCTAATCCACTCTACTGGGATGTCGAACGGTTGTGGCCAGCAGAGCGCGGATACAATCGTTTCAGTCCAGCCTGGACAGATGTTCATCAGGTCAAGCCAGCCGATTCGACAGTGCTTCTGCTTAAAGGCATTCTCAGTTTTGGAATGTGTGGTACTGTCGAATTTCAAGATGTCTGTGTATCTCCGGCCAACAGTGAGACGGGACCCGAAACAGCCCAGGATTCCAAAATTTGGCAACCACCCGTGAATTCTCGAGGCCAAATTGCCCGAGCTTTGCTTTACATGGATTTGCGGTATCCTCAATTGACGCTGAAAGATTGTGGACCCTTTGAATCGGACATGGGATATCTCTCGCAAATGTTGGAGTGGCATGAATTGTTCCCGCCTACCGATGCCGAAATTCGTCGCAACAATAGATCCTGCTCGCGTTGGCAGGGAAATCGAAACCCATTTATTGATTTTCCCGAATTGGCGGTCGCATTGCACGGTCCGCCTGAAGAAATTGAAGTAGGAACGCGAACCTATCCTAGATGTATTGCTGACTTTCCGACCGAGGCTCCCACAGCTACTCCCAATGCTTGTGGACTCTTCGATCATGGCGATTCCCCCGTATTTTTGGTTAATACTGATGATCCTGATGAAGTAGTTTTCTTTCCATTGTTTGATTTGCCTGAAAGTATGGATTTGTTCATTACGGATCAGGCTTGGGATGGAAGCCAGTTGGTGGAAGGAGTCGAAAATGAAGGAACTCTTGTTGTACGTCTGCCCGTAGCTGCATTACTTTTTCCCTCTTTCTATGCACGCCATCTCATCCTTTCTTTTCATATACAACATACATGAAATTTTAGATGACGACGCCCGAGGAAGGTATTCCCCAAGGAAGTTTCTTTGGCTACGGACCGAACGTCCCCTACGGTGATCAATGGGAAGAAGTTGAGGGAACTTTCAGCTTGAATTCGAATTCGGAACAGGGAGACAACGTGTTCCTCTATTGCATTGACGCGGACAGTAAGATTCGATTCCTTTCGGGTTGGTCCAATTCTGGAAACTGGACGGAAGAAGGACTATCGGCGGAGGAGTACGGTGAAGCTTTCAGTGCACTTCCCGAAACATTGGAGGAACTTGCCATTGTTTTGCCCCACTACGACAATTATTTCTACAACGGAACTCGTATTGAGACTATCAATCTGTTGCGCGCTGATATGCTGAATCCAGCTGCCTGGACTGGCGATGATGAGAATCGCTTCGGGACTCCAGATGACAGTATTGAATCCGGCGCATTTACCAATACTATTGTTGGGACCATTACTGCTGGACTGTTGGGACTGTTGGCTTTATCGCTCTAAATGCACAACGTGATGGCAACGTACGGGATAAATTATTGTTAAATTGTAGAATTCATTAGATACATTCAGAATGCATATTGCGGCTATGTATACGCAATTCAATAAATGTTAGCCGATGTACGAAAGGCCGGCATGATGCAGCATGAAGCGAAGGACGTCCTTAGAGTGCTCCGATGTCATTTCTTGCGCTCCGTAAGCTACCTCGATCTCTTGCAGCATGCTTGCCCATAGCCAAGATCTCCCGTCTGGTGTTGCTGTAGTCGGAAAATGCGTCAACTTGGATAATTGTTTCTTTTTTCGGCTTTTCGTTTTTGCGTTGCCCAAGGCAAGTGTAAACGCATCTGCGTGAGTCGACCAATCGTCTAACCCCAAGGATTCCATGAAAGGAATCCACTGTGGACTCTTACTTGTTTGGAGGATCTCTCCTGAGGTGGACAGCAATTGAAACTTTTGTTTCGTTTTGTCATAGCCTCCCACTAATCGCAGGTGTTTGGCGCGTTGTTGAGGATCTTGTTTCATTTGCTTCAATTCTTGTTTTCGTGCCTTCTTTTTTTGGTAAATTTGCACCTGGCGAAAAAATCTTCGACATCGAGTGCGGTATTCCGGCATGCGTTGCTGACAAAGAGAACTGGTCCAGTCGTGCGGCTCCACTGTGATCAAAAGGGCCTTGCGTGAGAAATCAGCCTCGAGATCATCTTCCTTGGACCGTCGATCATGTTCTTCGCTTTTCTGTAATTTCTCATGTCCCTCTTGAACCTGTTCTGAGTATCGTAACAGTGTGTCATGGTTCCTGATAGCGAATTCCGTCGCCTTGCTACCTTTGGGAAATACTACAAATGCTGTCGCCGGAATAACATCGCGCTCCAAATCGTCAACGTCAAACCCCTTTTGGTGATGACTCCCATAAAGAGCCATGGACTGAAGACGCAGGGTCGTATACAATGATGAAGTAATTAATAGATTTGCTCCATTGGCTATGCCAAGGGCCATCCGGGGAAGAGATTCGAGCTTCATTTCCCTGCTCCATTCAAATAAAAGAGGCCCTAAAAGTTCGTCGCCATCTAGATCTGCAGACCAACAATTCTTTTCTGTGCCGCCACCACCGCCATCGTCGCCTTTCGTTGACTTGCCTCCCTTTTCGTCGTTGGATGTCAAGAGTGTCGAGGCCGCCGAGGCTGTAGGACTGAAAATAGCCAAACCCTGTTGCAGAGCATGTGCGGCAACGATACGAGATTCCGGCAATTGAAAAAAATGCAGTCCAGATTGATGGCACTGGTGAAGGACAATAAGTATTCCCCGGGTTTTGGGAGCTTCCAAAACTGTATTAGATTCCAAAGTCTCAGTGGAGGTGGCGTTAGGTAACGAGAGCAAATCTGAGGGAGGCTGTTGGTCGTAGTAATCTTGCGGTAGCATGTAGTAATGTGGTTGTTGATACTGTCGCAAATGATTGTCAGCTTGCTTCGCCCGGTACTTTGTGCTCTCTTTGCCCCACTTTCCGCCGCTGCGTTCCTTCTTTTCGGCGTCCTGGTGGTTGTCCTCTTTTGGATCATATATCCAGACATTGGGCAGCAACGGCAGTACCGTCCCAGGAATCAGCGATACCGGTTGCTGCTCGGGATATTGAATATAGTAGTAATCCAGTGCATTCTCTTTGAGTTCCTTGTACCAACACAAACCCAGAACAATCACCCATATTGTAAGTGCTGGCAAGAGGAAATTGCAGCCAGTGGTTTCATAGAACCATTTTACATTGGAAAAGAGCCGATATGATGCTGCATGTTGCGATTGCGAAGCATTGGTCGACGTTCTCCTGACAGAAGATCCTCGTTTGTGTCCTCGATGCATGCCTTTACCGTGATTGCCCTTGTGGTCTGTTGTTAGTAGTAGTTTTGAATTCAGATGGAGTTTGGAAGGATCGACGTTGACGCTCGGGATAGGTCCCGATAAGGGACTCTGTAACATTGATTGTGTAGATTGACCCGAAAAGGAGGCATTGCGTTTCTTACCGTGTGTTCGACGGCGGTGTGTCTGGGGCTGATGATTCATGCTGTACTGGCCGGCTAGCTGCCAAGCTGCCTGCCTGAGCAGTAGCAGTAGCTGCCTGCCTTTGCCTGCTGTGCTGTCGGAAACTGAAGTTCGGCCACCGGATAACTAAAAGGAAACCAGAATGGAGCCTATGAACGTTACATTTATCTCTAGCTTGTTTTAATCTTTATTATTTACTTAATCTTAACGTAAGATCGGCCATTTGCAGTAAAAAAATTAAATTTGTTTTACCAGGTAAAAGCTGAAGGTCGATGTATGTATGAAGAAGCGAGGCAGTCATGTCGAATACACCGGCAACAACAATATTATTATTAATACTATTATGAGGAAGAATTCTCGTGTCCTGTTTTTAGCGTTAACCCTGAAGCGTTATAAAATATTACAGCATTCTCGCACTCACGATTCAATCGGTAAGGGCAGCTGAGCTGCCTCTGTTTATTCCCAGAGATTCTCAAAAGGTTGCTAAAGTACTAGCTACTAGTAGTAGGCCTAGCTAGTAGGCCACTTAAACTAATAAGGAATATGGCAGCTGTTTGTTCGAGTAGATTCTCCTCTACTACCATACCTCTATTACCTGGTAGGGCTTTAATTTGGGACTCGTGAGTTTCATGTCTATTTGCAATGCTGCTACAGTACCTGGTATGCTACTATGGTATGTCTTTTACTACTTGCGACACAGATAAACGTCACGTCTTGAATTATCCATTCATAGCTACCGTAGTAATATCGATTTAGCACTGTATTTTTTTTTCCCAACTATTGCTTCTTACTCCCTATCTAGTAGCTAGCGTTTCGTAATAGCTAATAATAGTACTACAATACGCCCATACTTTGTAGCATCTACTACTACTAGTAGGCTTAAAAGAACACTGAGTTTTCGACTGGTGAAGTCTTCGACTACAATGTGTACATTTCAATCTAAAACTGTCCAGTGACGCAACAAATGACTGCGCTACATAAAACGTATCAATTCCCTTTATTTGTGAGCTCTGCGTTTCTTTGTGATCTTTCTCCTTCCTCTTCTCCCTCCAAGCTGATTTTCCCGGTTATCTACTCAGACGAAGGAGAAGACGACGATAAGGACGACGATGACAACGATCGCCGTGGTAGCTCCTGCTGCGCCCCCGCAGGTGGCTGTGCGGGTACACTACCGCCTCCACCGCCAGCGCAGTCTCCACAACCACCATCTGCTGCAGTTGCGGTAGTCGTCGTCTGTTGTTGTTGTTGTATTGCATTGCGACTGTTCCACTGACTCAATGTTGTATCATTCGTGTTGATGGCACTTGCATCTCTTGCTGCAGAGGAAAGCACAGATCCTACTGTTTGGACTGCCACCAATGGATTCTGCCCAGTGTGATTGCCAGCTGCTGCTACTGCTGCTGCTGCTGTGGAAACGTGCTGGTTTGAGTTGGAATCGGATATCATCCTCAAGGCAGCCGCCCATGCTGCATCCATAGTATTCTGCTGTTGCGCTGGAGGTGGCATTGCTGCTGCCGCCGCCGCTGCTGCTGCTGTGTCTTGCTGGGAATTAGCTATTACAGGATCATTTGTAGTCAACGTCATCCTTCTAAAAGGTGTTGTTGCAAAAGGAAATGTGTTCACTGGGTTGTTGGAGCTTGCAATGGATCCTGAAGCTACTGACCTGGTAGGAGCCGTAGTAATTGCCGAAAGGAGTTGAGCTACGAGTGCCGCTAGATCTAGATTTGGCGGTTGTGGTTGCATTTGCGGAGATGCAAATGATCTACCCAAAAGAGTCGCCAAGGGGTTCGTTCCCACGTTTGCATTGTGTTGAACTGGTATCAAAAGGAATTGTTGTTGTTGTTGTTGTTGCTGCTGCAGCTGTTGAGGAGTTGCTGTCGCGGCTGCATTCGTGAGAGCTGCAATGATCCTCCGGTCCATTGAAGACTGCGTCGAATTTGTACTCGTGGTTTGTGGGACAGTTAAGGAAGCCAGCAGTTGCGAAAAATCAACAACTTGAGCAGGCACAAGATTGGCCGCACTTCCTGCTGCATTGGGATTGAGTGCCGCTTGAGCCAGTTGCAGAGCTTGAAGCGAGGTAAGAGCCGGGTTATTAGGTGATGCTGCACTGGCGTCTTCACCGCAACCCCCACCATCACAAGGTGACCTTTGTGTACTCAATTGTTGCGCAAGGCTGCTCAAAAGCTGTTGATGATTTGACTGAAAATTTGCGGCAGACTGCGTTCCCGAACCATCACCCATTCGTGTTCTCGCACTTGTCGTAGTTTCCGCGGTTGGTCTGCTTGTCTGTCCAACCAGAGTTGCAAAATTGGGTCGCTGTGCTGCATTTTGCTGTTGCTCTCGCGGCTGGAAATAATGATCCTGATGATGGTGTCGCTGTAACATTCTTTCTCCTCCTCCTCCTCCTGAGTGAGTTACTTGTGTGGTTCTTGTTCTGCTGTTATCAACAGTTTTCATAGAAGTGCTGTTTTTATCTTCACCAGCACTTCCTGTAGTAGTTCCAGCAGCACCACTACTTGCACCATCTCCTTCCTTTTTCTTCCGATCGGCGGAAAACCCCATAACGGAAACACGTTGGAGTTGATTGACGTTACTACCTCGTTCAACGTCCCAAATGAATCCCACCGCATTCAGCAGTCGTAAACGCTCTTCACTCAATCGTGACGACGTTCCTCGTTGTCGCAATTTGTAGCTGTGTCGCTGCATTTCATTTCGTTGTATTTCAATGCATTGTATTGTATTGCGAGCACACGAAAGACGAAAGATAGAAAATGATTTGGAGACAAGAAGCAGATAGAATTCGCCATTAGATTTACGCTGGCGGAGAGATGATTTGTCTGTCGACGAATAAAGACGATAGAGTAGTCGAGAAAGAAGAAATAGAACGGGACGTGGCAAGCAAGATTTGAATCCAACGAAGGATACACGAAGAACAACAACAAGGTTGAGTCCGTTTCTTTTCTGAACGTACTTACCTGTTTAGACACCCAGTTCGAAAGCTGCACGTTTTCGGACCAGCGCATTGGAACATTGGCTGCAGAGAATCAGAGAAGAAGTGCACTTGTCAGAGAATCTTCAGAAGAAGAAATCGAGTGTGGTTTGGCCCAAAAGGGCAAGCAACGACAGAAGATACGAAAGAGAGAGAGAGAGCGCGACAAGACGATGAACGTACCATGTCCATACTTTTTCTGTCGATATCAATCATCAGAAGGAGAAGAAAAAAGAGCTGATTGATTTAGCTATATGTTCGAGTTGCAATGTTCGGCAAAATACAATACAATACAGAAATCGCAAGTGGCGCGATACAACCAGACCAGAACACAACAAGAATGGATCAAACACAACAAGAATGGATCAATTGAAAGAGGGCTTTGACTATACTTACTACAAAGGCCAGCAGTTCATTATATCTCACATCCCAACTGACGCTGTTGGGATTCGATGCTTCCCATTCGAATGCCACCAGTTTGAGACGGGACGCTCGCTCTAGTGTCATAGCGGCCGATCCCGTGCCACCCGAAGTAATGGTCCTGTACGCCCGACGTTGTGCCGAGACTTGATAACAATGGAAAAGGCAAGTTTGCGTTGTGGTCGTCATGATGAAGACAAATATTTGAGAAAGACAGTCAGTTGGTCAGCAGACACGTTGGAGGCCAAGGATTAGTAGTGCCGAGTGCGGGAGCAGATGTCATCCTTTTGCTCTTTCTACGATCCAATTGACCTGACAATGAACTCATAGAAGTTCCAAACAAATTGATCCAGAAAAAAAAAACATCTTTGTACTCACCCCAAGTACCCAGTTGTGGGTCTTCGGCATATCGATTGGGAACATTGGAATGGCCATTCTTGTGATAAAAGACAGTCAGCCGGTGGTACATTTCCTCCCATCGTTTCTCACGAGTAGTGGTCTTCCGTTTGCCGGCTGCTGATTCTCTTTCCGCTGCTATCGCTGTTGTGCTCGTTGTTGTTTCAGAATTGGAGACTGCAGTTCCAATGTTGGAGGACAAGTTTATAGTGAGGGTTGTGTTGGTGGGATGCTTTCGTTTCCGGACCATTTTCTCCGGAGAAGTGGAAGATGGATTGGCCGCGGCGACTGCGGCAGCCTGAGATACTCCTCTTGAAGCATGCTTACCTGCCTTTTTGTCCTCCTCCTGTTCTTGGACAACAGCTGATGGCTTAGATTGTGGCTTCTTGACATCCTCTCCTGTTTCCTGTTGATTTGTGTTGCTGTTGTTGTTGTTGCTGCTGCCGTCTTCTCCTCCAGATGCTGACGCCTTACCTGCTCCTCCTTCAACATCTCTTTCCATGGCTATGGATGAAGGATGGAGATAATCTCTCTCCCTTGAGAGCCTCTGTCTTTTGTTAAGCTACAACGTGTGGGGTATTTCACCAAAGTTGTAAATAATGTTTCTTTTGCCTGTTTTGTGATTGAAGGGTATGTTGGTTACGATTGCTAGATTCTAACTAATGGGCGAAGGTAGTTATTGACAACAATAATGAAATCTTTAGTAGCTCAAGCAACCCTGTATGATTGCTGTTTCCTCCAGCCACTGTTGCGCTGGTAGCTTTCATCGCGTGAAATTGCGCAGCGAGAAGGACAAATTTTACGAGCGTACGTCACTTCGATGAGAAGTCGAGAAGCGCTGGCTGGTGAGGAAATTAATTCACACACTAATTTGATGTACGCAAATGCACTCCACCTTTGGTACTAATAATTGTTGGGGGTCAACGAAATATGGTACTCGAGTACCATAGCTACCACTGAAATAGAACTTGCAAAAATTCAATCGCTTTTGATTACCTGTACAATTAGGAGTGGTACCTACTGGTAGTTAGCTGCAATCAAAACCAGCATACCTTCTGGAAGGCTTGCGGTTCTTCCGCCCCCTTGTGCTGATGGCAGCATAATTACACTTGCATTGTCTCAAACGTAGACCACTATCTTCGATTATAGCTGCAGGAATAGGAGCCGCGGCACGAGCGTGCTCACAATCCTTGTAGCTACAGAGAAAGATACCCTTCCCGTTGTTGTTGTTGTTATTATTATTGTTGTTTTTGCTGCCGCTGGGTTGTTCCAGGCGGGTATACTTCCACACCCAAATCGTTTCGGTATTGCCGCCACTCTGAGACCACGAGACTGTTTCGTTCGCCGGACCAAGCTCGATCTTTTCACACTTGAAAAAAGACGCCAGATCAGGACTGGGAGTGTCCATACCGTACTTTTCACGGAGCTCCAGAACTTCGTCTTGATCGCGTTTCAGAAGGTCCGCGATCGGATGCATGGTGGCCAAGACAGATCCAGGCTTCATTTCTGCAAAAAGGGCCGCTATTCGGCTGTCAATGGTTACACCTGACTTGCAGGCGGACCTGCTACCAAAGACATCATTGTAGTTGTTGACGAAGACTCGGTCGGCCGAGGTCAACCATTCCCGGAAAGCAGGATCTTCCAGTCTACCATGTTTTAGATCCACGGGTCCTGCCGTGTGGTTCCAGTTTGGATCATTCTTTTTTTCCGCAGCGACCTTGGCAAAGCAACGGCGAAATGCTTCCGACGCATAAAAGCGAGCATCAACAAGTTCTATTCCATTCGATTTACACCCCAGTGTGTAAGAAGCCTGCAAACAGGCGTTGCCAATCCCATGGCCAAGATCCACGAAGATGTGATATTTTCCAATTTGCATGACATCTCGAAAGAGTCTCTGTGGCAGAAAATAAGAAGAACAAAGCAAGGTCAGTCAACGATACAATTTAAAAGCGTTCGTCATCGACCAAGCATTGTACAGAAAGAGAATTAATTGTACATACGTCCAAGGCTTCTGGTAGGATGCGACCATATTGAGCTGAGCCTTGATCCGTACTGTCCTTTGCCGAAACACAGTTATTGGCGCCCCGGAAGGCTCGTGCGTTTTCAATCTCCTCCTGACGTACTCCCAGTTCTGTGTCTTGTACGATTTCCAAAAGGTCCAAAAACTTTTGGAACGAAAACGGTGCCGAGTTTGTCTCTTGCAGCGTAGAAGTAGCATTGTTCACTATTGATGCTGGTGTCATGGAATCATCTTTGGCAATTCTTTCGCAAATACCAACGGGCGTATTCTCCTTGTAGGTATACGGTACAGTTTGGTCAATCACGGAAGAATCTGACGTATTATCAGATATATCTGTGACTATGGTCAAGTCGAAAGAACAGGGACTATCGTTACGAGCGTTGCTGCTGCTGTTTTCAAAAGTTCTGGGTCGATGTTTTTGTTTTTGTTTTTGTTGTTGTTGTTTCATTGCTTGGTAATAAGGCACGGTCGTTGCTGCTTTCGATTTCTTCAGTGGAGTTGTAACAGAAAAATTTTGCGGAATATTTGTGTTGGCAGTACAGGAGTCATTGTTGTCATCGTTCGAAAACTTTGGTGTCGGGGTAGAGCCACCGTTTTGCTGCATTGTCCGAGTTTCGCAAGATACTTCATTTTTGCTTTCATTATCGTTTTCGTCATCCGAGTCCATACTAACCTTGAGAACTCTACGACTCCTTTTCACGAGAATTCGTTGATGTACATGGCTATTATTATTTCTTTTCGATGATGAACCCGGTTGAGTCATGGAACGATACCGATTCGTTCTGATTTGGAATCCCGATACAGTAACATTGCCATCATCTTCGGAATCCGAATCTGAAAACGACATGATGGCCTCATTTCGATTCTTTGACAATCGTAATGGTGTTGCCGGTGGTGGTCTTTTGAACAAAGTAGTTTTTTTGTAAGGATAGTCGGAATCGGAATCATCAGAAAATAGATCCATGAAGTTGTTATGATTTTGCTGTTGATTTCGCGCAGAATTTGTGAACGCGCTGTCGTCACAACGATAGAGCAGCACAGTGTCCGTAGAATCTCTGCATGCACCATTTGCCATGCCAGCAAAATCCTTTCGACGAAGTTCTGATGTGTTGGTGTTGGTTCGTTGGATAGAGAATGACTTTGTTACAACGTTGCTACTCCTGCTGCTGCTGCTGCTTTTTCTACGGGTTGTAAATTTAAAAGCCGACGGACGAGACTTGCCATTATCAGCAGCAGGAGCAGCAGGAGCAGCAGCAGCAGCTGTATGTGCTGTTGCTGCATTGAAATAATACGTCTCGTCATCTTCATCATCGGTCGAGTCGAATGAAACGATGATTCGTCTCTTCTTTTTCTTTTTTGGCATTTGATTTTCTCTTCTGACTGATGTACATGCAGTGGAGGTGAAATAGTATTGTGTCTGCATTCGTTTGTTCCATTTCCGATAAGGATTCTGTGACTCGATCCCTACCTTTGTCGTCATTATCAGTCTCCAGCGCCGCAGCAGTTGGTTGACACTTGACACTTGACACACACACTCGTTGTTTTGGTGTGTTGCTGTCTTGTCTGTCGACAAATACTTCTTTATTGATACAAAAGGAATTTATTCGAAGAAGTGATGGAAGTGAAGTACTAGACTACTATGATACGTTGGAGAAGTGCTAGAGTAGTAATTGACAGTCAAAGCACTCAAACACACCCTATGGGGTTATTGTAATAAATTTGGACTACTGTGAATGAGAGAAAATTGTTAAAAATAATGTTGGCGCCATAAAAACACTGTTATGTTCGCGCCAATGATCAAAAACGTAACCCTAATGCGGAAATCTTTGAACTTTCGGAAATCCATTTTGAGTAGACGACTAGACTAGCTAGCTAGCTAGAGTAGTAGTAGCTACTGTAGTAGACTATCTGCTGTAATGTTTTGGGATTTCAGCGATGCCCTCTTTATTATCATCTACAGTATGTGATAGCAGTGTAATCATTTGTCTTCCCTTCTCATTCATCAAGACTGCATCCTCACCATCTTGTGCGTTAGCTCCTACTTAACTTCTGTCAAGTCAAATCCTCTTTCATAATATTCATCTGAAAGATCACGGTAGTGCTACACACTACACACTACTTACTACTCAACTACAGTCTACAGTGCTCTCTGCTCTCTGATTGACCCAACCACACCAAGAAAAAAAAGTATTATTATTCGTTTGCTGTTTACAATTATTAATGTACAATGGGCATTGACGACGAAGAAGCCGAACGAGAACGCATCATGATGATGATGCAAATGGCAGAAATTGAACGACAAAATCAATTGGTAGAGGAAGCGACTCGTAAAACGTCATTATCATCAACATCATTTGACATTCATACCAGCAGTGGCAGTGGCAGTGGCAGTGGTAAAGATCACGATGAACAGGCCTTGCAAATTGCCAATGATACCGCTACAAAATTGGACGAAGAAGAACAAGCCATGATCCAAACACTTTCGCTCAGTAATAGTTACGACGATGATAATCAAGCAGCAGCAGCAGCAGCAGCAGCAGCAGCACTAGACGCTATGGATGATGTCAACACCACCGCTCAACAAAAACAGAAGGAACAAGCCATGATGGAAACACTTTTAAAGGCTGCCGACGAAGCTGAGGAGGCTCGCTTGGCGGCGGGAGAAAAGATGAAAGCAGAGCTTAGCGCTGCCGAACGAGAACGATTGGCTGCCGAAGAAGCTGTTCGCATGAAAGAAGAAAAGGAAAGGTTTAAAAAATTGGCACAGAATAAATTGGAACAGGAACGATTCGCAGCGGAAGTGGCACGCTTAAAATCGGAACAAGAACAACGAAAGGCACGGGAAGAGAAAGCCGCGGAAGAAGCCGCTCGAACGGAACAAGAGAGGTTGGAGGAAGGAAAACGACGAAACGAGGCTGTCACCAACAAGGCGAAAGAACAAGAGCGTCTTGAAGCCATTGCCAAAGTCGAGGCATTGGAAGCAGCTGTCAGTGCTCAAGAAGAAAAAGAGGCCAGGGAAATGCAAGAACTACGTGCGGAGGAACAGCAACATCAAGAAGAAGAGACCGAGGCCAACAGAAAGGCACAAGAGGAAGAAACTCGGCTTGCTGAGGAACAGCAACGCCAACTAGAAAAGTTAAAGGAAGTGGAACAGGTGGAAAACCAACGCCTGCAACTGGAAAGGTTGAAGGAAGCGGAGGAAAAAGAGGAGGAACTTCTTGAACTGGAACGACTGAAAGAAGAGGAAGAAGCCCGAGTTGAATTTGAAGCACAGCTAGCCACAGAAGCTCACGGCGCGAATAAGGACTTTGATTCGGATGACGAAGATCAACAACCCATTACTGCTACAGCAACCAGCAGTGGCGACGACAATGATGATATGGCGGAAACGTTGAGAGAAGAAATGCAACGAGAAATGGAACGCATGGGCATCGAGGACAATGACAATTCAAATGGAGAAGAAATGGAGATTTCTTTTGCAGCTAGTGGGGAAAACATAAAGTCTTTTCCAGAGATGGCATCGACTTTGGCGAAAGCGCATTCCAAGTCGGCCAATCAGAAACACGGCATTCGTCCCATGAGAAAATCCGGAAACATTAAGGTCAACACCACTGCTTCGCAATCAACACCGACGAAACATAGACCCCAATCGATCAAGCAAACAAAATCACCAGCTCGCTTGCCTCGTGTTGCAACATTACCATCGCCTGTTCGAAGGACGTTTCAAGACACTACTCCGTCTCCCAGTAAACCTCCCAAATCGCCTTTTGCTTTGCCTCCAAGAGCTTCACCTCCCACTGCGCGTACTCCCGTTCATCCGCTACTGTTGTCTCCTCGAGATGGACCGCGGTGTCCCACTCCGTACCAACCTGACCTGCACGGCAGCAGGGGCGCCTGTGAAAGGTGCCTGGAACTGGCGTCGGACGAGGAAAAAGAAGAGTTTGCAAACAAAGGCCATCATTTGCGCATCATGGTTGTGTCGGGAGGCTGTGATCGTGGCTGTCTTATCTATCCACGCGATGAAAGCCAGCCACCTGTTCGCTTGTGCAAGAAATGCTACTTTGATGTGCATCGCACCATGTATGATTCCCAGGAGGTTGTTGTGAAGACTGTCGATCGCTGAGAAATGATGATTGTTGATTTTTGTTTGACTGTGATGTATGGAAACGTTCGACGTGCAATGTTGCGGCTCTCTCGAATTGTCTTTGAAAGTGCCAGCTGCATAGAACAGCAAAAGAGGAAGCTACTTAAACTGTAGAAACTATAATGATATGTTTTTTGCTGTCTTCGTGCCTTATTCTTAGGCTAGCGATCATGATTGTTTGTGGCCCGACGAGGGAATGTTCTCGTCACATAAGAGATTCCGGGTGGGTGACATGTGTCCCGCCTCCATCTGCCGGATCTGGATCTGATGAACCAGATACTACTACTACTACTAGTAGCTACCAGTTAGAGCACAGTAGTAGCTAGGAGTAGTGTGGTAGTAATAGTAGTAACAACTAGTACTAATGTTCTTATCCAAGAAAAGGATGAAGCGCATCACATACACACCTACTAGTAGTTGAACGTTCGTACACGCACCGCTGTGTTAGTAACTGGTAGCTACAAGTGCACCTCTTTGACTCGCACGTAGCCTGCTTGATATTATCACAATAAACCTATGTCCTCTCCTTTGTCTGAGCCACTCTCACGAGCGGCACTTCGAAGAGCACGTCGGGTCTGTGTTAAGGCTGGGACGTCAGTAGTGGCCAACGATAATGGTAGTCCTTCCTTAACTCGTTTGGGAGCGATTGCCGAACAGATATCCGAATTGAAACGTGAAGGTGTTGATGTAATCTTTGTCAGTTCTGGAAGTGTCGGCATGGGCAAACGCTTACTCAGGAAGCAACGCAAAATGTTAATGTGTACGTCTCCTTCTACTATTCTTTGTTCGTGCTATGCTGTGCTGTGGGATGAGACGAAACGAAACGATATGTGACCGTGTCTGGTATCTAATGTGCCTCTTTCTCACCCTCAAACAGCCTTTAAGGACGTGCAACTCAACGAAGAAATTGCTAGGGACAGAAGTGGAAGTCTTAATTTGGATTACGGGCAAAACGATTACGGACGGAGTGGTGTCATGCCAAATGCCCCACCGATTCACTCTTCCGATTTGCCGTCCCGGGCCACAAGTTTTGTCAGTCTCCTAGATGCACAAGAACGTCCGCATACATTTGCACAGAAAAAGAAAACCTACGACTCGGCTTGTGCTGCTGCAGGACAATTTGAAATGATGAATCTCTATTCAAATTTGTTTGCTCAATGTGATGTTGCTGCCTCCCAAATTTTGGTCACCCAAGCAGACTTTGCTGACAAACAACGACGAAATAATTTGAGTTATGCCATTGATCGGTTGCTCAGGTATGTTTGTATCAGTGTTTATGAAGAGACAATTTATACATAATACATAATACAATACATTATACTGCGATGTGAAACGAACCAACCTCTCACCTTGTCAATTTTACCAGTCTTGGAATTGTTCCAATAATCAACGAGAATGATGCAGTTTCGGCAAATCTGGGATACACCGACGACGATGTCTTTTCGGACAATGACAGCTTGGCAGCACTTTGTGCAAGAACCTTTGGCGCCGAAGTATTGTTGTTGTTGACGGATGTTGAAGGCGTTTATGATCGACCTCCGACAGAACCTGGTGCCCGGCGATTGGAATTTTATCGCGAGGAAATATCCGAAGTGGCCATTGGCGCCAAGAGCGAGCAAGGTCGTGGTGGAATGGCATCCAAGATTGCAGCGGCCACATCTGCCGTCCAACCCGGATCGAAATGCAGCGCTTGTGTCATTGCAAGCGGGGCCGCGTTGGATTCGATTCGTTCCGTGTTGGGACGAGACCCGAAAAATACAGATAATATCGGAACACTCTTTGTAACGCCCGGTAGTGAATTGGAAGTCCAGGCGATTCGAGATTTTTCTTCCGGTCCAACCTCTGATGACAATGGCAAGACTGAAGCCCGCGCACAGGCAACTGCAGCGAGGAACGAAGCGCGCAAACTTCAATCGTTGCCGTATGAAATGCGTCAGAATATTTTGAATGCTGTCGCCGATGCCTTGGTGGAACGTCAATCTGAGCTACTGGCGGCGAATTCTTTGGATCTAGATGCCGGAGAAAAGGACGGCATTTCATTGGTGCTCAAGAAGCGTCTAAAGCTGACAGAAGAAAAGATCGCTACACTAGCAGCTGGTCTTCGTCAAATTGCAACTCTTCCGGATCCTCTTGGTGTGGTCAAGAGCAAGAGAGAATTGGCTGAAGGTCTGGAGCTGTCACAAATTACAGTCCCCATCGGAGTCTTGATGATTATCTTTGAATCTAGACCAGATTCCATGCCGCAGATCTCTGCGTTGGCTCTTGCCAGTGGAAATGGTCTGCTACTAAAGGGTGGAAAGGAAGCCGTAAACTCCAACGCTGCAATTCACCGTGTGATTGGAGATGCGATTGAATCAGGAAGCGGGGGAAAGATCAAGAGAGACATCATTGCTTTGATTACTAGTCGTGGACAGGTCAAGGACTTATTGAGTCTTGATGATACCATAGATCTAGTTATCCCTCGAGGAGGCAACGACCTTGTATCCTACATCAAAGCCAACACGCGCATTCCAGTTCTAGGTCACGCTGATGGTGTATGCCATGTATACCTTGATGAAAGTGCCGAAAAAGATGGCGCTTGCAAGATTGTGGTGGATGCCAAAACAGATTATCCTTCTGCCTGTAATGCTATGGAAACACTCTTGGTCCACACAGCAACGATCGGCAATGGTGTAGCTTCTGCTGTCCTGATGGCACTGAGAGCTGCTGGTGTGAAATGCCTCGGAGGGCCAAAGGCTATGAAGATGGGACTTTGTGACACTGCCGCAGAGAAACTAAAGTGCGAATATGGAGACTTGACCTGTATGGTAGAGATTGTGGATAGTCTAGATGAAGCGGTAGATTGGATTCACCAATATGGAAGCGGCCACACGGAGGCAATTGTTTGTGCTCATGATAGTCCTGTCGGAGAAGAGTTTCTCAGACGCGTGGACGCTGCATGCGTCTTCAAGAATGCCTCTAATAGATTTGCCGATGGCTTTCGCTTTGGTCTTGGTGCCGGTACGAGAACATTTTTTTCAATGCTGAAATGGCTCTTTTTCTTGGTCTTTTTTTGCCTGTCTTGTCTCATTTTTTTGATGTTCATTGCTTCTTTTTTTTGTCGTCGTTTGCTTTGTACAACAGAGGTTGGAATTTCCACTGGACGTATTCACGCTCGTGGTCCTGTCGGTGTAGAAGGGTTGCTGACGACGAAATGGCAACTTCGCTCCGATGGAATCAACTACGTCGGAGAATTCGGCGGAGACAATCCATCGAAAACATATACTCACAAAGATTTAATGTAATACGAAGAAAGCGGCCGTGCTATTTGCAGTTTCAATTCCATCTGCATGTGGTCCAAAACCGTCGACACTCGAGAACACTGTAGCTTGTCGACGAGATTTTACTAAACAGTTTCACTGTGTGTGAATCGTGCCCGAATTGTTCTTCGATTAATGAATTTATAAAAAATAAGTGGGTGTTTGTATTTTGTATGTGGTCGCGATCATATGCTATAATATGTTTGAGGAGGCAATTTGCAGAGCAATCGAAAGGCACACTACCAATGTTTCCACTAAATGAAATGGAATAGGCAGCATGAAACATGCCAAGAATCCAATGACTATTCGACACTGTATATGAAACAAAGCATCCCCCAAAACAGCTTCTGACAGTGTGCCTTGTTGTTCTTGCTGCTGCTGCTGCTGCTGCTGCTGCTGCTGCTGTTGGGCCAGTATGTTAGAAAAGATGACAACTCGCAGAAAACTTAGCAGCAATATGGCAGCAAGTGATTGTAAGCATCTTCTCAGGAGCAGTAAATTGGGAAACATCGTCATGGTGTCGTGATCGTTCTCTTCTCGCGGCAGAATAGAAAATGGTGTTTCCTCCCGTTCGGCGTTGTCCCCTTCCACCAATGCTTGCAGAAATTCATCGTCATTGTAACAGTTACTGCTGCCTTCCATTATCATGTTTCCTCTGTAGTTCTCGTGTTGCTGTTGTTGTTGTCCCCATATAAGTCCATTCAAATAAGATAGCTCATTATTTAACGTCGAATACTGACAAAAAGTCGCAACTGCTAAACTCAACAAGAGCAAAATTGTGTTGATTTTGATAACAACAATAGCACCGCCAAATCGTGGATGATTCCAACGAACTGTCATCAATTCTTGATCAGCACCCAAAACAAGATGATGAGCCGCATCATCATCTTCGTCGTCTTGAAAAACGGGTGCCAACATAGTTCTTTCGTTGCCTTTTTTCGTCTCCTCGGATGATGATTTTACTGCAGGATTCTTTTTTGGGGATTGTGTGAATGTCTTGTACAGTAAAGTACAGAATTTCAGGAGGAGAACGAAGAGGAGAGGTATAAGATAGCCTAGCAAGACAGCAGGACTGATGCTAATGCTCTCGCTTGTTTGGTCTATACGGGCATTGAAAGTAGCAAATTAGTGCAATGCTGAGTCTCCCTTTCTGGTTTGCTTGCTACTGTATTATTAGGGTGCCTTGATGCCAATTCTTGTTCGTCGGTCATCATCACAATCACAATTAGCTACTCGTAACTCGTAACTCGTACTGTAGTTGTTTAAATTTTGATTTCCGGAGCCGAACAAACATCAATCGCCTTCCGATGACGGTGACACTTGAATTATTACTACTCTCCTACTAGTAGTAGCTGGCTAGCTAGGCAGCAGGAGAGCCTACTGTGTCTTCAGCTGGCTGAATTCCACCAGGCGACTATTGACTTTTCACATTTTGCAACATTTTTATCTTAATAGCAAGGAATCCAGGCACTTTACTCCGCCAGAATAAGTAGTAGTGAAAGCAAAGCGGACTTGAGTCTACGAAACCTAGTAGAGTCTGGTAGGTTGAAATAATGATGACTAGTACTGTACTTGATTGAATAGTCTAGTACAAAATAAAACTAGACTACTCAGTATATATCTGTCGTATGGCGTTAAAGTAAGAAATCTGAAACAGCGATCTTGATCATAATATTATTATGTGCACCATCACAGAACGAGCGGCTAATTCGAATGGCTCCATTAGGAAGTCTACTCTGTCAGGCAGTTGAGTAGTAGAAAATAATGATTTTCTTCAAAATCCCGCGACTAGATACCCTGAGTCTCCCTGGTAATGTAAGACTACAGTCTGCGCTCTCTGACAGGCTGAAATAATCTCATCACTGTCCTTTTTAACAAGGTATGACCTGCAGGTAATGATCGTAACTGTTTGCTGTCTCCCGTAACACTAGCGGTGATAGTCGTGTTCTTTTCCCCCAAAGCGGCATCTCGGCGAATTCTTAGTCATTTACATAAATATCTGTCAGGCACCAAGCCATGGGCAAAGTGGCGACATCTGTTAACAGAAAAAAAACAAGGCACGCAACAGAGGACAAAGTAAGCGTCTCTGATGAATTGAAACCATTTACATGCGTAGGGAGGAGCATACAAAAGCTGGCCTAAGTTGGTGGTGCATCGCAGTTTCTCGACACGTGGAATGACACATCTGTTCCCCTTTCGGGGAGCGATGAGCACATAAAAAGTTCCGTACAGGTCTATGATATGGATGTTCTATCATCATTGGCCAAGTCCTGCTTCAAAAGATGTTGATTCATATGATTAAAAGTTGTTGTAACGCACCTGAAAATTTGTTCCTGGATGTTAACTTGGAAATGTTTTACCACACAATACCACCCACGACATTCTGTACATGTTTCAATAGGCGATGAAAGAAGATTGTGAGATGTTGTCATTTCGTATTGAAGAGATACAGCTGAGCACAGTGACACAGCCATATCCATTTCTCTCTCTCTCTCTATCATCAGGATACATTTCAGATCATCGACGAGCCCATTTTTGGATTGGAACAAGTCTAGCATTAGAGGTGTCAGATTGTGTATAAGGAATTTTTATCTTCACTTGATAGAGAGAGAGACGTGGACGTGGAATGAAGAATAAATAGAAACGAAGTTGCATGAAGCAACAGGCGGTTTGATTTCCAACTCACATTTCTTCTTGAATCTGGTAGAAGGATTTGTCAGTTCAATCTAGAATGGAGTGCTGTAAACACAAATATCGACAACCCCTTCAAGTGATCAGAGAGAAAGTTAAAATGATTGGTTAGATGAAACGTGACAGAGATTGTTCCAGTTTTGAAGCAAGCGGACAAATTCCTCGTATCGTTAGGTGTTGGGTGTGTGTTTTCTTGTTGTTGTATTTTTCGTTTTCAGGTGTTAGTTAGTAAACCCGGTTGATATCACAGTATTCCTACCAAAAACTAATAACTTTTTCATCGCGGCTCATTCCATTTTGGACTTTGTTGCCTTCCGAAAAAGCATTCGTTTATACAGTAGCAATTACGTCAAAAGACCGTCGTGAAATAGTTGGGTGTATGATTTCATCATTTCGAAAAACAACAACAAGAAACAACATCCTGTTTCTTTTTTACTGGCGCAACCAAAATAGTGGACAAGTAGCCCTTAAAGAATCCGGGAGGATATCAACAATTGTCAACATACCATGCGCAACGTTGAAGTGCCCTTGACATTGATCTAGCTGTAGTCGTTGGTGAACGCAATAGGAGAAAGCAACAAGCAATGTCAGACTAAGGACTAAGGTCAACAAATAAGTATGAGAGTATGATCGTCGAACGAGGAAAAAGGTGTCTCAGGAGCTTTTTCAGTTAGATCACAGGATTCCGTATTAATAGGACCTTCAGTTGACACGCATGAATATATTGAGTTTTTAAAGTAGAGTCTCATCATCAACACTTTCATCTTTCACTCTCTCACCTCTCACGTGGCTGCAATGAAACGCAAAAGTGAGATGCTAATCAAACACTTTATCTTACCATTCTTCGGGCCGCGAGATTGGAACTCGTTAGTTAGCTTGGCAGCATGGTACACGCTTGTTCTGTGTCTTCGCAAGCTCCACTTGTTTTGGCCGTTGCCTCGTATAGTGTTGCTCTGAAATTGTGCCTCACACAAGTGATTGCTATTACTCATTACTACTCATCATAGTGTACTACTATTCGAATAGTATCATGATTATTTTTTTCTGTGGTGGGCTGGAAGGACTAGTAGTCTACTACTGTACTAGAATAGAGTAGTAAGGCTAATGTTCGATAGATCCAACAGGTCATGAGTCGTAGCATTCCTTGAAGACCAAAATCCACCCGGATGTCAAATTAATCGAAACAGTTCGGTACTGATGAGCGATCATACAGTAGGAGTTCTAGTCTAGTACTGCTCTCTTATACGAAAACAACACACATAAAACATGATGTTTAGTATTGTAGCAACGAGCAGAGTTCTCAGGAGCTGATATTTGTCTACTTCGAATAAATCCGGGCGTTACTAGCTAAATCTTACTCATGATGAAGGTATTTAGGTCCTTAGGGTCTGGACACCACGATTGCCCCATGGACATCACTGCGTTCTGCGCCCGAGTAAGCAACTCCGCCAGGAATTGTTCCCAAGGGAGCATCATCTACAGTGTTTGTCGTGCGAAGAACATCCACAAGTTTACCAAACTTTTGGTTGGGTAGAAGTTCAACAATTCCAACTCCAGGACAGCTGCCTTGCGCACTGTGGCCAACAGAAACAGGAGCCGGTCCACGGAGAGCAATCATCATGTATTTACCGTCAGGAGTTCGCTCGAACAGATCAGGAGCCGGATCATTCAGAGGAAGTTTACTGTCATCGGTCACGGATTTCGCCATACAAGCTCCAGGTTGGCCGTTGCGCCCACTGTGGCCTGATTTACTGGTAAGATCGTAACCGAACCGTTGGTAAGTGTTGACGTCAAAAACTTCCATTTTATTCTGGATGCGGTCCACTACGTGCAAATACTGTCCGTTTTCGGTAACGTCCATACCGTGCGAATCACGGCGAGTCGTGATCCCAGGGAGCTGTCCTGTGGAGTCGCTCGGTCCAGGGCCCACCAAATTACCCCCAGTGAGCGTGTTGGTTTGCTCGTCTTGAAATACCAGGTCCGGCAAGGGGAACCCTTCCTTGCCGGCCGTTCCGGACTTGAAGGCGTTGTCGTCAAAGACCCAAACAGCAAACATGGATTGGTCTGCACCAGCCCCGGAAGCCGAGACACCAGAGTTAAGGAACATTTTGCTTCCCTCAACTTCGATTCCACCGCATCCAGCTCCATAGACAATCTCGCGACCATACTCTGCCACAATTTACATTGGAGTTGTAGTCGCATCAGCCACAAAGAGTCCGCCATCTCCAAGAGAAACGTACAAGAAGCCATTCTTGGAAGTAATCGGACAAATCGGCAGGTTGTTCGATCGTCCGCCAGCCGCGCCATCACCGCCTCCCTATGGTGAATTAAATATTACGAGGAAAATCAAGTTAAAAAAGACACCCAGGACACAAAAATTGAATAGCAACACTCCAGCAACTTACGGAACACCCGTTCTCCTTGCAAACACCTGCAGGTGTCAAGTCACCCAAATTGGCTTCTTCGTAGGTTCCTACCGTCTTTCCCAGCAGACTACCCGTGTTGAGTGCATTGGATCCGAGGAAATACGTGGCCGATTCGACCACAGCCATGTTCTTGCCGAAGCCCAGAGAAGCAGTCTTGTCAAATTCCAAGTCAATGATCTGGCCAGAAGCATCACGCAATACATTGATGCGTTCAATGGCTTTTCCGTTCAAATTGTCAATAAGAATAGCAGAACCATCCGAGTTCCAAAAGCTCATGTGAACGCTTCGGGTCCCAGTGCTGCCACTGTATTGGTACTTGGTGACACGGAAAAGTCCAATGGCTTGTTTCGTAACAGTGTCAATGACGCCAACATACCCTCCACCAGGAGCAAAGAAATTGGCATTGACGTAGCGACCTTGAGGGTCCGCAATACACCATGCAACCGACCAAAGCCATCAAGGTCATCCAAAATGTTACCAGTTTCTTGTCCGTCTTTGTATTCCATTAAAGTGCGGGGAAAACGTCGAGGATATCACACGGTCCAGTTTGTGAAGAAGTGCAAGACAGCGGATCCGCAGTTGGACCACCCGCGAGTTGAGTTTCAATGGCATTGCTATCCCAAATCCAAAGGTAGCTTCCCTTAACTCCTAGCAATCCTTGGCCACTCACAGCATTGGACTGATCGGCGGCCCACACTTCGTACCCGGTAGCAGAGGAGACGGCGGCTGGGAGAAGGAAGGCGGCGGTGGCAAACACTTTGATACTGAATTTCATAATCGTTGAAGCAATAATAATAATAATAAAAAAAAAATAATTATGAAAGCAGAATAATGCGCGGAACCTCACCAAAATAAGGAAAAAAAAATCAAAATAATAATAATAATAATATGTTCGAGTACTACGTACCAGATATGTGCGGAGTTGATCCCAGCCAATGGCCAAACCATTCTTGCTTGTCTACCAAGTAAAATGGCCAAACCATTCTTGTCTACCAAGTAAAATGGCCAAACCATTCTTGTCTACCCTAACACAGTTCGTTCCTGCATTGCAGCTAAATAATGCTTCATCGACCTGTTCCTCTCAACCATCTCAAGCCCATCTATCTCATTAGCACTACTGTTTGTACTACCTGGTACCAGGAGCCTGTTGCATTCGAGTGTACTAATGCTGTACCTGGTACTAATAATGCCATGACTAAATGGATGCACGTGTTCACTTTCACACTTGACTGGTACCAGTACTCATCATAGTAGTAAGGAGGAAGTCCCACTTTACATTATTATTTACGATTTACTACTGTAGTTCTACTACTAGAGTACCGTACCACTCGTAGTCTAAGTAGTACTAGTAGTACGTACCAGGTATCACTCCCTGGGCTGCTGGTAATAAGTGTTGGAAATTTTGTCGTACTGGTACATTCGTATTACTAGATCTCTAAGAATTTACTGAGAATTCACGCCGTGTCACCAGGATGGTGCATCGACAGCGCCGTTCCAAGACTAGTAGACTACTAGCTAAACTACTACTACCTGAGGTGGTAGTAGTAGTATTAGTATTAGTACTAGTAGTAGAAGTACCCTCTGGTAGAAGTTGTAGTAGACTACCACTCCGTAGCCGCTACTCCGAGAAGTAGTGCTACAAGTAGTAGACTAGTCTAGTAGTACCACTACCTAGGAGCAGATAACAATGGTACTACTCCTATAAGTCTAATAATAACGGTAAAAAGGATCCGAGCTCTGGCTTCATAACAATTCGACCTTTCATCATTACTTCTCGCCAAAAAAATATCACGATCCTCTTTGCTTAAAAAATGGTTTGACGGAACCATGAAACCGGCAAAAACTATTCCGCGGTGGGGGATATGGTACAATTTTTTTAAAGGCGTTTTTATCGAACGCATGTCGTTCGCTACGTAGGTTTGGATCTTGTCGTCGTCAATGATTACTTATAGTACCATGTGAGTATCCTTTACTACTATGCAGCAGTATACTATTCAGTACCAATAGTACATTTTAGCTTGTGTAGCTACAAGAATGCAGCGACGTAGAATTGAAAACAAATTGAAGTCCGCGTTCTACCTCGTAGTAGACTAGACTACTCCGAGTTGCTAAAAGATACCTGGTACCAAGGCCTTCGAACGAATCGCTGAGGGCAAAAAACACAAAGAAGCATCCAGAATATTCTCTATCAAGTCATTTTGTTGGGCTTACCAGGTAGTAGTCTACTACTGGCGCGATAGTTGTGATCCCCGTAATTAGACATTCAATTTTTTTTACGGTACTAGACTAGTAGTAGTAGGACTTTTACTAGATCGGGCCTGCTTTGATGTTTTGCATACGTACCTTCGGCAAAAAATTTATGCCAGATTCTTTGCAGGATACTTTCGGGTAGCTCGAGCACCCGTAGTGTTATTGATTCGGATAAATGGAGTGAACACTTTCACCAGCCAGGAGTAGACTATACTACCAGTACACCGTCAACTAGTCTACTTTTTAATCAGTAGTAGTAGTACTGGTAGCTACTAGACTAGTCTAATAGTACCTGGTACTACGTAGTACTACTGCTAGCTACTACTAGAGTACTAGTAGTCCAACTTAGTACACCAGATGCTTCTTGTGTAGAAATCCTACCGTGACTGACCATTATGGTGAACAACCAAGCGGGCATTGAATTTGAGAAACCTGCAATCTCCAGTTTTAGACTCACAACTCACAAAAACTACGAGTAATTGTGTGTTCTTGATTCAAATTATCTGGTAAAATCTTTCCCTGCAAAAAGTTACCCATTCACAATGGCGACGATTACAAATGTCCCAAATTGCCACCGCTCTGTTTGTGTTTCTTCCTCATCTCACGGTAGTTCCAGCTCTAAGAGCACCGCGACCGAAAACGGCAGCCACATCAGTGCAATCAGTGCTATGAATCCTTTCATGACACTGGTTGACGCAGCAGCTTCGTTGCTCGACAAAACATCTGAAATAGAGGCACACAAAGTATTCAAGAACCCTGATGCAGCAGCCAAGATTCCAGCAGCTGCCGAAGCCGTTGTAGTGGCATCCATTATTCCGCCTTCCTCTGAGAACTCGAGTGGCAAGAAGCAGACCTTCGCAGAATTTCTCATGACTATTCTTGAAGATCCCCGGTATGAAGATGCACTCACGTGGATGCCTGATGGCAAGGCGTTTACCATCAAGAATCACAAGATGTTCAAACGGGAGCTAATGCCCAAGCTTTTTAACATCCGAAATATGAGCTCCTTTGTCCGTAAGTTGGGCCGATGGGGTTTCTCAAGAGTTCACGAAAAGGTTACGGGGAACTCGGATATCTTCAAGCATCCCGACTTTCGGAAGGATGACTGGGAAGCCTGTTGCAAGATTAAGTGCGCCAAACATCCTAAAGCCAAACCAGTTCCTTCTCTTCACAAGAATTCGGCAGTAGTTGATCTGGCAGCAACAGAAAATGGTATGCCAACCAGTCAGCCGAACTCGTGTCCTGTATCTACTCCCCAGGTGGGCGTTGCAGGAATGCGATGCGTTCATTATGGACCCAGTCACGTTTCTCCTCCAACCCCCAGCAAAGTCATACTTCGCTTAGAACTAGCGCGTCTTGTTCCGGCTCAATCTCGTCAATCGGCCATTCCCGTGCACGACTTGGAGAATGTAACGAACGAAGTTGTGGGTGCAGTTTTTGGTACCTGTCGAAGAGATGAGGAAACTGTTGTTGCCATGCCAAAGAAATACTCAGCGAAACACCCAGGCATGCGTGTTATTTCCGGCAGCACCTTTACTTCAAGGTTTTATCCTTTAGAATATTCTCAAGCTCCTTCCTCGGTAGATCACATGATCTACCAGTCTCGGTCGTATTGCCCAAAAAGTAGAAACAGCATTTGTTCAAGGCGAGTGTCTCTGGATTCTCCAGCACCCAACAGGGTAATTTTCAAAACTAAGGGGCAACAAGTGGTTCCTAGGACCTGGGCTTTGAAACGCACCATTTTCTATCCTCGTCGTTCTCAGGAGCCATCAGGGACAAAACCTGTTCACGTTTGATAAGCTAAAATAACATTTCATAGCTTGGCACCTTTCAGGTTTACTTTTTGTGTCCGCAATTACAGTATATATCGATTACGGAATCCATGCTTTTGGCACATCGTTGAATTTTAAAAACGGTATTTGTAGGTTCCACGAAGGGATAGGTTGGCTCGACAAATAGATAGATGCAAATTTCACTGTCTACTTCATCTTTTGATAGTTACTGGAAAAATGACAGCGGTGTAATACGGTCTATTGTCGATATCCTTTTCAAGTACTGAAAGATAATTGAAGACATGGTCGACAGGACTCATATCCGCGGTTGTAAAGGTCTCGACTCTTCATTCCTCTAAAGGGGGGTCCGCAATGTCATCCCAGTCAAACTCCTCTACCAAATATCTCACCAGTTGGCCACTTAAAACGTTTTGGTAGGTCGTAGGAAACAATGCATATATCACCTTGCGCGTTGAGTAACCGTTCCAATGGCGCATGGCCAAACCAGTAGAGGACCATACCAGGTCCATATCTGTGCACGTATGCTTCCGCCTGAGGTAACACCGAAGTTTGGTGGCTCGTGACATCTCCAAACATTGCCTGATGCGTCAACATCAGCAGAAAAGGAAGGTTGGAATCGTGGAAGGGAAATATACTCACCTCCCGTTTGGATCATTTTGTCACGTTGCTTACCTTGGAGTCAATCCAGCAGATAATTTTCCATTCCTTGCCAGTCCCATCAGCCTTTGGTACTTCTACCGCCAATGGACAGCTCAAAAGTATGTCAGGTGTCCGTGATGTTCCCCTATCTCTGAGGTCAGTTTCAGTTTCAAATGGTATTCCTGTAACGCAGAGAGGACAGGGAGATATCAGACACCCAACACAAAATATAGTCTTTTCTTTGAAAAAGTGGAGAATGTATGCAAATTGGCTCAGTTACCTAACGAATGCAATTCTTGCTCCAGTACTACTTCGTACTCAATTCCAACAATGTGTCGCTCCTTATCATGTAACGGACCATACAGAGGATCAAAGGTTGTTGCTTCTCGGACTTCCCTTGCTAATCTCGTACCGCTGATATCCAAATGGGAAAGCGAGTCGTTAGTGTGCCATTTTCTTCTTCTTTCAAAAATGCCAACAAATGTTTTACCAGTGTACAGTTGGCATACTTACTTTTGAGCAGCACAAAGGGCGCCCTGTTGTTCTGCAGCATGGTAGTCCGGGACAAGGACGCTATCTCGTCCCAAAATTCCTTCAGGATCTCGCATCGCCTCCGATAGGACCTTTTTCCCTCCCCGCAAAATGGTTGCGTCTTCAACAATGTACCTTGCAAACAAATATGGACTAAAAGTGGCGTCCCGTGCTAATTGTAGAATCGATCGTCCGCGCTTGTATTCATCAAAGTAATAAGGTAGCCGCTTTTTAACCATTGGCACCGTTTTCTTAATATGATTGACCGATGCATTCCTCATGAGGGATTGCAGGGCCTGGGAGATATGTGTTTGTGGATCATTGGTAAGGGATTATTCAAAAACATTGATGAATGTTTTCCATCGTGCAAGTCTATTTAATTTTTGTTCATTATTTGCCAGTCCAACCACCATCAATCAAAGAGAGAAACCTACCGAAATAGGAAAGTGTAAATCTTGCGACGTTTGGTGCAAAGCTTGCCGAAAGAGAGCAGGATTGTAGAGAATATCATTATTTTTGGACGAAACAATTTCGTTACACCATGACTCGGCAGCATCGTATGATTCAGGTGTAATTGCTTTGTCGTCATCCATCGTGGGTTTGAGAGATTTGTTTGCTTCTTCTTTGCTCGAATCTCGAATGAAGTTGAAAAATGCAACGGTGACCTCAGCTCGGTGGTCGGTGGGATATAGGATATAGTAGATAGAGCGATGCACGTGACCTCGCGGTAAGAACCAACTTAAGGAACGGCTTTCGATAGTCGGCAAAAGTGTGTTCAACTATGATTATTTATTTTTGATCGAGGATTGAGCTGCGAGAGAGCAGTCCAAGTGCTGCAGCCAGAAAAATGATGATGCTCTCGCACCCGCCAACAACCGCCAACTGCATGCGTAATGTACTTACTACTCAGTAGTAGTCTAGTCAACTACTACTAGCTAGTAGTCGACTAGTAATAAGCTCTCCCTACTAGCTAGAGTACTACTATCTAGCTAGTAGTAGTGATTGTTGATTTTTATTAGTACGATCACTTGATCCATTCACGTCGAGGCTGCCATCGAACATTATTATTACGTAGACAAATTTAAGATATTGTTTTCCAACATTTTTTATGATAATTTTAGTCAATCTGTTATCAATAGCATCATTATAATTCCTATCGCACCATACTTTCATTTTTGTGCGTGCGATTCCTCAACTTGGGGGGGAGGGGGGGGGAGGGGGTTCCAACGCACCGTTTGCTTCCATTTTTAATAAGTTCTCCCATTGCTTTTTAGGTTCGATTCGGCAAAGCAGGATCAATAGTGGGTGGTTGTCCCGTAATCCATGCTTTGAGATAAATGATGAGAATGCTGAGAGAACCCCAGGTCAGACCTGCTACAACTCCAGCATCAATAATATTTCTCCAAGGGTAGGGCAAACGTTTCACGGCTGCCACAACGAGAGCTACACCGGTCGTAACACTCCAACTCACAATGGTACGTTTTTTGGTAGCATGAAACAAACCCATACTGTAGAATGGTGCCAATAAAAAATGATGAATTTTGGATTGTCCCGGTTGAAGTGTCAAAGATCGTTTCACTACGAGGGGTGAAAACTTTGTTTGAAAACCCTTGTACCCTTCCACGTAGGCAAACCAGATGCAAGTAGCAACATAAATACTACTCGTACATATGTATTATATATATTACATGCACATCATAGTATTTGCAAGGTGAGAATAAGAAACAAGAAGTAAAAGTTTTTGTTGAGAGCCAATCCTCGACTTTTTTGAAGTTCAACAGTAACAACAGCATCAACAACTTACCCCAATTGCAGCTGAGTTAAGGGGATGGCTCCTTCACCAACAAAAGGTTCGAATGCAATAGGCATAACTCTTTTAATGGCTTTGATTAAAATATAAATCACACCACCGCTGCCCCACAAGGAAGTTAAAAAGACAGATGGTTTCATGTAAGATGATGATGGTGTACTAACATCACCACCTCCACGATTGTTGATACTGGTCATGAACATGGTAGACAATGATGTTCGTAATGCTTGTTGTTGCTGATGTAGTGGTGGTGGTTGAGTGACCTTTTTGGATACACCATGGTTCTTCAAAAGAAAAGACTTCAGTGCCACCGATGATGATGATGATGATGATGATGATGATTGGTCGTTCACGGTTGTCCAGTAACGATCATTCAATGACTTCGTAGTTGTTGTGAATGGTTTGGCATTGGCAGCAAATGAAAATCCAATATCCAGACTCCCAATAGTAATGGCCAAGAGCGCTAAGATGCGACAAGAGGAGGAAACCATAATACAGTACTACTATTACCTAATACAGCACAATAAAAATTGATTTTGTTTTGTTCGGTTGAGTTTAACCAATGCTGTTTTTATTAAGAGCGTATGTTGTCAATTTAATTTGCTTGTGATGATAATAAAGATCGGAAGAAGCGAAGATGATATTATTACTTTTATTATTTTTAAAGGTCGGTCTCTCGCGCGCGAGAGGAAGGTTGGTGTTGTGGCAACAGGCCGAGCGAACGCTACCGCGTTCTCTCGACTATGCCAGCTCTCTAGGGCTACGTTCGGCTAGGTAGGGTGGTTTGGAGAAACTCGGCAATTTACTAGGGCCGACCTTTTCTCCGTTCCGAGGCGCCCGGGTGAGAGGGCAGACCGCTAGGGTTGCTCTCACACTCGGGTAGCCAATCGGGCGG
>Ga0210036_1000960_pt1 | contig 32987 bp, 19 predicted proteins | sample CryGeymeta201515_FD_185469 | JGI IMG/M metagenome (GOLD analysis project Ga0210036, IMG submission 185469) | Groundwater microbial communities from Crystal Geyser aquifers in Utah, USA - Crystal Geyser metaG 2015-15 (SPAdes) (version 2) | ecosystem: Environmental > Aquatic > Deep subsurface >...
TATATTCTTTCTCGCATTCTCATCTCGATCATGAACTGTACCACAACTCTGACAAGTCCATTCTCTTAAGTCTAATGGCATTTCAGACATTTGATATAAGCAATTAGAACAGGTTTTAGAACTCGGAAACCATCGATCAATCTCTACTAATAACCCACCTTTTTGCTTGAGTTTATAGTCTAGGAAGTTGATAAATGTCCCCCAACCCACATCAGATATAGCTTTTGCCAAACAGTGGTTACGAACCATACCCTTGATATTCAATTGTTCAACGACTACTACCTGATTGCCATTGACAATTTTTCTGGAAAGTTTGTGTAAGAAGTCGTAACGGGTATTACTTGTGTGTTCGTGTACCTTAGCTACTAGCTTTCGTGCCTTTTCTTTGTTTTTACTGCCTTTTTGTTTACGCGCTAATTTTTGTTGTTTTCGGGCTAAGTTTTTTTCATGTTTTTTTAGGTGTTTGGGATTAGCATATTTACTGGTTTTTTCTCCATCATGAACAATAGCAAAATCTTTTATTCCTAAATCAATCCCACAGATTTTACTCGTGATAGTTACTTCAGGAAAATCTTGTTCTGTCTCAAATAAGATACTAGCAAAATATTTACCAGTAGGAGTTTTACTCACAGTAACAGTTTTGATTTTCCCATCAAATATTCGATGAATAGATGCTTTTACCAATCCCAATTGTGGGATTTTCAAACAACCATCTTTTATAGATACATTTTGAGGATATTGACACGACTGTTTACCGTGATAGGACTTGAATCGAGGGTATTTTGTTCTACCTTCAAAAAAGTTCCTAAACGCTTTAGTGAGATTAAGAGTCGCAGATTGTAAAACCTGAGAATAACAATCATTCAACCAAGAAGTTTCTTCTGCTTTTTTGAGCTTCGGCAAATGCTTATTCAAAGCTATTTGAGTCAACCCTTTCCCAGTTGCTTTATATGTTTCATTGCACAAGTTTAGAGCGTAGTTATACCACCAACGAGCCGAACCCATAACTTGGCTAAGTTTTTGAGCTTGTTTATCATTGGGGTATAGTCGTACTTTTATTGCTTTGTGCATTATCAGAGAATTTGATTTTTGTGTAGAATCTTACGGATGTTATTTTACTGTCAAAATTCATCCCACGCTCATTTCATGGGCGGTTTTTTAACGAAAAATAGAGCGTGGGACTTCTTTCTCCATTTTTGTTAAAGGCTCAAGTTTTGTGCCGGGATAATAAAATTCAAGAATTTTTTGTGCTGACCAACCTAAATTTGCTAAATTATAACTACCAAACTGGCTTAATCCGACTCCATGACCAAATCCCCCTCCTACGAAGGCATATCCAGCAAGTTTTTTATTTTTGTCATAAAAAGGCTCTAAATAGAATAAAGTACTTCTAGGCGGCGTAAAAGCACTTCTCACTTCATTTTTGGCAAGGGTTACAACTCCTAAATCTGTATTTACATTAAGTTTCAAGATTCTACCCGAAGGCGATCGCTGGGCGATTTTCATGTCTTGAATAGTGGTAAAATTCTTAAGGGGATGTTTAATTTTAGTTAAATATTTTTGTAAATCTTTGGTTAAATCAGCTAAAGTGCTTTTTTTATTCCAACGAAATAGACTTCTACCTGTTTCATTAAAACCTTTTTGTAACGCAATAAAATTACGAAAATTAGCTTCGGATTCGAGAGTTTTATCCTCTAAATTCCATAATTGTTGAGGTGAATCAATGACAGATTTAAGATAAGGGCGACTTTCCCCATTCCAGACATCTTCAAAATAGGATGTAACTCCCCCAGTGGTAGAAGAATATAAAGCGTCCACTAACTCATTGTTATAGGTTAACACTAAACCTTTAGTTTTGGCGATGGCTTGATCAGAAATAGTAGAAGTGCCAGTTAAACCATAGTAAACTTGACAATGAGTGGTGGCACACATTTCATAATTATCAGCTTGAAATCTGCGAGTATTACGAAGGGCATAAGTTCGAGCGATGATAGTTTGTGCTTCGGCAGCAGCAGAAGGAACATTTGCACCAATTTCATGAGGTACAACACCTCGTAAATAAGTTTCAATATCAACTTTATTAACAAAAGTATAATCACCGTAGGAATTAGGCTGAAGAGTAAAAACACCGTCATATTTACGCCAACTACCTTTAACACCATCTTTTAATTCGACAATGCCTCGACTACTTTTAATATCCAAGTAATTAACTTGATAGTTTTTATCCCCTACCTTAAAAGAAACTTCTGGTTTTTCTAATAAAATAGCCGTTTCGATATAAATATCTTGATAACCTTTTTCCTGAAGACTATTAAGTAAAAGCCTTTTTAATAATGGAGTTGAATAAGTACTACGTTTCGCCCACACTTGCCAACGCCCGGGTTGAGTAATTTCCACCTCAATACCTAAAGATTGCCAATTTTTAGCTGCATCTTCTGCGGTTTCAAAAGTGCCATAATCCCCTAAAATTAACCTTTCTTCAATTAATTTATGAGGTAAGGATTTAGAAATAACAGTTAACTTTAACTCATCCATAGTCAAAGATTTTTCTTTTTTAGTGATGTTATCAGTAAATTTGACGATTAAAGAATTTCCTTCACTGCTTTTGAGGGTAATTTCATCTTCCAAATCATCTCCAAATCTTTGCACAATACCTACTTTTAAATCTACTGCTAAAACAGGAATCTCAGGCAAAAATGACATCCCCAATAGTAAGGGTAAAGTTAACCAAAATTTAGAGAATAATAACGGTAAAGAATTAAAATTGAGACAACTATTCAAATTCATCATATTAAGGTTACTTTTAATTACACCCATAGGGAAACATCAAGGATTAATTACTCAGAAAATTATATATTAACAAGTAGAATATTCGCTGTAAAAATCAGAAGAGCTTTAATTTCTTTAAAATTACAAATTAAGAAAGTTGACGTAAATAAATCAGTAAATCCGCCATATCTTCGCTTGAAGGCTGAAATTTAGGCATCGGTGGAGTTTTACCTCCAGTAACTTGATGGATAATTTGCCCATCAGATTTATGTTTTGATACATCTACAAGACTAGGTCCTACATTACCATTTCCATTAATACCATGACAACCAGCACAATTAACTTGAAAAATAGCATTTCCTCGCTCGATATTACCTTGAAAAGATAACACTTCTTGTACATAAGGATCTTTTGTAGGTATCAACCACCATGCTATTATGATCAAGACCAAGATAATAATCACTGTTAGAAGACTCATCGCAATCTTTTTTGTGTGGATATAATTTAGATCTTTTCCTAATAACTGGTTATTCACTGACTCATTGTTAACTTTTAGTTTACTTAATTAACATTTTGCAACATTTTTTCTCATTAAGACAACTTTTCAAGGAAAATCCATAATTTAATCTAGGCATTTTTCCTTAACTATTTATTCTCGTTGATCTTTTTTTGATACCATAGAACATGAGAAAATTTTAAAGTAAATTTATAATACTGGAGAAAATTAATGATCGAACCTTTGTTACTTGGTATAGTTTTAGGTTTAATTCCCGTCACCCTTATGGGTTTATTTTTTGCCGCTTACCGTCAATATAAACGTAGTAGCGAAATCGGACTAGAATAATTAATCATCATCGGCAATTAACAATTAATAATCAAATATTTTCTCTTTTTCTTTTTTCCTCATAGTAGAAGAAATTTTTTTTTGCATAAGTACAAAGATTATGTCAAAATCACTAAGGGTGGTAAAGTGAGTCAATGAAAGGGAAGATTAAAAGTCTCTTTCATAAGTGCTAAAAATTGAAGGTTTTTCATTCTTAATTTTTTCTGCATTGTACTACTAATCTTTAGAAATCACAATTAAACTAGATTACTATGCAAATTTTATTTGTAGCTGCAGAAGCCGCACCAGTAGCTAAAGTTGGGGGAATGGGAGATGTTGTAGCTGCGTTACCTCAAATTTTACGGAAATTAGGTCATGATGTGCGGATTTTCATGCCTTATTATGGCTTTTTACCCGATAAATTAGATGTTCCTAGTGAACCAATTTGGTGGGGTGATGCCATGTTTCAAAAATTTGCGGTATATGAAACGGTTTTACCTGATACTGATGTACCATTATATCTTTTTGGTCATCCTTGTTTTGGTGGGCGCAATGTTTATGGTGGCGATGATGAATATTGGCGTTTTACTTTTTTCTCTAATGGTGCGGCGGAATTTGCATGGAATTATTGGAAACCAGATATTATTCACTGTCATGATTGGCATACGGGAATGATTCCTGTGTGGATGCACCAATCTCCTGATATTAGTACTATCTTTACTATTCATAATTTAGCTTATCAAGGACCTAGTCGAGAAATATTAGAAACCATGACATGGTGTCCTTGGTATATGGTTGGAGATAACACAATGTCCGCAGCATTACAGTTTGCTAATATCGTTAACACCGTTTCTCCTACCTACGCAGCACAAATAAAAACTCCTGAATATGGGGAAAATCTCCATGGTTTATTATCTTGGATTAGTGGCAAATTAAGAGGTATTGTTAATGGTATCGACACGGAAAAATATAATCCAGCCACCGATAAATTAATTCATCAAAATTTCACCGTAGAAACCATTGATAAACGGCGATTAAATAAAATTAAACTACAGGAAGAATCAGGTTTAGAAGTTAATCGTAATGCTTTTCTTGTGGGCATGGTTACACGTTTAGTTGAGCAAAAAGGTATAGATTTAGTATTACAAACCGTTGATCGATTTTTAGCTTACACCGATGCCCAATTAATCATTCTTGGTACTGGCGATCGCTTTTATGAAACACAGTTATGGGAACTTTCTTCTCGTCATCGGGGGCGAATTTCAGTACAATTATTACATAATGAAGCAATTTCACGGCGAGTTTATAGCGGTGTAGATGCCTTTTTGATGCCTTCTCGATTTGAGCCTTGTGGTATCAGTCAACTACTAGCCATGCGCTATGGTGCAATTCCCATTGTGCGTAAAACTGGGGGGTTAGTCGATACGGTATCTTTCTTTGATCCTACGGCGGAATCTGGTACAGGCTATAGTTTTGACCGTTATGAACCATTAGATCTCTATACCTGTATGATTCGAGCCTATGAAGGTTTCCGTTTTAAAAAGGAATGGCAAAAACTGCAAATTCGTGGCATGAATCAAGATTTTAGTTGGGATAAATCCGCCGTTGAATATCTGAAAATGTATAAAGAAGTCAGTTGTCAATGATTTTGATAGTAATCTCTTGTGCCTTTAGCTGACATTGCCTCATTTAAACGATTCAGAGCGTGAATATAAGCAGAAGTACGCATATTAACCTCAAATTTTTGAGAAATACTCCAAACGGCTTCTGTTTCCTCAATCATTCTTACCTTTAACTTTTCGTGAACTTCTGTTAAACTCCAGTATAAACCGTTACGATTTTGTACCCATTCTAAATAACTTACCGTTACCCCTCCTGCATTAACAAGAATATCAGGAAAAACATGAATACCTTTACCATTTAAAATATGATCAGCAGAAGAAGTAATAGGGCCATTTGCTACTTCAAAGATAAACTTTGCTTGAATTTCAGAAGCATTTTTTTCGGTGATTTGTTTTTCTAAGGCTGCAGGAATTAAGACATCCACATCAAGAGTTAAAAGTTGTTCATTTGTAATTACTTCATGATCAACTATATTGCAAACGCTATCTTGACAATAAACTCCCGTAACGGTACGATGACTTTTTTTATATTGACGAATACTAGGTATATCTAAACCTTGAGGGGCATAAATACCGCCTTGAGAGTCACTCACCGCAACCACTTTATAACCAGCTTTAAAGAGTAACTCCGCCATTTGTGCCCCAGCATTTCCAAAACCTTGTACTGCTACCGTAGTTGTTTCTTTAACTAGATTAAATTTCTTGAGCATTACGTTGATAACATGAAAAGCCCCCGTAGCGGTTGCGGTATCTCTACCTTGACTCCCCCCCATGGTTAAAGGTTTTCCTGTTACTACCCCTGGGGAAAAACGACGACGAATGATACTATATTGATCCATCATCCAACCCATAATCATTTCATTAGTGTAAACATCAGGTGCTAAAATGTCCACATCAGGACCAATAAAATCGGCGATCGCTTCAATATAACCTCTACTTAATCTTTCTAATTCTGTTTTAGATAATTCTTTAGGGTTAACGGTAATACCGCCTTTAGCGCCACCAAAAGGAAGATTCAATAAAGCACATTTAAAAGTCATCCAAAAGGCTAAAGATTGCACCTCATCAATGGATACAGAAGGATGATAACGAACTCCACCTTTACCTGGCCCTCTGGTGTCATCATATCGTACTCTGTAACCCTGAAAAATTTTCAAAGAACCGTCATCCATGCGTATGGGAATAGAAACACTAAGACTAGCTTTCGGATATTTTAACCGAGAAAAAGCATCTTCAGAAATAGACACATATTTCAAAGCCTCTTCTAATCTCACATTAGCATCTGCCAATAAAGATTTTGACATAATTTTATTCCTTAAAATTCCCTGTTTATCTCTATTTAAACATTTCAGGGGAATATTTTTAAAAGGAGTTAGGAGAAATAGTTAAAGAGGTTAAATTAGGATTAAATTTAGAAAAGAATGATCAATTGTTATAATCTATTACGCAACTGCCAAGATTTTTTTTATTTGTTCATGATTAACCAACAAACTGCTATATATCGTATATTAGATGCTAACTTAGATCGTGCCAGAGAAGGATTAAGAATTGTAGAAGAATGGTGTCGTTTTGGCTTAAATGATCAAGAAACGGCAGCTAGTTGTAAAGAAATGCGTCAAGAGTTGGCAAGTTGGCACACATTAGAATTACGAACCGCAAGAGACACACCCAACGACGTAGGTACAAATTTAACTCACCCCAAAGAAACCCAAAGAGAAAGTTTAGAGGATTTATTACAAGCAAATATTTGTAGAATTCAAGAGGCTTTAAGGGTTTTAGAAGAATACGCTAAATTATATGACGGGGAATTTGCGGCGGGGATGAAACAATTACGTTATCAGGTTTACACCCTAGAAAGTAAACTATTAGGGCAAAATCGGTTTAAATTATTAAATCAATGTTCATTATATTTAGTCACTTCTGGAGTTGATAATATTTTCACGGTGATTGAATCTGCCTTAAAAGGTGGTTTAAAGTTAGTACAATATCGCCATAAAAATCAAGATGATTTAGTCAAGTTAAAAGAAGCCTATAAAATTAAACAATTATGTAATAATTATGGTGCTATCTTTATCATTAATGATCGCATAGATATAGCTTTAGCGGTTAACGCCGATGGAGTACATTTAGGACAAACAGACTGCCCCGTAGGTTTAGCAAGACAAATGTTAGGTAGTGGTAAAATTATCGGAAAATCTACTACTAACCCTCAAGAAATGGCAAAAGCGATTAGTGATGGAGCAGATTACATTGGTGTTGGTCCTGTTTATGAAACCCCGACAAAAGTGGGTAAAAAAGCTACTGGTTTAGAATATGTACGTTATGCCGAAGCTAATGCCACAATTCCTTGGTTTGCCATCGGTGGTATTGATAGTAATAATATTCGAGATGTCATTAAAGCAGGTGCAAAAAGAGTCGCTGTCGTCAGAGAAATTATGAATGCTGAAAATCCAACGGAAATAACGAAAAACTTGTTAAAAAACTTTTAAATTTAATTCCCCAACTCCCCTTTCCTTTCTAACTCCCCCCTTCCTTTCTAACTCCCCCCTTCCTTTCTAACTCCCCCCTTCCTTTCTAACTCCTAACTCCTATCTCCTATCTCCTATCTCCTATCTCCTATCTCCTATCTCCTATCTCCTAACTCCTATCTCCTAACTTCATTGCTAATTGTTAACTGGTAATGGTTAATTACGGAAAAATGTTAATATTGTATCGTGTATAGAGAAGTGAAGAATAAGGAAAAAAGTTGAATGGAAGAATATAATAAGTCAATTTCTTTTTTTGAAGGAAGAGATATAAAGATTCAAGTAGGATTATTAGCACCTCAAGCAGGAGGCTCGGTTTTAATACAAGCAGGTGAAACCGCAGTTTTTGTAACAGCAACTCGTACTAAAGGTAGAGAAGGCATCGACTTTTTACCTTTAACCGTAGATTATGAAGAAAGATTGTACGCTGCAGGACGTATTCCGGGAGGATTTTTACGCCGTGAAGGAAGGCCTCCAGAACGAGCAACCCTTACCAGTCGCTTGATTGATCGCCCTCTGCGTCCTCTTTTTCCTTCTTGGTTAAGAGATGAATTACAAATTGTAGCAACAACGTTATCGATGGATGAGGAAGTACCGCCCGATGTGTTAGCTGTAACGGGGGCATCCGTAGCGACTTTAATCGCTCAAATTCCTTTTTATGGTCCTATGGCTGCGGTAAGGGTAGGATTAGTTAACGATGAATTTATTATTAATCCTACTTTCCGAGAAATCGAAAACGGAGATCTTGATTTAGTAGTAGCAGGTACTCCTGACGGTATTGTAATGGTGGAAGCAGGAGCGAATCAGTTACCTGAACAAGATATAATCGAAGCCATTGAGTTTGGTTATGAAGCAATTTTAGAGTTAATTCAAGCTCAAAAAGATCTTATTCAAGAATTAGGTATTGAAATCAAAGTTGAAAATAAAGAAGAAGATAATCCTGCCGTAGTTAACTTCATCCAGGAAAAAGCTGGAGAAGAAATTAAAAAAATTCTTTGTCATTTCGATTATGATAAAAAAACCAGAGATGAAGCGTTAGATAATATTCAAGCTACTTTAGTAGTAGAACCTATTAAGGCTTTAGCTGATGACGATGAAATAAAAGTCGCTGTTTCGGAAAATTCCAAACTTGTGGGTAACTTATTTAAACAGTTGACAAAAAAACTGATGCGCCGTCAAATTATCGATGATGGTGTCAGAGTTGATGGAAGAAAATTAGATCAAGTGCGCCCTATTTCTTCTCGGGTTGGTTTATTACCTGCTAGAGTTCATGGGAGTGGTTTATTCCAACGAGGTTTAACTCAAGTATTATCCATCGCTACTTTAGGCACGTCAGGAGACGCTCAAGATTTAGCCGATGATTTACATCCTGATTTTGAAAAACGTTATCTCCATCACTATAATTTCCCCCCTTATTCCGTAGGTGAAACTAAACCCTTACGCCCCCCCGGAAGACGTGAAATCGGTCATGGTGCTTTAGCAGAACGGGCTATTACTCCTGTTTTACCCCCTCAAGAAGATTTCCCTTATGTAATTCGTGTCGTGTCCGAAGTACTATCTTCTAACGGCTCGACTTCTATGGGTTCGGTTTGCGGTTCAACTTTAGCTTTAATGGACGCTGGAGTGCCTATTACTAAGCCTGTAAGTGGTGCAGCGATGGGATTAATCAAAGAAGGGGAAGAAGTGCGTATCTTAACGGATATTCAAGGTATTGAAGACTTCTTAGGAGATATGGATTTTAAAGTCGCTGGTACTGATAGTGGTATTACTGCTTTACAAATGGATATGAAAATTACTGGCTTGAAAATGGAAACCATCGCTGATGCGGTAAAACAAGCCAGAGAAGCACGTTTACATATCTTAGGGGAAATGATGAAAACTATCAATACTCCTCGTAAAGAATTGTCCACCTACGCACCTCGTTTGATGACTATGAAAATTGATCCTGATATGATTGGTTTAGTTATTGGACCTGGAGGGAAAACGATCAAAGGTATTACTGAACAAACAGGTTCAAAAATCGATATTGCTGATGATGGTACTGTAACTATTTGTGCAGTACAAGCAGAACGTGGTCAACAGGCTAAACGCATCATTCAAACTATGACTCGTAAACTCAACGAGGGTGATGTTTATTTAGGGCGTGTAAGTCGTATTATCGATATTGGTGCTTTTGTGGAAGTTTTACCCGGTAAAGAGGGTATGATTCATATTTCTCAATTAGCTGAACATCGTGTTGGTAAAGTGGAAGATGAAGTTACTATCGGTGATGAAATTGTGGTCAAAATTCGTGGTTTTGATCAAAAAGGACGTTTAAATCTTACCCGTTTAGGTATTCATCCTGAACAAGCTGCGATCGCCCGTCAGGAGTCTCAGATTTAATTTATCTATTTCTAGGGAAGAAGTTGCCCCCCTACCCCCAATTCTGGGGGAGAAAACGAATTGAAGTCCCCATACTTGGAAAGGGAGCGTATCCCAATTTTAGGGAGGAAGACGAATTGAAGTCCCCATACTTGGAAAGGGAGCGTATCCCAATTCTGGGGGAGAAAACGAATTGAAGTCCCCATACTTGGAAAGGGAGCGTATCCCAATTTTAGGGAAGAAGTTGCCCCCCTACCCCCAATTCTGGGGAAGAAGACGAATTGAAAGTCCCCATATTTGGGGATTTAGGGGCGTATCCCAATTTTAGGGAAGAAGTTGCCCCCCTACCCCCAATTCTGGGGGAGAAGACGAATTGGAAGTCCCCACACTTGGGGATTTAGGGGCGTATCCCAATTCTGGGAGATTTAGAGGCAGTTTATCCTAATCAAATCTCCTTCTACTTGGGCAAACATACCTTGATTTAAACTAGAAGTACGAGAGCGGTTCGGAGCATCAATTAACCTCACAATTTGCTCTATTTGCTCGAAATTGGGCATTGTTTTTAAGTTTTGGGCTAAAAAAGCCTTGATAACCCTTCTTTGTAAACTGAGAGGTTTTTCTTTTAATATTGAACGTTTTAAACTATTTTTATCTTCACTTATGGCTAAATTAAGCAATTTTTCGGCTTCTTGGGTCAAAAATTCGACATCAGCTCTTAAAATCTCCACAGTTTGAGTTAGATGTTGCTCTATCTGAGGATTAAATTCTTTTTTGAGGTAAGGAATTAAATCAAGGCGAATACGATTACGGGCAAATTTTTTATTGTCGTTATATTTATCTTCCCATATAGGCAATTGTAATTTTTGACAAAAAGCAAGGGTGTCACCACGAGTAAAATTGAGCAAGGGACGAACTAAGGTAAGATTATCTGTAAGTTTTCTTGTCCAATTAAGTGCGCTTAAGCCTTCCATTCCTGCACCTCTAATCAAGTTATAGATGAAAGTTTCTGCACGATCACTCAATGTATGTCCTGTTATTAGATAATTAAATTGGTATTTAGTGGCAATATCCATTAAACCTTCATAACGGTATTTTCGAGCATCTGCTTCCGTTTCAAGGATTTTTTCGGTAGCTTTTACCAAATAAAACTCTATGCCCCAATTTTTGGCTATTTTCTCTACATGACTCCCCAATCCTTCATCTAACGCCCAACTATGATCAAAATGAGCGATGGCCAAATTCCAACTCCATTTTTCTTGTAAATCTAAGGATAACTTAGCAAGGGAGAGAGAATCTTGTCCTCCTGATACTGCTATCAATATTTTAGTATTTTTAGGCAGTAAAAGCCTATTTTTAAGATTTTGATGGAATTTACTATGATAATCTGTCCACATTACGTTAAGAGAAAATTAGGAATTGAAAATTAATCACTACCCAATCAATTATTAACTATTAATTATTCATTATTAATTATTTATTACCATTGTCTGATTGACCATAAACCAATAAACTTGCTAATAAAAGTAATTTAATAGATTAAATTTATGAAAAAAGTACTGGGAATTATTTTAGGCGGTGGCGCGGGTACAAGATTATACCCTTTAACTAAATTACGGGCAAAACCTGCTGTACCACTAGCAGGAAAATATCGTTTAATTGATATACCTATTAGTAACTGTATTAATTCTGAAATTTTAAAAATTTATGTTTTAACTCAGTTTAACTCCGCTTCTCTAAATCGTCACGTTAGTCGTGCTTATAATTTTTCAGGGTTTAGCGATGGTTTTGTGGAAGTTTTAGCAGCACAGCAAACCAAAGAAAATCCAGAGTGGTTTCAAGGTACAGCAGATGCCGTACGTCAATATATATGGTTATTTCAGGAATGGGATATTGATGAGTATATCATCCTTTCTGGAGATCATCTCTATCGCATGGATTATACTAAATTTGTGGAGCATCACCGCCAAACTGGTGCGGATATTACTTTATCCGTTGTACCTATTGACGAAAAAAGAGCTTCTGCTTTTGGTTTAATGAAAATAGATGATACGGGAAGAATTATCGATTTCAGCGAAAAACCCGAAGGTGATGAGTTACAAAAAATGGCCGTTGATACCTCTATTTTAGGTTTAAGTCCTGAAAAAGCAAAAGAAAGTCCTTATATTGCTTCTATGGGTATTTATGTTTTCAAAAAAGGAGTCTTAGAAAAACTCTTAAAAGATAACCCCAGTCAAACGGATTTTGGTAAAGAAATTATCCCTTCAGCCGCCAAAGATTATAAAATACAAGCATATTTATTTAAAGGTTATTGGGAAGATATTGGTACTATTGAGGCTTTTTATGACGCAAATTTAGCTTTAACTAAACAACCTCAACCAGATTTTAGCTTTTATGACGAAAATGCTCCTATTTACACTCGCTCTCGCTATTTACCACCAACTAAGTTGTTAGATTCTAATGTAACTCAATCTATCATCGGTGAAGGTTGTATTATCAAAGAATGTCGTATTAATCACTGTGTTTTAGGGGTAAGAACCAGAATTGAATCTAATTGTACTATTGAAGATACTTTATTGATGGGTGCTGATTTTTACGAGTCTTATAGCGTCAGACAGAGTAAATTAGAGCAAGGCAGTCTTCCTGTGGGTATTGGAGCAAATTCTACCATCAGAAGAGCGATTATCGATAAAAATGCTCGTATTGGGCAAAATGTGATTATCACCAATAAAGACAGGGTTGAAGAAGCTAATCGAGAAGATGAAGGTTTCTTAATTCGTAGTGGTATTGTTGTTATCATCAAAAATGCTCTGATTCCAGATCATACCATAATCTAATTTGTAGTGTGGGCATTGCCCACCATTCTTTTTTGTCGCCGAGGAGAAGTTGGAAAATATTTTATAAATTTTGGTTTAAAATGTATTTACTCCTCGACTCTGAATCTATGCAAACACCTTTAAGTTGGAATGAAATAAAAAGTAGGGCGATCGCCTTTAGTATAGAATGGCAAAATGAAACCTCAGAAAATGCCGAAGCAAAATCATTTTGGGATAATTTTTTCAATGTTTTTGGAGTGTCAAGAAGAAGGGTTGCTACTTTTGAAAAATCTGTTAAAAAGCTAGATAATAAACAAGGTTTTATTGATTTACTTTGGAAAGGAGTTATTTTAGTTGAACATAAATCTAAAGGAAAAAATTTAGATAAAGCCTATCAACAAGCCATTGATTATTTTTCAGGATTAAAAGAGTATGAATTGCCTAAATATATTTTAGTTTCTGATTTTCAGAAGTTTAAATTATATAATTTAGATAATGATCAAACTCATGAATTTGAGCTAAAAGAATTTGTTAATTATGTCCATTTATTTGACTTTATTGCAGGATATAAAAAACAAGAATATAAAGATAGTGATCCTGTTAATATTAAAGCCGCCCAATTGATGGGAGAATTACATGACAGGCTAAAAGAAATCGGTTATAGTGGTCATGAATTAGAAGTTTATTTAGTACGTTTATTATTCTGTTTATTTGCTGATGATACAGGTATTTTTAATAAAGGAATTTTTCAAGAATATTTAGATTTACACACAAAACAAGACGGTAGCGATTTAGCCATGCACCTCGCTTCTGTTTTTCATATCTTAAATCAATCAGAAGATAAAAGACTTAAAAATTTAGATGAAAATTTAGCTCAATTTCCCTATATAAATGGCAAGTTATTTGAAGAATCTTTGCCACCAGCTTCCTTTGATAGTGAAATGCGAGAAATGTTATTAAAAGCCTGTAGTTTAGACTGGGGTAAAATTTCCCCCGCTATTTTTGGCTCTATGTTTCAAGCTGTGATGAATCCGAATCAAAGACGTAATTTAGGAGCTCATTACACCTCAGAAAAAAATATTCAAAAAGTCATTAAACCTCTGTTTTTAGATGATTTATATACAGAGTTTGAAAAGATAAAAAATAACCAAAATAAACTTAAAGAATTTCATCATAAAATCGCTTCATTAACATTTCTTGATCCTGCTTGTGGTTGTGGTAACTTTTTAATTATTACTTACCGAGAGTTACGAGATTTAGAAATTTTAGTTTTAAAAGAGTTAAATAAACAAGGACAATTAGAGTTAGATATTAGCACTATTATTAAAGTAGATGTAGATCAATTTTTTGGCATCGAATATGATGAATTTGCCGTAAGAATTGCCGAGGTTGCTATGTGGTTAATTGATCATCAAATGAATCTGAAAGTTAGTAACGAATTTGGGCAATATTTTGTCCGTTTACCTCTCAAAAAATCCGCTAAAATTATTCACGGAAATGCTTTACAAATTGATTGGAATAGTCTAACTCTCCATAATTCCCCACCTTTTAAGGAGGGGTTAGGGGCGGTAAAATCACCTTTTAAGGAGGGGTTAGGGGCGGTAAAATCACCTTTTAAGGAGGGGTTAGGGGAGGTAAAATCACCTTTTAAGGAGGGGTTAAGGGAGGTAAAACCTGCTTATAAATCAATTAGTAACTTAAAAGAGGTTAAAGAATTACGACGTAATTTACGCAATAATGCCACTCCTGCGGAAAAAATTTTATGGAAAGTCTTACAAGGTAAACAATTAGATGGTTTTAAATTCCGAAGACAACACTCTATTGATAGGTATATCTTAGACTTTTTTTGTCCTAGTGCTAATCTTGCCATTGAGTTAGATGGTGAAACCCATTATACCTCAGAGGCTATTGAGTATGATCAAATCAGAGATAATTTTTTAGCAAATGTTGGTATAAAAGTAATTCGCTACCCAAATAATGAAATTTTCGATAATTTAGACGGTGTATTAGAAGACATCAGACAACATCTGTTAGGAGAAAAAACTTCTTCCCCCATAAAAGTTAATTCTACTACCTCCGATTCCACCTATATAGAAGTTAATTCTACCACCCCCGACCCCTCCTACATAGGTGGGGAGGAAGATTCCCCCCTTGAAAGGGGGGTTAGGAGGGTTAATTATATCTTAGGTAATCCCCCTTTCGTGGGTAAACAATTACAAAATATTCAGCAAAAAACTGACATGAATTTAGTCTTTAATGGCGTAAAAAATGCTGGTGTTTTAGATTATGTTTGTGCATGGTATTTAAAAGCTGCTCAATATCTTAACCCCCCTTTATCCCCCCTTAAAAATGGGGGAGATTCTCTTAATTATTCCCCACCTTTTAAGGGGGGGTTAGGGGAGGTAAAATCAGCTTTTAAGGAGGAGTTAAGAGAGGTAAAATCAGCTTTTAAGGAGGAGTTAAGAGAGGTAAAAACTCGTTGTGCTTTTGTGAGTACTAATTCGATTTCTCAAGGCGAACAAGTAGGCATTTTATGGCAAGAACTATACAATAAATATAACATTAAAATTCACTTTGCCCATCGTACTTTTTCTTGGAGTAATGAAGCAAAAGGTAACGCTGCAGTTCATTGTGTTATTATTGGTTTTGGCTTAGAAAATATCGATAATAAACGCCTTTTTTCCTATGAAAATATCAAGGGCGAAGCCACCGAAATTAAGGTAAAAAATATCAATCCTTATTTAGTAGAAGGCAATGATTTAGTTATATTAAGTAGAAAAAATATTATTTCTAATGTACCTGAAATTAATTTTGGAAGTATGCCTAATGATGGCGGAAATTTTCTCTTTACTGAAGTTGAAAAAGAAGAATTTTTAAAAATCGAACCTGAAGCAGAAAAATATATTAAACCTTTTTTAAGTGCTAAGGAATTTATTAATAATGAAAAACGTTTTTGTCTTTGGTTATTATATATTCAACCTCAAGAATTAAAACAATTAAAATATGTTAATGAAAGAGTTAAAAATGTTCAACAATTAAGATTAAAAAGTAAGCGAGAAGCAACTCAAAAATTAGCAAATTATCCTGCACTTTTTGGAGAAATCAGACAACCTAAAACAGATTATATATTAATACCTAGAGTTTCATCAGAAAATAGAAAATATATTCCTATCGGAATTTTTCCTTTAGAATTTATTGCTGGTGATACTTGCTTAATTATTCCTAATGGTGATTTATTTTTATTTGGTATATTGACATCAGAAATGCACATGACATGGGTTAAATATGTTTGTGGAAGACTAAAAAGCGATTATCGTTATTCAAATACTATTGTTTATAATAACTATCCTTTTCCTGAAAATGTGACGGATAAACAACGGGGAAAAGTGGCTAATTTAGCTCAAAAAATCCTCGATATTCGATCAAAATATATGACTATTTCCACCTTTCAAAGCAGGGTAGGTGGAGTTAATTCTAATTCTACCACCCCCGACCCCTCCTACATAGGTGGGGAGGAAGATTCTCCCCTTTCAAGGGGGGTTAAGGGGGTTAAAAAAGAAGCTAGTTTAGCTGATTTATATGATCCTTTAACCATGCCTCCAGACTTAGTAAAAGCTCATAATAATCTTGACAAAGCAGTAGATTTATGCTATAGATCGCAACCTTTCACCAATGAATTAAACCGCATGGAATTTTTGTTTAATCTTTATGAAAACTTAAATACTCCTTTACTAAAAATCGAGAAGAAAAAACGAAATAGTAAGAATAATCACTTATAGAATAGGTTAATATTATTTAACAGAGAAATTATGATTGATTAGAAATTTATGCAGTTAACCAGTCAAGAAATTAGTAATTATCGAGATCAATTAGCCGAATGTGAATCTGCTATGATGGCATTAGATATAATTGAAGATGCCGAGGGTGATTTAGAAGATGGTGCAACTTCTATTGCTTTGGCTATTGGGCAAACTCCTGATAGAATAGATTGGTTAGAAGGTTGGGCAAAACGTTGTCGAGTAGCTATTTGTGAGGAAAATTTACGCTCTGATTTACAAGATAATTATATTGAAACCGCTTTTAACTATTTATTAGAGAAAAAAATTTGCCCCCCTTTGCTAATTACTCCCGTTATAATTTATGTAATTAAACAAGGAATTCATCAATTTTGTGAGCCTCTTTCTTATCAATTAGAAGTTAAAAATTAAGGAGAAAAAACATTAGTTTGGTAATTAATAGTTATTTTCTTTTTGATAATTTTATTATTAGTTAATCTTATAAAAAATGAACAAATTAAAACCAATTCAAGCTACGACAAAAATTAATGAAATTGTTAGTTTACAAGTTGCTCCTGCTAATATTATTAAAGGAGAAAATTGTTTAATTAATAGTGGTAAATTTATCGCTCATTTTGGTAAAAATCCTTTAATTGTTGGCGGTAAAAAAACTTTAAAACTAATGGAAAATTATCTTAATCCTATAGGTGAAGAATTTAATTTAACTCTCTCTTATCAAAGTTATAGCCCAGATTGCTCAGAAAATTCCTTAAAACAATTAGAAAAAGCCGTAAAATCTCATCATGCTGACGTTATCATCGGTGTTGGTGGTGGTAAAGCCTTAGATACCGCAAAATTATTAGCCTATAACTGCAACTTACCTGTTATTACTATCCCTACTTCTGGAGCAACTTGCGCCGCATGGACGGCATTGAGTAATATATATTCAGAATCTGGTGCTTTTCAATACGATGTCAGTCTCAAAAATTGCCCTAATTTACTCATTCTTGACTATAACTTAATTGCCACCGCTCCCCCTAACACATTAATAGCAGGAATTGGTGATGCGATCGCAAAATGGTATGAAGCCTCTATCAGTAGCGGTAATTCCACTGCCACTTTAACCATTGCCGCCGTGCAACAAGCGAGAGTATTAAGAGATATTTTACTACAAAAATCAGAAATTGCTTTAAAAAATCCCTTGAGTGAAGAATGGAAAGAAGTAGTTGACGCTACCGTATTATTAGCAGGAGTTAGCGGTGGTTTAGGAGGAGCAAGTTGTCGTACAGTTGCAGCCCATGCCGTACATAATGCTTTAACTCATCTTCCTGAAGTGCATCATCAGTTACACGGTGCAAAAGTAGCTTATGGTATTTTAGTACAATTGCGATTAGAAGAAATCGTGACTAATAATCAACTAGCAACCACCGCCAGACAACAGTTAATCAAATTTTACCGTCAGATTGGCTTACCTTGCACTTTAGAAGATTTAGGCTTAAATAACATTACTTTAGCTCAATTGCGTCACTGTGCCGAACTTACCTGTCAACCTTCATCGGATATTCACCGTTTACCTTTTACTGTAACTCCTGAAGAATTAACAGCAGCTATGGTTTCCACTACAGTATAAAGAAAATTAGACATAATGCCTCTGAATTGGAATACACCCCTAAATCGCCCAAAATTGGAGATACCCCTTTAAATCCCCAATAATGGAATACGCCCCTAAATCCCCAATAATGGGGACTTTTATTAATAATTTCCCTAAAATTATAAGTTTTTTTTCGGAGTTTATGACTATAATAATAAAGGGTATTTTTTTTTGTTTATACATTATTTAATTCTTAATTTTTTGAAAAAATATGAGTGATTCTTGGACAATTAATGATAGTAATAAACTATATCAAATAGAGGGATGGGGTGAGCCTTATTTTGCTATTAATGAGGAAGGAAATATAACGGTTTCTCCTCGTGGAAATGATTATAAAATAGATTTATTTAACTTAGTAGAAAGTCTCAAAAAAAGAGATATTCACTTACCTTTATTAATTCGGTTTTCTGATATGTTAGATGATCGTTTAAAACGGTTACATGAATGTATGAATGAAGCTATCTCTCGTTATAATTATAAAAATGTTTATAGAGGAGTTTTTCCCGTTAAATGTAATCAACATAGACAGTTAGTAGAGGCAATTGTTGAGTATGGAAAACCTTATAAATTTGGTTTAGAAGTTGGCTCAAAACCAGAGTTAATGATAGCTTTAGCAACTTTAGATATTGATAAAACAGGAGAAACTTTATTAATTTGTAATGGTTATAAAGATGAAGATTATCTCGAAACTGCTCTTTTAGCTCAACAATTAGGACATAATTTAATTATCGTCATTGAGCAAATAAGTGAGTTATTTATTATACTTAAATTGAGCAAAAAATTACAATTAAAACCTCAATTAGGTGTTAGGGCAAAACTACAATCGAAAGGTTCAGGGCATTGGGGTAATTCTACAGGAGAAAAAGCTAAATTCGGTTTAACAATTCCCGAAATTGTCACAGTAATTAATAAGTTAAAAAATGACCATAAATTAGATTGTTTACAATTGTTACATTTTCATATAGGTTCGCAAATTTCTTCCATTGCCGTGATAAAAGATGCCATCCGAGAAGCAAGTCAAATTTATGTGCAATTATCGAAAATGGGCGCAGGGATGAAATATTTAGATGTTGGCGGTGGTTTAGCAGTGGATTATGATGGCTCAAAAACGAATTTTTATGCCTCAAAAAACTATAATATGCAAAACTATGCTAATGATATTGTGGCGGCTATTCAAGAGGCTTGTGACGAGAATGCCATTCTACCTCCTATTTTAGTTAGTGAAAGTGGCAGAGCCATCGCTTCTCATCAATCTGTGTTAATTTTTAATGTGGTAAGTAGTAATAATCCGCCTTTGGAAGTGCCTGAAAAAAGTGTTGAAAAAGAGCACTTAATTATTCGTAATTTGTGGGAAACTTATAATAGTATTGATGCAGAAAACTATCAAGAAATGTATCATGATGCAGTGCAATTTAAAGAAGAAGCTATTAGTTTATTTAACTTTGGTTATCTTAATTTAAGTGAGAGGGCAAAAGCTGAAAAATTATATTGGGGATGCTGTCATAAAATTTATGAAATTACTAAAAATCAAACCTATGTTAGCGATGATTTAAACGAGTTAAATGATTTAATGATTGCTACTTATTATATGAATTTATCTGTGTTTCAATCAGCCCCTGATGCTTGGGCAATTGATCAATTATTTCCTGTTTTACCTATTCATAGATTGAATGAAAAGCCAACAATGAAAGCTATTTTAGCTGATTTAACTTGTGATAGTGATGGTAAAATTGATAAGTTTATTGATTTATTAGATGTTAAAAATTATCTTGAATTACACACTTTAGAAGCTCAAGAAAATATTAATATCAATAACTCTGAAAATACCGATTTTAAACCTTATTATTTAGGAATGTTTTTAGTAGGCGCTTATCAAGAAATTATGGGTAATTTACATAACTTATTTGGAGATATAAATGTTGTGCATATTGAAAGTAAAGAAGATAATTATATTATTAAATATGTTGTCAAAGGAGATACAGTGACGGAGGTTTTACAATACTTAGAATACTCCGCCGAAGATTTACGAGAAAAACTCCGTTGTTTAACGGAAAAAGCATTAAAGGAGAATCAAATTGATTTAGAAAAATCACAACTTTTAATCAAAAATTATGACGAAAATTTACGCAGTTATACTTATCTTAGTTAATTCAGTTAAAAGTAAAACGAGAAGCTAAAGAAATAATACCAAAAATTAATAAAACTCCACCACTTAAAGGGTTTATCCACTGAGTAATAATTCTTAAATTGAGAAAACTTTTTAATGTACCCGTAAATGTACCTGCTAAAATCAAAGGAAAAACATAACCAATTGCATAACTAACCAGAAAAACTGTACCTAATACTAAATTTTTACTATTAGCAATATATGCTAGTAATGTTATTAAAACTGGAGTGCTACAAGGAGAAGCAATTAAGCCAAATGTTAACCCTAATAAATAAGATTTTAAGCTATCTGGAAAGTTATCTTTTATCCAATTTGAGGTATCCCAATTAGGTAATTTTAAAGGTATTATTTCTAATAAATTTAATCCCATTATAATGGCGATGGCACTTACAAAAATAGGTAAACCTGTACCAATTTGCCCGTAAACTTTACCTAATAATGCCGCAAAAATGCCGAGAATAGCCAAAGTGGTGGCTAAACCGAGGGCGAAATAAGTAGATTGAATGAAAGAAGAAAATTTACCTTTATTGTCATAACCGCCGATATAAGCAACAGTAAGAGGAAGCATGGATAACATACAAGGGGTTAAACTGGTGATTAATCCCATCAGAAAAATAATGCCAACACTCAAAATAGTGACTTGATTTAGTTGATTATTGACTAATTGATTAGCTAATTGTTGCAGTTGATAAAGTTGTGTGGAAATTGAGTTAAAAATCATTATAATAGCCATAGAAATTTAATCATTTTTATTCCTAATTTCTAATTCTTCATGATTATAGAATTTTACTTGATTTCTACCATTTTCTTTAGCAAAATATAAAGCATTATCCGCAATTCTAATTAAAGATTCAATGGAAGATTCACAATCAGGAATGATACTAGCAACACCTAAACTAATAGTTACATATTCACTGATATTTGATTTTGCGTGAGGTATGTTTAATTTTTCTATTTCTTCTCTCAAATTTTCAGCAATTTTTATTGCACCTTCTTTGGGTGTATTAGGTAAAATAACGGCAAATTCTTCACCACCATAACGTGCTAAAATATCGGAAGATCTCTTAACTACATTATTCATTGTTTTTGCCACTGCTATTAAACAACTATCTCCTTTTTGATGACCATAAAAATCATTATAAGGTTTAAAATAGTCCACATCACATAAAATTAAAGATAAGTATTGTTTTTCTCGACAATTACGTTCCCATTCTTGGGTTAAAATATTATTAAAATAATGGCGATTATAAACTCCTGTTAAACCATCAATAGTAGCTAATTTACTTAGCTTTAATTCTAGCTTTTTTCTCACAGTAATATCTCTAACGGTGACAGAAAAACCATCCCCTAATTTTACGGCGATATAGTGAAACCATTTTTGTTCATTTTTATGATTATATTTTATATCTTGCTCTAAAGATTTACCTGTTTCTACTACTTGAATAAATGCTGTAAATAATTCAGGTTTAATTTTATTTATAAATTTTTTAAAAATTAACTTTCCTGTTAAATCTTCTGGTTGACTATTAAATATTTGAGCGGTAACAGGATTAACAACAATACAACGGAAATCGATAATTTTACCTGTTTTTGTGTCTCTTACGGCTTCTAAGGCAGCAATACCATCCAGGGAAGCATTTAAAATACTAGAAATTAAAGCCCTAGATTGATATAAAATTGCTTCAGCTTCTTTCCGTTGACGAATTTCTTTTCTCAACAATTGATGCTCTTTTTCTAATAATTCTCTTTCTTTTGCTAATAATTTTCGTTGAGTTTGAATAGTTAATTGACTGGTGATTCTTGCTAATACTTCCTCTTCTTGAAATGGTTTTGTCACATAATCAATACCCCCTATTTCAAAGGCTTTTATTTTGTCAAAAACATCACTTAAGGCACTAATAAAAATCACAGGAATATCTTTAGTTTTATCATCAGATTTTATTATTTTGCATACCTCATAACCATCCATATTTGGCATTAAAATATCTAATAAAATTAAATCAGGAGGTTGAGATTGTGCTGCCATAATTGCACTTTCTCCATCAGATGCTTTTTTTACTTTATAATTTCTTCCTTCCAACATTTTTGATAAAACTCGTAAATTTGCTGGTTGATCATCTACTATTAAAATACTTTCTATTAAGTTTTCTTCGGAAGTAAGATTAAATTCTTTCATTTGTATATTTTAATAATTAATGAATAATTGACCATTTATCAAAAAATTTATATAACTTTAATTTAAGGCTGTAAAATGTCAGTATTTAACTTTTATGTATAAAAATCAAAATATTAATTTAATGGCTTTAATTACTTATTCTTAATTCTCCATCAGTTTTCGGATTTTCTTAAGTTGGAAATTATCTACTAAATTAGTTAACTTGTCAATTAAAATATTATATTGCTCAGGAATTTGTGCAATTAATTCTAAGATTAAATCATCATCAAGATCCACCGATGCTTGATATAATTGATCTATCCATGATGATGGCATTATTTTTAACTCCTCTACTGTCAACGGTTGATTATGAGTAACAGTATCCCCTTGACTTTCTTCTTCATAAATATATTCTACTCCCAGATGTTTAGCCATTGCCTCAAAGATAACGGATTCTCGAAAAGGTTTTCTGATAAAATCATCACATCCTGCGGATAAAATAACCGCTTTTTCCTCCTCCAAAACACTGGCAGTTAAAGCAATAATAGCGGTAGCATTGCCTTTTATTGTACCTTTAATATATTGAGTTGCTTCATAACCATCCATCACAGGCATTCGCATATCCATCCAAATTAAATGAGGATTCCATTCTTCCCAAATTTCAATAGCTTCTTTACCGTTAGCGGCTTCTTTCAATTCAAATCCCAATGGTTGCAATAATTTTATTACTAATAAGCGATTAATTGGGCGATCATCAACTACAAGAATGCGATAACGTTGTTTTTGAGATTTTAATGCAATTACATGACGTTTATTTGTACGTTGCTCAATTTCTATATCTCTAGCTTCTACAACTTTCCCAGCAATATCGAAACTAAAAATACTCCCTTTACCTACCTCACTTTTGATGGTAATATCACCCCCCATCAACTGTACAAATTTACGACTAATAGGCAACCCTAAACCTGTGCCTTCTTGAGAGTTTCTACCGACTTCTGTCTGAGTAAAGGCTTCAAAAACTTTGCTTAAATCTTCCTCCGCAATTCCTGCGCCTGTATCTTCTACGGCAAAATGAATATAAGTTTTTTCTGCTTCTGACACTCGAGGGGATAGAGAAACAAAGACATTTACTCCTCCTTCTTCGGTAAATTTGATGCCATTATTGATGAGATTAATTAATACTTGACGCAATTTAGTTTCATCTGTAGAGATATATTGCGGTACATTTTCCTCTCTTTCAAAAGTTAGTTGTAAATTCTTTTCATCGGCTTTTAATTGCAATAAATCCTCAATTTCTTCTAATAAAACATAAAAATCAACATTTTTCTCATTTAAACTCATTTTTCCTGCTTCTATCTTCGATAAATCGAGAATATTATTAATTAAATTTAAAAGATAGTTGCCACTACGATTAATAATAGTTGTGTTCTCTAAGTGATCAGGAGGTAAACTTTGCGATCGCATCATAATTTGAGAAAAACCAAGAATAGCATTCATGGGGGTGCGCAATTCGTGACTCATATTCGCCAAAAAAACACTTTTAGCTTGATTAGCTATTTCAGCTTTTTCCTTAGCGATGGCTAATTCTAAATTTCCTGCTTGAAGTTGAGAAGTGGATTTTTCCAGAGATTCAATAACTTGATTATAACGAGTAGCAATATGTCCTACTTCTGTAAAAGGCTCAACGGGTACACGCAAACTAAGATTTTGAGTCTTTACTTGCTCATCCATAGCTATAAGTAAATCATATACTTCCGTTCTTGCTCTATGCTCAGAGACATTTAGTCCTATATTCTCATCTTCTATAGATACCCGTAAAGGAAAGAAACGGTTAGTAAAATTGAGTAATAACCAAGCAATGCCAAAAGTCCATACAAAACAGACTAAAATTCCTAATAATTGCACTAATAACTGCTCAAAAGACGTTAAACCCGTGCCTAATAACTCAGGCTTTCCAAATAAAGCTACGGCTAAAATTCCCCAAGTGCCACCAATACCATGTACTGCTACAGCATCCACAGCGTCATCTATTTTACGTTTTTCTAATTGTGCCTTTGCAAATAACATCAAATAAGCACCAATAGCCCCAATAATTACCGCTTCAGGAGTCGAAACCACATGACAAGAAGCAGTAATAGAGACTAAACCAGTAATAGTGCCATTCATTAAAAATTCCACTTCAGGAAGTTTATATTTTCGCCACCCAAAAAAACAACCGCTAATCATCCCACCAACACCAGCCATGAGAGTATTAACTAAAATTCTCGGCACTTGGTCATTAAAAACAAAAATACTACCACCGTTAAAGCCAAACCAAGCAATCCATAATAACATAACTCCTAACACCGATAAAGGCAAATTTGAGCCATTGATTTTATCCACGGAAAAACGACCATGACGAGGACCTATAATAAGTAAAAGGGCAAACGCTACCCAAGCACCTACGCTATGTACTACCGTACACCCAGCAAAATCCACAAAACCGAGGCTACCTAACCAACCAATAAAGCCATTCTCATTGTTATCCATACCATTCCATGCCCAATGGCCAAAAATAGGGTAAATAATGCCTGAAATGAGCGCAGAAGCGATAATATAAGAGCTAAATTTTAACCTTTCCGCCACCGCACCAGAAACGATAGTGGTTGACGTACTACAAAACATTGCTTGAAATAAGAAAAAAGCACCTAAACGAGAGTCATTACCAACATCAATAAAAAAGCCCGTAGTGCCGATTAATCCGCTTTTACTTAAGCCAAACATTAAGCCATAACCAAACATCCAAAATAACATTACCGAGATACCAAAATCAGCTAAATTTTTTACAGCTACATTTATATTATTTTTGGAGCGGGTTAACCCTGATTCTAAACACATAAATCCGGGTTGCATTAAAAATACTAATCCTGCACAAATTAAAACCCATTGTAAGTCAGTCATAATAATTAGGAGATAGGAGATAGGAGATAGGAGATAGGAGTTAGGAGATAGGAGTTAGGAGATAGGAGTTAGGAGTTAGGAGATAGGAGATAGGAGATAGGAGTTAGGAGATAGGAGTTAGGAGATAGGAGTTAGGAGTTAGGAGATAGGAGTTAGGAGTTAGGAGATAAAAGGAAACGGGGAGACAGAAAGAATATTGAATAGTTTATAAACTAATTATTTAAAACCTGATACCTGATACCTAATTCTAAATTATTTTCTTTCTTCTATTATCTTTAAAAATTGAGAATTAGCGATTTTCAAAGAGTCATCAATTCTTTCGATAGTATAGTCTCTTTGTTCTTTTTGAGTTGTACCATCAAGATAAGTATAAGTATTTTCACCTGTTAAAGTGATGGATTTTTCATCTTGACTAACAATCTGTAAATTTTCTACGGTAACTTGACTAAATTGATCGAAAAAACTAAGATCAGGAGAATTAGTATAAAAATTTATAGCCTGATCATATTGCTTCTGAGATAATAAATTATACAACTCTTGAACTTTAGCTATTGCTTCATTACCATCAACAGGAGGAGTTTCTTCTATAACAGGTTCAATGGGAGTATTATTAGGATCAGGATTATTAACAACAGGTTGAGATTGAGATAGAGTTTTAGCTTTTTCTTCCGCCTCACGTCTCAATTCTTCTGCCTTAATTCGCTCATTTTCTGCCTGTTGTCGCAATCTTTCAGCTTCTAAACGCTTATTTGTATCTTCTTCTCGTCTTTTTTGCTCCTCTGCTAGTCTAGCTTCTGTTTCGAGCTTTTGTTGTTCAAGATTAGCTAATTCTGTCTGAGTTTGTTGGATATACTGAGTAATAATAAATCCTGTTGATACCGCAATTCCTGCGATTACCGCACTTAAAATTAAAGGTAGCCAATTAATTCCATTATTTTCTTTAATATTGCTATCTTCATATACAGACTTAGAAACTCTCCCCGAAGTATAACTTGGATTTGGTTTTGATACTGGTTGAGGTTGAGGAGTATAAGGGGATTTAGAAACCTTTTGGGGAGTATAACTTGGTTTGGGAGGAGAAAATGATTCAGATTGTGGGTAAAGTTGATCTCTAGTAACCGCCACAGTAGGAGATTCTATTCCAGTCAGGGGGAGACTAACAGGATTATTTTTTCGTTGAGGAATTACAGCCACAGTGTTAATTTCACTTAAATATAAATCTTGATACATCTGTTCGGCAGTTTTGTATCGTTGACTCAAATCAATTTTAGTAGCTTTTTCTAGCACTGTTTGCAATAATGGACTTAAATTAGGAGCAAAATCAGCCCATTCTAATTGACCATTTATAGAATTACTAGGAAACTCGATGGGGTATTTTCCTGTTAAACTATAAATCATGGTTAAACCTAAAGCGAATAAGTCACTACTATAAATAGTTCTACCAGTACTTTGCTCAGGAGGCATAAATCCTCTAGTACCAACTATAACAGAGCTTACCATTGATCCAGATCCTAAAGCCACAGTGCCCATAGTTTCTTTTACTGCACCAAAATCAATTAAAACAGGTTTACCATCTCGACTACGAATAACAATATTTTCAGGTTTAATATCTCGGTGAATAATTTTTTTACTGTGAATGTATTGCAGAGTTTTGAGTAAAGATGCTAAGATTTCTTGACATTGAGAACTGTTAATCATTCCCAATTCTGCAAGGCTTTTACCCTCTATATATTCTTGCACAAGATAAAATCTTTCATTATCAACAAAATAGGCGTATAAAGTAGGAATTTGCGCACAATGTTGTCCGACTTCTTCTAATACTTGAGCTTCTTTACGGAATAAATCTTCAATCACTTCCGAAGATACTCGATGATTAGAATTAACAGGTTTTAGACGTTTAATCACAATCAACCGTTGAGAAGGCATATGAGTATCTCTAGCCAAAAAAGTCTCCCCAAAGCCTCCCCCTGCTAAAGTATTAACAATTTGATAACGTCCAGCGATTAGAGATTCCATCTTTACCATTAACAATGAACAATTAACAACTAAAAAATTTATTTATTGATTACCTATCTTAACGATTAACTGTAAAGTGTCAAGATAATTATAGATTCCCTCATTTTAAGGCGTGTCATTCATTACAACTAAAAAATAGGTAGAATATATCTTTGAATTGTTTTTGATTGAAAATCAAGTATGATCACAATAGAAGAATTTATTAATTGATAACTTATCGAACCTCAACTCTTCAAACTTTAAAAAACTTAATCTTATATTAACTTTCTGACAAAAAAACGAGTTAATTCCTTAAATCTTCCTATAATGTGAAATAAACAAGTAAAGAGAAACCAAGCTAGACTTAATCATTTCTTTATATTTCAGACATAAACACCATTTTTAGGAAGTAATCATGACTTATAGTTTAATACCAGAAAAACAAGGATTATATGATCCACAAAATGAACACGATGCCTGTGGTGTGGGTTTCGTGGTGAATAAATACGGGAAAAAATCCCATGAGATAGTACAACAAGCCTTAACTATTTTAATCAATTTAGATCATAGAGGCGGTTGTGGTGCAGAGCCTAACACTGGCGATGGTGCGGGAATTTTGATGCAGTTACCCCACGAATTTATGAGTAAGGAAGCTCAAAATTTGGGGATTACTTTACCCGAAGTCGGTAATTATGCCGTAGGAATGATTTTTACTTCTCCTGATGAAACCGCTAGATTGAAAGCTAGAAGTTTATTTGAGCAGGTTGTCACGGAAGAAGGGCAAAAAGTCTTAGGTTGGCGTGACGTGCCTACGGATAACTCTGATTTAGGTAAAAGTGCCTTGATTTGTGAGCCTTTTGTACAACAGGTTTTCATCGCTAAAAATCCTGATATTACCGATAATCTAACCTTTGAGCGTAAATTGTTTGTGATCAGAAAGCGATCGCACTCCGTCATCAAAGCTCCTAAAATTGATGAATATTGGTATCCTGCCACTATTTCTAGTCGCACTATTGTCTATAAAGGAATGTTACGCCCTGAGCAAGTAGGCAAATATTACCTCGATTTGAGCAACCCTGAGTTGGAAACTGCCCTGTCTTTAGTGCATTCTCGTTTTAGTACAAATACATTCCCCAGTTGGGAAAGAGCGCACCCTTACCGCTACATCACCCATAACGGCGAAATCAATACTTTACGAGGTAATACTAATTGGATGCACGCGCGTCAAGCCCTATTTCAATCTGACTTATTCGGGGATGACATGGCAAAAATTCAGCCTATCATCAACATGGAAGGTAGTGATTCCCTCATCTTCGATAACGCCTTAGAGATGTTGGTATTAAGTGGGCGCTCGTTACCCCATGCCGTCATGATGATGATTCCTGAGCCTTGGAGTGGCCATGAATCCATGAGTGCTCAGAAAAAAGCCTTTTATCAATATCATTCTTGTTTAATTGAGCCTTGGGATGGTCCTGCTTCCATCGCCTTTACTGACGGGAAGCAAATTGGTGCTACACTTGATCGAAACGGTTTACGTCCATCACGCTATATCGTCACCAAAGATGGATTAGTTATCATGGCATCAGAAGCAGGAGTCTTGCCCATTGAGCCAGAAAGGGTAGAATCTAAAGGAAGACTGCAACCCGGAGAAATGTTTTTAGTGGATATGGAAGCTGGGCGCATCGTTGCCGATGAAGAAGTCAAGCAACCTATCATCACCCAAAAACCTTATCAACAATGGTTAGATGAACATTTATACACTTTAGATAAATTGCCCTCACCCCCAACCCCTTCTGTAGAACAGGCTTCTAGCCTGTATAATGATCTAATGCCCTTGCAACAAGCCTTTGGTTATACCTTTGAAGACTTGCGGATGTTACTATTACCGATGGCACAAACGGGAGTTGAATCAGTGGGTGCAATGGGTATTGATACTCCTTTAGCTGTGTTGAGCGATCGCCCAAAATTATTGTATGATTATTTTAAACAACTTTTTGCACAAGTTACCAACCCTCCCATCGACTCCATCAGGGAAGCAATTATCACCTCCGCCGAAACTACCATCGGTAGAGAAGGAAACTTACTCAATCCTCAACCCGAAAGCTGTCATCTTATCGCCCTCAAAACTCCCATTCTCACTAACGAAGAATTAGCAAAACTGAAAAGTCTCACCCCCCTAACCCCCAATTCTGGGGGAGAAAAAGTCCCCAATGTTGGGGATTTAGGGGCTAATCACCAATTCAAAGCTCATACTATCTCAATTCTGTTTAACCCCAAAGATGAGGTAAAAGGCTTAGAAGATGCCCTAAAAGCAATTTTTGCCGAAGCTGATCAAGCAATCAAAGAGGGATGCACCCACCTAATTTTGAGCGATCGAGGAGTGGACTTTAATAACGCACCTATTCCCGCATTACTCGCCGTAGCAGGGTTACATCATCATCTCATTCGTAACGGCACACGCACCCTTGTAGGCTTAATTTTAGAGTCAGCAGAGCCAAAAGAAGTACATCATTTTGCCTTGTTATTAGGCTATGGTTGCGGTGCAATCAATCCTTACCTCGCCTATGAAACCTTGCATCAGATGATTGAGGAGAATTTGTTAACAGGGGTTGACTATGAGACGGCCATCTATAATTACATCAAATCCGTTACCAAAGGGGTAATTAAAATCGCCGCCAAGATTGGTATTTCTACCATCCAAAGTTATCGAGGTGCGCAAATTTTCGAGGCTGTCGGTTTAAATCAGAGTATCATTGACAAATACTTTACTCGTACCGCTTCTCGTTTACAAGGTGTGGATTTAGAAGTCATCGCCCAAGAAACGATTATGCGTCATAGCCACGCTTTCCCTGAAAGACAAGTTAATGGGCATACCCTTGATGTGGGCGGTGAATATCAATGGCGTAAAGATGGTGAATCTCACTTATTTAACCCTCAAACTATCCACACCTTACAACAAGCAGTGCAACTGGGAGATTATCAACTATTTAAGAAGTATTCCCAGATGATTAATGATCATGGTAAACATTATTTCCGCCTTCGTGACTTATTGGAGTTTAAACAACGGGAATCCATACCTATTGAAGAAGTTGAGCCTATTGCAAACATCATGAAGCGCTTTAAAACAGGCGCCATGAGTTACGGTTCGATTTCCCAAGAAACTCATGAGTCTCTCGCTATTGCCATGAATCGTATTGGCGGTAAATCTAACACAGGGGAAGGAGGAGAAGACCCAGAGCGCTATACTTGGACAAACGAAAGGGGAGACTCGAAAAATAGTGCGATTAAACAGGTAGCTAGTGGACGTTTTGGCGTTAATAGTTTATACCTTTCCCAAGCTAAAGAGATTCAAATTAAAATGGCACAAGGTGCGAAACCGGGTGAAGGTGGACAATTACCGGGTAAAAAAGTTTATCCTTGGATTGCCAAAGTGCGTTACTCTACCCCTGGCGTTGGTTTAATTTCCCCTCCTCCTCACCATGATATTTACTCCATCGAAGACTTAGCGGAGTTAATTCATGACTTGAAAAATGCTAACCGCAAAGCCCGTATTAACGTGAAACTTGTTAGTGAGGTGGGAGTAGGTACGATCGCATCTGGGGTTGCTAAAGCTAAAGCCGATGTTGTTTTAATCTCAGGCTATGACGGAGGCACAGGGGCTTCTCCTCGCACATCAATTAAACACGCAGGACTACCTTGGGAATTGGGATTAGCCGAAACTCACCAAACCTTGTTATTAAATAACCTCCGCAGTCGCATCGTCGTCGAAACTGACGGGCAAATGAAAACAGGGCGAGATGTGGTAATTGCTGCCTTACTTGGTGCTGAAGAGTTTGGTTTTGCCACTGCACCCTTGATTACTCTCGGTTGTATCATGATGCGTGTATGCCATATGAACACTTGTCCTGTGGGAGTTGCTACCCAAAACCCTGATCTTCGTGCTAAATTTACAGGTGATCCTGCTTATACTGTCAATTTCATGAAGTTTATCGCCCAAGAAATGCGAGAAATTATGGCAGAGTTAGGCTTCCGCACTATTGATGAGATGGTAGGACGTACTGATGTATTAGAACCTAAAAGTGCAATCGATCATTGGAAAGCTAAAGGTATCGATATTTCTCCTATCCTTTATCAACCTAACGTTGATCCTAGTATGCCTCGTCATTGTACCATCAAACAAGATCACGGTTTAGAACAGTCCCTCGATATGACGACTTTACTTGATTTGTGTAAACCAGCCATTGAAAATGGCGAAAAAGTCAAAGCCACTTTACCCATTAAAAATATTAACCGTGTGGTTGGCACAATCTTAGGTAACGAGATTACCAAGAAACACTGGGAAGGCTTACCCGAAGATACCGTGCATTTGCATTTTGTCGGTAGTGCAGGGCAAAGTTTAGGTGCATTTGTACCAAAAGGAGTGACTATCGAACTAGAGGGAGACGCTAACGACTATATCGGCAAAGGCTTAAGCGGAGGTAAAATCATCGTCTATCCTGACAAAAAAGCCACCTTTGAAGCTGATAAAAATATCATCGTGGGTAACGTAGCCTTGTATGGTGCAACCAGTGGCGAAGCCTATATTTCGGGTATCGCTGGGGAGCGTTTCTGTGTGCGTAACTCAGGTGTAACCGCCATTGTCGAAGGAGTAGGCGATCATGGTTGTGAATACATGACAGGTGGTAAAGTAGTTATCATCGGTAAAACTGGGCGTAACTTTGCCGCAGGAATGAGTGGCGGTGTTGCCTATATCTTCGATGAAACGCGGGATTTTGCTAACCATTGCAATACTGAAATGGTAGGTTTAGAAACCCTTGACGATGCCTCAGAAATTGCCGAATTAAAACAATTAATTACTAAACATTCCGAGTTTACTAATAGTAAAAAAGCTCAAAAAATTCTCACTAATTGGGAGGAAAATATCGGTAAATTTGTGAAGGTAATGCCAAGAGATTATAAACGAGTTTTAGAAGCATTAAAAGAGGCAATTAATTCTGGTTTAAGCGGTGATGAAGCGTTAAATGCGGCATTTGAAGCCAACGCTCAAGACGTTGCTCGTGTTGGCGGTAGCTAACCTCTCTAAATCTCCCCTTTCAAGGGGGTTTTTAACAGTTAACAAAAAGTTACTTAAATCTTCTTAAACTTGCTCATTTTTTTGAGCTATACTCTAGTAATGAGTAAATTATCTATTTCTGAAGCCGCAAAACTAAAAGGTGTTAGTACCTCAACACTGAGAAGGTGGGAAACTGAAGGGATTTTAATTTCTGAACGTACCGCTAATGGTCATCGTAGATATGACTTAAATCAATTATTAGGTATCAAAAAAGAGCTATCTTTTACCATCGGTTATGCTCGTGTTTCTAGTCATGACCAAAAAGAAGATTTAGCTA